>Ga0123353_10010007_pt1 | contig 13166 bp, 7 predicted proteins | sample TergutLab28metaG_3_FD_92763 | JGI IMG/M metagenome (GOLD analysis project Ga0123353, IMG submission 92763) | Labiotermes labralis P3 segment gut microbial communities from Petit-Saut dam, French Guiana - Lab288 P3 | ecosystem: Host-associated > Arthropoda: Insects > Digestive system > Gut ...
ACACACACACACACACCAATATACGAACTCGACTAAGAGAGCCGGTGGGAACAAGTGCTCATTCCAAGAAAATTTCCTTCAAATTGTATTCATTAATTTCATTCGCCGTTCAGTTTTTAGGTGCGTCGGCAAAACTTAAGAAATGCGACCATTAGCCTCGACATGTCTGTCCGTCCTACATCTGTCCGCATGGAACAACTCGGCATCTGTCAAGAAAATCATTAAAACTTGCAAAAATAAAGGACACTTTACATGAAGAAGTTTATGACATCTCGTTTGATTCTTCTTAGAATAACAAACGTTTCAGACAAAAGTCGTAGAGAAAATCAAAACGCATTTTTCTGTTTAACACTTTTTTCCCTCCGAAAATCGTGCCTTTTATGAGATAATGTGGAAATGTGTGGTACAGCCAGACTGGCCACATTTATCAATACAGTGCAGAAAAGACGCGATTTGCGTGCCGGATAACTAAGGCAAGAATGCAAACACACACAGTCACTGCATTTCTATTCATAATTGTTAGCAACAGTACGAAATATTCTGTAGCTCGACAACAGTGCAAAAGAAACCAACTGCTGCATTTTCACGGCAAAACCGAAAATTTCCACATTCCCAACAGCTACATCTATGCCAGCAGCAACACGACAGGCAATGTACGTAAAAACTAACAATGAGGCGCTTTCTCGCAACTATTGTTGTTGAAAAGCAGTATTACATACTGTGAGTGTGTGGGTAGCCTGAGTTATGCAGCAAGCAATGTGAACGCGCCATACTGTCATCTGTGGCCGGCCCCACCCTGCAGTATTTTTACACATTACCTCATAACTGGCACGAATTTCGGGGGGAGGGGGGTTACTCTAGGCAAAATGTGTGTTTTTATTTCCTCTACACCTTTTGCCCGATACATTTCTCATTCTAAGAAGAATTAGGCGGGATATGATCAAAAATGTATATTGGTCTCCATGTAAAGTACCCGTTATCCTTGTCCTTTTCTAATGAAACTTGAATTTTTTCCAGTTTTTTCCCGAAAAAATACTCGATATCAAATTTCATGAAAATCCGTCAAATGGGAGCCGAGTTGTTCCATGCAGGCAGGCGGACGGACATGACGAAGCTACTAGTAATAGTCGCTCTTAGCAGTTTTGCGAACGCACCTAAAAAGAGGGCGTATTCTTGCTTTTCCGTGGCAACAACTGTTACGCAAAAGCTCACAACAATGTAAGTTCGCGTAACAAAATAACGTTGTACGTACACTGTCTACCACGTTTTTAGCCACATTTGCAAAACTGCGAAAATCGACTATTGGCTTCTTCATGTCAGTCCGTCCGCCCATCTGTCCGAATGGAAAGACTCGGCTCCCACTGGACGGATTTTCATGAAATTTTATATTTGAATATTTTTCGAAAAAAAAACTGTGGAGTAAATTCAAGTTTCATTAGAATCGAACAAGAATAACGGGTACTTTACACGAAGACCGATACAAAATTTTGATAATATCTCGCTGAATTCTTCTTAGAATGAGAAATGTTTCAGACAAAGGTTGTAGAGGAAATCAAAACACACATTTTACTTACATTAACTTTTTTTTAAAGCGTGCCGTTTATGAGATAATGTGGAAAAAAATGGCACAGCCGGACACGCCACAGATGACAATATTGTGCATGAGGGTTACATACTGGGTAACTACGGCTACACACACACACACACACACACAGTATGTAATAATTATGCTTTTCCACTCTAACAATGGTTGAAAGAACGCGCCTTAATGTTACGTTAAACGTATACTGCCTGTCTTGTTCAGTCTTAGGGCCAAACTTCCCACCTCAAGTGGTCTACTGAAAATTAAATTGTAAAACTCCTATATGGTTCGACAACGAGAACTTCCGTGCTTAAAGATACGAAAATATGGTCATCAAAATAAAGAGAGTTCTCACTTTTGTCCCTCCATGTCAATATGGCGATAACGAGATTAAGATGAGACACACTGTAAACATAAAATTCATTTAAATTATGCTGAATTCTGTAAGAATATGATGTTTTCTTAAAACGGTACAGCGAGTTTAAAGGCCTTGCTATCGATCCATGTTGTGCACCCGTATTGACATTAAAAAGTACTGTGTTGAAATAAATACAGTTAACTAAACTAGGAATGGAACTAGGAGTCTGAACTAAATGCCACTAAGTCTTAGAAAAACGCGAAGATGATGCTGGAATAGACCTGGTCTATGAGGAACTGGAAGCGTCTTGCCCATTTACTCTAAATGGACAATGGCCAACATACAAAGAATGGGAAAACTATAAATACAGAATGAGTTCGGTAATCAGTGTCACTTCTGAATGTCATTAACTCTACCATGACTTTGCTGGCTTCCCTTTATTTTCTTGCCCTTTGGGCTCCATTCTTTAATTTCTCACTGCGCTACCAATGCCTGGTCGGCTTGCTATACTTAACGTAAGACATGATAAAACCATAATATTGGAAACGTAAGTGTGAGAGAGAAATGTTGAACGGTGTTGCCACACACAGGAACACGAATGACGTAACACGCACAGGGACAGGGACTGCCCATACCACCATAACTGACATAAGTGGTAAAGTCTGTGTTTAATTCAGCACCACGCCGCTGAAATGTTAGGCAGAGCGGAGTTATAACCCCACATATTTTTACCATCGGCACTATAAGGGGATGCGTGGAGATCACTCACCGCACGAGTTACCCATTGCATATGAGGCTGTGTGGGTCCCAGAACCGGTCTGGGTGCTGAGGAATCTAACCACAATTGCCCTGTTGTCCAGCCAATTGCCAATTTACTGTACTGACTGCTACCCAGGCTCCCATATTGTTGACATATTGCTAGCAAGAGTTAAAGCGCAATCAATCAACCTTTAAGCTACGAACTACGGTACTTGCATTCAAATTTGTGACAAACATCAGCACTAAAACGACACCTACTGCACCGTGGGGGGGTGGGGGGGGGGAGGGAAGCGGCTATTCACAGAAAATCTTAGCCCTTAAAGATTTCGCACATGAAGTCCGCATATTGGGTCCGGTGGGCTGATCCGGCTAGACACAGTCTTCAGAGCAAATACACGTTAAGTACTCACTTCAAACAACTATACGTTTCTACACGTACGGTGTGGTATAAGTAAGATCCGCGCACACTGCAACGAGGGGTCCCTGTCGGTCAGCCGGGCCCGAATTTGTTGCTGTTTCTTTCAGACTGGACTCTTTTTTTCGGGCGAGGATTCTTGTTATTAAATCTGGGAGTAATAACGCCAATGATTATAGGAGGGCGCCGGATTATGGAGTCGCTGGGTGACCCTCGATTAACGTGTCACAGCGGGACCAGGGCCAGTTACCTACGCCACTGCACGGAATGCATTTATAGGCACCTGATCAGTCTGGAAATAGTGAACAGAAACCACGAGAAGAGAATATCTACTACCTTCCTTACAGTGGGTACAAAGTCCGTAAACATTACTTAGAACCAGAATAACGGTAGTACATAACGGTAAATACTGTGGTTAGCGAAACAATGTCTCCATATTACGATCAAACGCGGCGAAAAGTCGCAATTCGTACTTCGGAACTTCTTGTAATATAATGCAGCTGTTTGAACTACAGCCTTAACAATAAAAAATTACAAACCAGATAACTAGCACCTATTAGAATAATTTTAACTTCAACTGCTGACTGTTGTCAAACTGTCTAGCAACAAAAATCGCTGCACTGTACAACCACGGGTACAGACATGAAATAAATGTGGTTCTAATAGATTCCACGATGACGAGGTAAACAGTATATAAACACGCCTATTAATTTGAGAATTTACATCCTTTTTTGTTTATTCTTAAAAATACCAAGGGAAGCCGATCCCGGTGGCCGAGCGGTCTAACGCATAGGTGCCCAGACTTTCGGGCTCAGTGCTCTCCTCTTAAAGACAGAAAATCTTTCGCGATCCACCACGGTACATGATGTGTTAATATTAGGTCAACTAGGCAAATATATGTAAATTAACATAATAACATTAAACATATAAAAGTACAATTGTGTCATTTATTAAAAATTTATATTTTCAAAAGAATTTATCATACATAAAAGGTGTTTTACATTAAACGTCCTATTGCGAAGTTGATGCATTACACTGCAAATCTGGCTATAACTTACTGAAAGAAGGTTTATAGTTACTGAGTTACAAGCGAAGGCAGTACTGTAAATGTTTATTGATCAGACGGTTTCGGTATCTTTATTTAATTATCATCTGGCAAAAGTCTTCTTTGCAGAGGTAGGCTGATCCAAACAATTCTGCCAAAGTAATTGTTCGTACTTAGGCGGCAAATAAATTGCGACAAAAAGGAGCCGCGATCGACTGGTAGATCGCGACCGAATGTTTGGCCACCTATGGTCTAAGGCGTAGGTCTGCGGCCGCTTGCTTGCTTCCTTGCTGTGATTGCGGGTTCGAATCCACCCGGGGACACTCCTGTCTTGTCTCTTGTGGGTGTTGTGCGTTGTCAGGTAGAGGTCTCAGCGACCGGCTAATTCCTCGTCCAGAGGAATCACTCCGAGTGGTGTGTATTTGTGTGTGTGTGTGTGTGTCGGAGTGTTATCGGGTGCAACAATAACCCTCTACACCTACAATGAGTAGGCTGAAGAGGTCAAATTAAGAAAGCAAGAACACTAACGCAAATGAATTTCTACACCGACTACAGAACCAAGAAGACATCATCATCCATACGCAGCGTCACATAACGAAAATCCTGTGCCAATACCGACATACAGGTCCACCATCGACCATTCTCGGACTACTGGATTCTTTCAAGCATTACTCACCTGTCGGGGCACGGAATGATGTCAGTCTATTTGTTCTTTCATACGTTTATCACACTCGTCGCAATAAACACTTGGCCTCAGTCTAACACTGTTCCTCGTTATTATCATTAAAACACTCGTTGCAATCAGATTACACTCAAGAAAAAAAAATCTAACTCAATATTCAGAAGTCTACAGAGAGGCACTCACATAACGATGAGTAACACTTTGACTTAATCCCTGCACCAAGTTATCTTGAACTCAATCCGTTGTCTCTCCTTTCCTGCACTCGCCAGAACAGGATAATGTCTAAGCCACCTGCAGTACAGAACACTCACACGCCAAAACAGCAACAAACATTCGCGAGACACAAAAATTTCGCGGCATCATTATGAACGCTACGTGTACAGTACGCAGTGTTAAGCCTTGCATTAATTATGGAGACGTAAAAATACTGCCCGAGAAACAGAGTGGCCTCTCCTTGTTACATAAGAAGTGTTCCAAATAAATTCACAGTTCCACGAAGGATATATATATATAAACACGGAAACGCGAAATTGAAACTGCAAAAATGGATATCAACTGCTCGAGGCTCGCTCGGCTAGTCTTGCGGCTCGCCTGTCACCTTGTGAAGGTTGCGTGGCGTCCAGGCAGCAAGCCCGTTCGCTCCCTTCCACTCACTCATTGGGCAACGTTGCCTGCCTTGCTTTCTAACATACTACCGGTTCAGACAACGTTTACTCCATACCAAAAGTAACACTGTGTGTCATACTGCAGTCTACACCACCCCTCTTCTCGGACGGGACGGCGTAAATAGGAGAAATTAATGTAAAACTGTAAACCATCAATGACTCAGTTCCTGCACTTCGTAAGTTGAGCAATTTGTTGTGGATAACGTAGATACTAGTGAATCATCACTGCAGTTTTATTGCTCGGCCCAACCGCTTTAATAAACAATAACTGCTTACATACTGCCCCTTAACACCAGAACCGGATAATGTAAATGTTGTCAACAATGCGATTGGCTACTGGCTGTACGAAACATTGAGGAACGACTCCTGGACAGACACGGATCTGCAAGTTTATAGGTTTTTGCTGCGGTTCAATTGGGGTCTCCGTTATCCTGGCACGTGACGCTGCGTCACTGGGTGATTGGTGCCCGACGTTTCGAAACATCATTGTGGCCTCATCTTCCAGGATCGAAATGGAAATGACACCACCACGCTGTTTCGAAACGTCGTCCACAAGCCACACATTAATGCAGTGCCACAAAACCCGAAGGGCGCATACCTCAGACACGGATTTCCTTCTTCGCCACGATGTTCACACCGACTTCATCAAGCCTCCTTCTTACAAATATCAACAGCTCTCTCGCCGGAGGTAAAACAGCCGAAGAGTGAAGCCGAGGCATATAAAACGTGGAACCTTAATTCCACTGTTTGAGGTGATTTCATTGCGCTGTGCTTACGCACAAGAAAAATTTGCCTTAGTTCACACCACACGTGAGACAGGATGGAAGATTTTCTCTTTGACAAGACTCCCAAAAAGGAAAACCACTGGTGCCAGATCTCGTGGAATACGTCCATCTCGAACAATCCATTTCCAGGGATACCATGCTATTTCGAAAATTTGAAGACAGCAAGGCCATTAGAAATGTGCAGGACCAATCTAAAGATCCTATCTACTTTTCCTGATTACAAAAATTAATGACGATCTACATCGAAAATTTATTTCCCGGGGGGGGGGGGTTAATGGGCCTTGTCACCGTCATTAAAACCCACGTGAATCCAAGTATAATGTGGTGGATGCATTACAGTATTGAGTGATTCATTCCATGCCGATTTGCATGTTTGGGGATTTTGTAAAGTAACACTGCGGTCCCTTCAGTCGACGGCCATAAGCTGGAGAGGCATGTCACTGAAAGTTTTCCGAAGAAGGTGTCTACGTCGTTTTTATACGATCAATGGGAAATAAACGACTATTTTTATCATGTTTGCATAAGAATCTCAATTGCCACCGCTGATGCTGATTTACAAAAAAAAACACTCCGAGTTTTCTTAAACAAGTTTTTAAATTGCCCCACAGTGTGGATAATCAGATGGTGTAAAGGAAATGAATTCAATTATTTTTGTAAACTTTTCAAATCTTCCAAATACAAGTGTAAACTTTGGCAGCGGTCTCCTGATTATGAGCAGCTTCGGTCGAAAAGTGTTGGCACTATGACTGGTACACTCCTAACCTACGAATTTTTGGTAATTGTTGTATTTGGTGGTTGTAACTTCCACTGACAGCTAAGTTCTGTACCTCAGCCCGTCGGGAATTCGGATTTGTTAAACAGACACAAAAAAAGTCCAAATCCGATAAATTCCATTGCAGTAGCATTAGAGCATAACATACTCATGTAACTGTCTCCATAATGTAAAGATTTACTCCCACTTTTATTAATCATTAATACAGATACCTTTCCCTGGCCAGATTTTTCTTAAAATAGGCCGTTCTAAATCGCTGTCTTACACTCGTATGTCTTCATGTAATTCTTACTGATCATCGTAAATGTGTGTATATTAACTCGAAATTAATAACATCGTTTACAGCTTGTGTAAACAGCGCAAGTAATAAGATCTCTTTACCAACAGACGACAATCCGCGCACCGTAAGAAACACTGAATTTCGAAATATAAGGTTCTCACAGCGGTACTGCTGCCGATGCGTGTCTTGTGGTATGAAGCAGTGCGGGTTAATAAATGAACAGTAACACCCTAGAAGACCTGAATCTTCAAACACTGAAACAGCTCTTCTTATCATTAAATCCCTGGTCTGAAAACGAAAGGCTGAGGCATCACACATTCTATTATCTTCCGCCGTGGCGCCACATCGTGATAAGAATTATAGATACCAAATACTCGTAGTTCGTTCTGTGCATTAAATAGCATATTTTTCCCCGTGATGAAACGTCAGTGGACATACGTCAGTTTTAGTTACACCGTAGATCATACATGACCAGAATTTGGACTCGATGATCTACTCTAAAGACAGAAAATCTTTCGCGGCCTACCATGGTACATAATGTGTTAATATTAGGTAAACTAGGCAAAGAAATATAAAATAGAATAATATCAGACACATAAAAGTACAAATTTTTATATTTTGTTGACCGAACATCCTAATATAATGAGTCTTTTTTTTTTACCAACTTGATGCACAAATTCTTTATTTTAATACATACATTATATTCCTCTACATGTTTCGAGCACTAGTATGCTCATCTTCAGGAGGACAAACTGTATTAGTACAGTCAACTGGTATCGTCACTCTGGAAATTTAGACCACTCAGTTGTTTCCAGAGTGACGATACCAAATGCTGTACTAATACAAATTGTCCTCCTGAAGATGAGCATAACATTGCTCGAAACATGTCGAGGAATATAATAAACGTATTGAAATAGAGAATTTATGCATCAAGTTGGTAAAAAAAAGACTATCATCATAACATAAAAGTACAATTAAAGTACCACACGTCAGTCATTAACACAACATTTTATTCATATACAAAGGTATATATGTCAGGGCGACATGTTTCGACCTAATAGGTCATCCTCAGGCCCTCCAAGAACACAGATCTAAGCGCTGTTTAGGTCTTCTGCATTATGGGATCTCTAATGCTTAAGCTTGTATAAACTGAACTTGTTGTGTAACGGTTTCCACTAAAATTAGAGACTCTTAGATCTGGTAGTATATTAACCGTCACACAACAAGCTAAATTAGACAAGCTTAAGCATTTGAGATCCCATAATGCAGAAAACCTGAACAACGCTTCGATCTGTGTCCTTGGAGGGCCTGAGGATGACCTACTAGGTAGAAACATGTCGCCCTGACAAATATACCTTTGTATATGAATAACATGTTGTGTTAATGACTGGCGTGTAGTAATTTAATTGTATGTGGTAACACTTCAGGATGGAAAATTTCAAATAAAAGTACAATTGCTTCGTCTAATAAAAATTTATATTTTCAAACTAAAATAATTAGCCATAGTAACAAGGAGCTTTTATTAAGCTTCCTGTTACGAAATTTGTGCATATCCCTGCACATCCCGTGACAACGCACAGAAAGAGACTACACAATTACTTAGGCAACAAGTGAAGGCGGTATTTTAAATGTTCGTCTGTCGGACGGCTTCGGTATCTTGATTTAATTATTTTCACCTGGGAGAATGCTTCTTCGCAGAGGTAGGTTGATCCAAAAAATGCTGTCACACAAACAGCTACTGATCGCATTAAAGTAGCAAATAAATTTTGACAAGAGACCAAAAAACGGCCGCGATCGATTGTCTGGCCATCTGTGCCCTATACCGTCTCTTAGCAAGCACTAGAGATACAGAATGAGAGACAGGCAAAGAGAAGTATTTTATGTTACAGCTAAGAAACAACTGCTGTAATTGTCCGATAACAAAAACCATTACGTACACTCGCTGGTCATACAAACACTTCTAGGTTCACGAAATAGGGCAGGAATTTTCCTTAGCAGGATCATCTGCAGAAGTATTAACGAGATAATCAGAGGGTTGTTTGACCGTGCATCTTCCTCATGAAATAATTTGAAATGCCAACTTGATGCAACAAGTAATTTTATTAATGTATTCTTAGCTCGACATGTTTCGGGTACATACGCCCATCATCAGTAGCATTAGACGTTGAGTTACTGCATATGGTTTTCTGCACCGAGTTTTTGGATGGGTGGTGGTTTTGAGAGCCGCTGCGTGGGTCGAGTGTACGGTGCGGATGGTGCCGCGCGGCATTTCAAATTATTTCACAATCAGAGGTGTTCAAGGCACAAACAGATGCGACTAGCAGGCATTATCTTCTCTTAGCACAGATCACTTAACACAATGCTACCGGTACCTTAGCGTGCGACATCGTATGATATATACAACACACTTTACAAGCAACATGTGACGCGCAGGCGGTCAAACTTGGCCATTCCGCAAAAGGCCTATAGCATCAATTCTTCGCCAAACACGTCGTTTGCGTTCCTGAAAAATTCCGTGATGGTAACTGTGTGCATTGGATTCAGACATGCGTAAAGGCCGGAATACTGTAGTCGGTATAGCGATTCACTACGGGCCGGAAGGTCCGGGCACCGAGTCCCGGTGGGGAGCGAGCTTTTCTATAAACGTCCAGGCCGGACCTGAGGCTAACCCAGACTCCTATGCAATGGGTACCGGGTCTTTTCTTGATGGTAAAGCAGCCAAGACGTGGCGTTAACCACGCAAACCCATCTGACGCCGAAGTTAAAGAATCAGTATAGCTATACCTCTAAACCCTGTCTGTGCCTTCATGGCATGTCACAGGGTGAACTTTACCTTTACTTTAAACCATCAACTGCAATGTCAATTTGGAGCCAGAAAACCGGATTTAGGATGCCATAATAGCCATGCTCCCAGTAAAAGTGAAATTCTTGATCCGGAAGTCACAGCTTTTTTCCGTGTGTCTGTAATGCGCTACAGGCGAATTCGGTCTCGAGGCTCTCGTTTCCCGTGTTTTGTTTCTTGACGTCTGGCAGGATTGCCGTCAAGACTTCTACCCACGCGGTGCAAAACACACACACAAAAGAAACGCATATACACACACACACACACACACACACACACACCCAAACTCGAATTCGAACCCACGGTCTCGAAGTTCAAGCTGTAGACGATATCAAACTGCACGCCTTAGACCGCGATACTACCGAGCTCGGCCCTTTCGTGTACAAATGACGAAGTCCCCAAACATAACACAAATACCCATTTGGCAAAACTGTTAGAACTCTAAAACAGCACACACTTCCCACGAACTGCGAGGGCTTTCTGTTTTCTTTACGTATGTACGTGCTGTCAATTCCGCCATTACGCGTGTTTCGTTAACAAGAACTCGCTATAACACGACTGATGAATGACGCATGCGCGAGTTGGCTGTTACGCCATTTCTGCTACTTGTGTGAAAATATGTTTGGACGACGAGTTAATTCTTTTTCTACTTGACCCTATCTTCAGTACGCAGTTTTCTATAACACGGGGTCCATCAATTGCGTTATAGCAGAACGTACCGTACTGACTGTTTCCAAAGACAAGCACCATCAACCACATAATGCCCCTTATTCATAGAATGCAGTTGACGTGCACAGCTTGGGTACAGTCCCTGAAGACTCGCGACGACGGGCGGTCAAAAACATGAGTTAACTATCAACGCACGAAGTTTATATTTTCGTTCACAATACGCTTACAATAAAATTCATGAACAGCTTTAACTACACAGAACACCGCAAAAAATAATTACATTATCTCACACGCACAAAACAGGACTGCAAACCGGTGCAACGTATTTTTAACTGGAATACATCGGCTGCTGGTCGCCAGCTGGGAATGATCGCCTTATCCCAGCGCAAACCACAGCCAAGGTCAACTGCGAACACCACAGTCAGTGAAATCTTCGCTCTTCTTGGGTGTTACGCCGCGCGGAGTCGTAATTACCTACCGACGTTTTTGGACAAATTATCGGTCTCATCGTCTAGAGCCAAGCAGACCAAGAATAATTCGGACCGCTTGACCCTGGAGGATGGGACCGAAAGTTTCCTCGAAACGTCGGTAAATAACTACCAATCTATACGTAACATCGCAGAGGAAGGAAAATATCATCTACACGGCGGCGGAAGCCTGAAATTCGCATTCAATATCTATACCAATGCCGACCTGGAAGAAATGATCAACGCCATTAATCATTACATCATTCAGCATCAGTCTGTAATAATTAAGGCGTTCTTTACTCGAAGGAACTAAACCTTACCCTTAACACCCCTACTTCGTATTCGGGAGGTCCATGGTTTGATTCGCTCCTAAGAGGCAGCTAGTTCGGCTTACATCTTACTGCTTTTCGTTGTTCCACACAGATGTTGCGATTTGTACTTCGCAACAACAGCTTCCTCGCGAAACCTTCCAAGTTCTGCGATCATAAAAGCAACACGTCGTAATAAATCGTAATATAACAGAATACGAGGGGACCGCGGTAGTACAGCGGTTAAGGTACTGTGCTACAAATCGGAAGGTCTCTGGTTCGATTCCACACGGTGTCATTGGAATTTTTCATTGACATCCTTCCGATCGCACTGGGGCCCTGGAGTCGACTCAGCCTCTTAACAGAAATGAGTACCAGGAGTATTTCCTGGGGGTAAAAGCGGCCGGTGCGTAAGGCTGAAAACCTTACCACCACATCCTGGGCCACTGTCACGTAATCTGGGAACCTTAACTTCCTGGAACCCTCTGGGCACCTCGGGCCTGTAATGGGACCGATTTACCTTTTTACCTTTATAACAGAATACGAAGAAACAAACTACAGCTGCCCTTGTGCACGCCATGACGGCATACGAGCTTTACTCGCTACTTACCAAACAGAGGTGGAAGATCTGCTTCACGCCCCTGTCGCTGTACCCTGGGTACATAACCACTGGATAGGAGGCTGGGTGAACCCCCACCAGATCAGATTCCTCGTTTGTCAGCTCGCACGAACTATTTGAACAATGTTTTCTTACGAATGGAAACAACACCATTACGTCACGCTGCACACATTCTTGCCCACACGCAGCCACTGAATAAGCGCCAACTATGCCTATGCCAAAGCTAATTAGCTCCATGGACTTTTCTCCATCGTCTAATACAGTGTTTCCCAACTTTCCGCCCTCCCCTCCATGCAGGAACTCATACCTATGTACAAGTTTACAGAACAGAAAACAAAGAGACAGTTGGTAGCATCAATGCAAATTCAGAAGAAAGATATAAGAAAAACTAAGACCAGTATATCAACAGTCTCCATATTTGCGGCGTGAATTACACAACAAATAACAATCAGATCCATATAAAATAAGCAAACTACGTCTGGATTCCAATTTTACATATATAATTTAACAATTTTAAACTAGTTTGCAAATAAATTAGCATCATCAATACACTTCCAGAACATAAACAATCGTGCGCATTAGAACAGTGACTAAGATTAATAGAAACAAAGTGATTGTTATAGAATAAGTACTTTGTAAATTTCACAGTAGCAAATTAAGATAGAAACAAACGGCTTATTAGTGTACTACTAGATTGCTATAATAAAGAGCACCGATAGGTGCTTTTCAATGGGGAAAAAAAATTAATACACTTCCTATTAAGACACACATAAAAATGTTATACTGTCAGCTATGAAATGACCATTACTGTAAACTTGTGGGAACCCATACAATAATAATTACATATGGTGAATCCATAAGTGAGGAGGTCAAGTCCCACCCAGGGATGTAGGGTCAATGGAAGAAGAAGAAGAAGAA
>Ga0123353_10010008_pt1 | contig 13163 bp, 11 predicted proteins | sample TergutLab28metaG_3_FD_92763 | JGI IMG/M metagenome (GOLD analysis project Ga0123353, IMG submission 92763) | Labiotermes labralis P3 segment gut microbial communities from Petit-Saut dam, French Guiana - Lab288 P3 | ecosystem: Host-associated > Arthropoda: Insects > Digestive system > Gut ...
AAAATGAATTTCTTTAAACATGAAACATCCGGGGCGGCTCAAATAATGGAAGTGAGCTCACTTGTACAAGAAAAGTGTGTAAGTGAGCTCACTTTTCAGTCAAAAGACGCAAGCGCATCGTGGAAATGTAAATGTATAATCTTTGCAGTATCAATAACTTACAAGAAATATTTTCGTGTCGGCGGCAATTGGCATGTTATGTGCAGAATAAAAAGCGTCGCCGTCACCGCCGGGAATCGGCAAACGGGGTGAAGTAATTCGAAGGCAAGCAGGTTCCCGGCGGCTGGCGGCGTACGAAAATACACGCCGCGCAGCAGTTTACGGCAACCTCCGAAAACCCCGGACACTGCGTTACTCCCTTCGACAAAATGCTCATTTACCTTGTGTAAACTCCGCTTACCCGCTGTTAAAGGTGACGTGGTCATGGAAGCGCCATTTTTTATGTCGCGCGCCCGCTGTTAAATTTCGCCATCAGATTCTGTATTGAAGCCGGTTTTTTTTCAGGCGGAGGCGTTTTTCCGGCTACGGGACGGTCGTCAGGGCGGCGGTCGCCGGTCGCCTTCCGGGCCGGTTTGCCCGGCGATTTCATGGTCAGCGAGATGCGCTTGAGCGCTTCATTTATTTCCAGTACGCGTACCTTCACAATCTGTCCCACCTTAACGATTTTTTTGGGGTCGTCCACAAATCGATCGGCAATCTGCGAAACATGCACCAGACCGTCCTGGTGAACTCCGATATCCACAAACGCCCCGAAATTCGCTACATTTGTCACAACGCCTTCCAGTTCCATTCCAACAGCGAGATCCTTTATCTCCTTCACTTCTTCCCGGAACGTCGCGTAGCGGAATTCGGCGCGCGGGTCGCGTCCGGGTTTTTCCAGCTCGCCCAGAATGTCGCGCAGGGTCGGCTCGCCGATCATATCCGAGACATAGTCTTTAAGTTTGACCGCGCTGAATATCGCCGGATTTTCCGTGATCCTGTCCAGGGAAACCGCCAGATCGCCGGCCATTTTTTCCACGATAAAATAGCTTTCAGGATGAACGGCAGTGTTGTCGAGCGGGTTTTCGCCGTTGCGGATACGCAAAAATCCGGCCGACTGCTCAAAGGTTTTCGGGCCGAATTTGGGCACGTTCAGCAATTCCTTCCGGTTGCGGAATGCGCCGTGCTCATTGCGGAACGCAACCACGTTTTTCGCCACGCCCGCAGATACGCCCGCCACAAAGCCCAGGAGTTCTTTAGAGGCAAGGTTCAGGTCCACACCGACGTAGTTCACGCAACTTTCCACCGTGTCGCCGAGCTTTTCCCTGAGCAGTTTCTGGTCTACGTCATGCTGATACTGACCGACGCCGATTGATTTTGGGTCGATTTTAACAAGTTCCGCCAGCGGATCCTGAAGCCGCCGGGCGATGCTGACGGCGCCGCGCGCGGTCAAATCCAGGTCGGGAAATTCATCTATGGCGACCTCGCTGGCCGAATAAACCGAAGCACCGGCTTCGCTCACCATTACCGTGACCGGTTTTTTATCCAGCCCGGAAAGCGTTTCACCGACGAAAGCCTCCGTTTCGCGCCCGGCCGTACCGTTGCCGACGGCAATAAGCTCAACGGCGTATTTTTCAATAAATCGCCGAAGAGTTTCAGAAGCCTGCACCCGCTCGCCGGCCGATTTATGCGGCTGAATGGTCTGGTATTCCAGAAGTTTTCCCGTCCTGTCCACTGCCGCGACCTTGCACCCGGTGCGGAAGCCCGGATCAATGCCCAGTGTGGGTTTCATGCCGGCGGGACTTGAAAGCAGCAGTTCACGCAGGTTCGATTCAAACGTGCGTATGGATTCCCTGTCCGCGCCGAGTTTTTTCTCATAACGGACCTCTCCTATCAGCGTGGTTCGCATCAACCGCTCGAAAGCGTCACCCAGCATGGTCTCATAAAACCCGCGGACGGCAGGCGCGGATGTATGGATTTCCCGCTCACGCAGATACGAGGAAACGGCTGCCTGGTCAAATTCGATGGTGAAGGTCAGAACGCCTCCGGTTTCGCCGCGCCGGAGCGCCAGCATATTGTGCGGCGCAATATCTTTTACGCGAACTTTGTAATCGCGGTACATCTCAAACCTGGTTGTGCCGGCGGGATATTCTTCCTTGATCCGCGATGTGAAAAAGCCCTCGTTCATAATGTAATCGCGCAGATGCTGCCGCAATTCTGCTTTTTCCGAAATTTCCTCGGCCAGAATGTCGGAAGCTCCGGCAAGCGCGGCCGACGCATCGGAAACGCCCAGTTCTTCCGAAATGAACGCGGCAGCCTCGTTTTCGAGATCGGCAGCCGCTGCTTCCGGCTGGTTCAGTTCCTTTATACGGCCGGCCAGCGGCTCCAGGCCTTTTTCGCGGGCAATGGTCGCGCGCGTGCGTTTTTTTGGCCTGTAAGGCAGATAAAAATCTTCCAGTTCAGTTTTTTGCAGGCAATTTTCTATTTTTATCCTGAGTTCGTCCGTCAGCTTTCCCTGTTCTTCGATCGATTTGAGGACCGCCGCCTTGCGTTCCTCGAGTTCCGTCAGATAGGTGTGCCGCTCAAGCAAAGCGCGGAGCTGAATTTCGTTCATTTCTCCGGTGCGCTCCTTGCGGTAACGGGCGATGAAAGGAACCGTTCCCCCTTCGGCAAACAGAGCCAGGGCGTTTTCAACCTGATGAAATCCCAAAGAAAGTTCCTGCGAGACAAGTTGCACAATATCCATAATTTAATCCGGTTACATTAGTTTTAAAAACCATGTTATATTTTACGCCCACATTCGTGAGAGCGCCATGAAGTATGAAGGAATGATTTATCGTCCGCCCAGTGAAGCCGACAGCCTTATTCTCCAGGTTGCGGTGGGATGTTCCTATAATAAATGTACGTTCTGCCATTCATTTCAGGATAAAAGCTTCCGTGTAAAGTCGTTTGATGAGATTCGGGAAGATATCGATGAAGCCGCTTTTTATGGACCGATTCCCAGGGTTTTCCTCGCGGACGGCGACGCGTTGGCCATGCCTCATGCAGACATGGTAAAAATTCTGGAATATCTGAAGCTGAAAATTCAGGGGTTGAAACGTGTCGGCGTTTACGCCAACGCCGTGGATGTTCTAAAAAAAGATCCGGACGAATTGCGCGAACTTAAAGACCTGGGTCTCGGCATTATTTATCTCGGACTGGAATCAGGCAACGCTGAGGTGTTAAAGCGTATCCGTAAAAACGCAACGGCGGAACAAATGATTCATGCAGCCAAACGCGTTAAAGAAGCCGGTATTCTGCTTTCGCTGACAGTGTTACTGGGCGTCGGCGGAGTGGAACTTAGCGGGGAACACGCACGCGATACCGGAAAAGTTCTTTCCGCGATGGATCCTGATTATGTCGGAGCGCTTTCACTTATGATAGTTCCGGGTACGCCTGTTGACGCCGAACTTCGCGCCGGACGGTTTGAAATGCCCTCCCCCTTCGGGCTGATTAAAGAGCTGGAAACAATCGTTTGCGGATGCGATTTTACCAATTGTTTTTTCGCCTCCAACCACGCTTCAAATTATCTCCCGCTTCGCATCCGGATGCCGGAGGAAAAACAGAGCGCGCTTGAACATATCAGGACGATACTCAAATGCGACGATCCCGCCATTTTACGTCCGGAATACCTCCGCGGTTTGTAGCGGAAAAGCCCGTCTAAATAAAAAAGGCAGCCTTTTTACGGCTGCCTTAAGGAAGCGCTGATTAAATGTCCGTGCGTACGAATCATCGCATTGCGCGGCGCACACAACCTTGGCTATCTCGTTGATGTGCCTGGATTACCGTGCTCCGTGCGCCTTGCGACTCCTTTCGCACAGCCACTTAATCAACGCTTCCTTTTATGTATATTTTTGAATCCCAAAACTACTTTTTGGCCTGGGGACAAGTCCGGGCGGTGTGGCCCGTATTTCCGCAAAGACGGCACTTTTTAGGCGCTCTTTTGCGGGAATCGGAAGATTTGGCACAATAACCCAGCTCTTCCAGTTGTTCATCAATTGTCTTCCTCTGTGCCAATAGGGCTTCTATCGCCGGTTGTTTGGCGTTTTCGTACTCTTCTCTCAGTTTTTTTACTTTTTCAATCGCTTCTATCATTTTTTATCCTCCATAATGATGATGTGCACATTTTAGCCGTTAACCGATATTTGTCAATAAAAAAATTATTTATCTTCCAGATAAATGCTTTTTTTGATAAAAATCCCTGAAACATTAGGTTCTGTCATCCGGCGGCATTATAATCAGCATACCGGATACCGGTTTTATTTTCGGGAAAGGAGAAATAATGAACCCGCTTACAGACTCGACAGCCTGGAAATCGCTGGCAAATCATTATCATAAAATTTCGGCTTTGCAAATGCGCGCGCTTTTTACCGAAGACGCGGGGCGCTTTGAGAAATTGTCGTTAAGATTCGACGACATTCTGTTCGACTTTTCAAAAAACCGCATTACAGAGGAGACGGTTGATTTATTAACAGCTCTGGCGGAACAGGCGCGCCTCGGCGAATGGATTGAAAAAATGTTTTCCGGAGAAAAAATCAATTTCACGGAAAACCGGGCGGTTCTGCATACTGCTTTGCGCAACCGGTCCGGTAATCCCGTAATAACCGACGGCAAAGACGTTATGCCCGCCGTCCGCCGTGAACTTGACAAAATGCGTGAGCTGACGCGCAAAGTACGGGAAGGCGCATGGACCGGATATACGGGAAAACCTGTAACAGATATTGTAAACATCGGCATCGGCGGTTCGGATCTCGGCCCTGTTATGGCAACCGAAGCGCTGCGTCCATACTGGAAAAAAGATATGCGTGTCCATTTTGTTTCCAATGTGGACGGAACGCATATCGCGGAAACCCTGAAACGGGTTAATCCGGAATCGACGCTGTTCTGCGTTGCGTCAAAAACCTTTACTACACAGGAAACAATCGCCAATGCAAGGTCGGCTAAAGAATGGCTCGTCGGCGCGCTCGGAACCGAAGCTTGCGTTCCCCGTCATTTTGTCGCGCTTTCGACAAACGCCAAAGCCGTTGCGGAGTTCGGCATTGACACAAACAACATGTTTGAATTCTGGGATTGGGTAGGCGGCCGTTATTCACTCTGTTCGGTGATAGGTCTTCCGGTCGCGCTTGTAACAGGCATGGAAAATTTTGAGGAACTGCTCGAAGGCGCGCACGATATCGACGGACATTTCCGTGAAACGCCGTTCAGGTGCAACATTCCGGTCATTATGGGGCTGCTGGGCGTCTGGTATAACAATTTCTTCGGCGCGGCCTCCCACGCGATTCTTCCTTACGATCAGTATTTACATCGTTTCGCGGCTTATTTCCAGCAGGCCGACATGGAAAGCAACGGTAAAAGCACCGACCGGGCAGGGCGGCAGGTGGATTACGCCACCGGACCCATAATCTGGGGAGAACCCGGAACCAACGGGCAGCACGCCTTTTATCAACTTATTCATCAGGGAACCCGGATGGTCCCCGCCGACTTCCTCGCGCCGGCCCTGAGCCATAATCCATTGGGCGAACATCATAAAATGCTTCTTGCCAATTTCTTCGCGCAGACGGAAGCGCTGATGACGGGAAAAAACGAAGCGGAGGCTCGGATGGAACTCCAACGTTCCGGAATGGATGAAGAAAGTATCCAGCGCCTGCTGCCGCACAAAATTTTCGCGGGGAACCGGCCGACCAATTCACTGCTTTTCCGGAAGCTGACGCCGCGCACACTTGGACGGCTTATAGCGCTTTACGAGCACAAGATTTTCGTTCAGGGCATCATTTGGAACATCAACAGTTTTGACCAGTGGGGCGTGGAACTTGGCAAGCAACTTGCGCAGGTCATTCTGCCGGAGCTGGATGGGGACGGGAAAGCCGGTTCTCATGACGGTTCCACGAACGGCTTGATCAACCATTATAGGCGTCTGCGCGCGTGAAACGCGCAGACGCTTGCAACAACCAGGTTTTTCCCTTATAATACGGGGTGTTCCTGAATATAAATTATGGAAACTATCGCTGTTTATCCCGGTTCGTTTGACCCTGTTACCAACGGGCATATTGATCTTATCCAGCGCAGCGCGGCGCTCTTTGACAAAGTCGTGGTCGCCATTTTGAGTAACAGCGGCAAGACGCCGCTCTTTTCCGTCGATGAACGCAGGGAAATGCTGGAATCCGCCATCCGAAAGATCGGCAACGCCGCCGTTACCGATTTTTCGGGTCTGCTGGTTGATTTCGCGGAACGGATCGGCGCGTCGGTGATTATACGAGGCATTCGCGCTATTTCAGATTATGAATACGAACTGCAGATGGCATTGATAAACCGCCGTCTTTCGAGCCGGGTGGAAACAGTCTTCATGCTTCCGGCGGAAACGTATTCCTTCGTCAGCTCAAGGCTTATAAAAGAAATCGCCTCGCACGGCGGCGCGATAAGCGGGCTGGTTCCCGAAGATGTGGAACGGCGGCTGCGCAGCAGATTTACCCCGGAGATTATATGAGGCCGTATCAATGGCTTGCTGTAATTTTGGTGTTGTCGTTCGTTGCGGGACTTTCCCGCTGGTGGATGGAGCACCGTGTCACGTCGCCGGAAGCCGTGAATGTCTCCACCGAAGACGCGCTTCTCCTGCCCTTGTCTCAATTCCGCAGCGTTGACGGATATTTCGAAAAAAACCAGACTGTGACACACGTGCTTCTTGCCGAGGGGCTGTCGATAGAAACCGTACACGAAATCATCAATGCGGCAAAACCTGTCTACAACCTGGCGAAGGTTCATGTGGGGCGGCTTTATCAGCTTCATTTTACAGAGGATGGCAAATTCCACGATTTCCGTTATTATGTGGACGAAGATCGTTACCTGACGGTGTCTCACGATACGGAAAACGGCGGTTACATTCCCGCCATGGAAAATCATCCTTTTGAAACCCGCGTGGAGCGTATCTCGGCGAGCATAGACTCCTCGCTTTTCGCCGCCGTCGCCGAACTCGGCGAGAGGCAAGGCGTTGCGGTTGAAATCAGCGACATTTTCGGCTCGGACATAGATTTTAATACGGACGTACAAAAAGGTGATTCGTTCCAGGCGCTGATCGAAAAGAAATATCTTGACGGGGAATTCTCAAAAAACGGAGTGATTCTCGCGGCGTCATTTTCCAACGGAGGAAAAACTTTAACGGGATTCCGCTTTGAGGACGAGAACGGCAAACCGGCTTATTATGCCCCGGACGGCAGAGCTCTGCGCCGCTCTTTCCTGAAAGCTCCCCTAAAGGTAATTCGTATTACATCCCGTTTCTCAACCGCCCGGATGCATCCTATTCATAAAGTTGTGCGTCCGCACCTGGGAGTCGATTACGCCGCGCCGACGGGGACGCAGGTACAGGCGGTCGGCGCGGGAACCGTGATCTCTGCCGGATGGACGAGCGGGGGAGGGGGCAATGCCATTTATATCCGTCACGCCGGCGGATACGAAACCCGTTACCTGCATCTTTCGCGCATTTTGGTCAAACGCGGAGCGCGCGTCAGCCAGGGAGACGTTATTGGACATGTTGGTTCAACAGGAGATTCAACCGGCCCGCATCTTGATTTCCGGGTATATAAAAACGGCAAGGCGATAAATCCGACTACGGTTGTGTTTCCTCCCGGCAATCCGGTCGCCAATGAAAAAATGGCGGAATTCACGGAACTGTGCAGGCGTTTAATGGTTCAACTTAACTGAAAGAAGAATACGACTATGACTATCCACAGAATTTTTACGACAGTGTTTTTGTTAATCGCCGTATCCGCCTTCGCCGGGGCGGCGCACGCAACGGATATTACGCTTTTTGTCGGCGCTGAAATGCCCGGATCCATCAAAACCGACGACGTGAAAACGGCGCTAGACAACGGCCCGGTCTACGGTTTGCGCTTTGGCAATGATTTCGTGCGATATCTTGGCTTGGAGCACACGTTTGCAATCAGTCCCGACTTTATGTTCCCAGGTGATGCTATTCATTACACTTGCCCTAGCGCTGATGCGTCAGGGGCGGACTGTCGTCCTCCGACGGAGTGGGCGGAAACCAAAGGCTTTTTATACAACAGCAATCTTATACTTAATTTCCCGGATATGGATCAAAGGATGGTTCCGTTTCTGACCGCGGGAGTCGGACTGATTCATCAGTATGGCGACCGGAACCTTCCCGTTGGTACCAAGTTTGCCTTCAACTACGGCGGCGGTCTCAAATTCCCAAATCTGGCCGGGCCGCTTGGCGCGCGGGTTGATTTGCGCGGCTACAGGGCCGGCGTGTTATCGAAATCAGTAAACATGGTTGAGCTCTCTTTCGGCCTCATGATTTCGCTGGGCCGGTAGGAAAGCGCTGATTACCCTGTCCGGCCTGGATATTTCACCGGTGTACTGCGGCGGCGCAATCAGGCGCGGACGGGAGGACGCGCGCCGGACCTGGCCGAAGACAGGCATGACGTAATATTTTACCCGAACTCTATTTTGCCTGTTGACCGCCGGTTAATCCCTGATTAGTATTATTTTTTTTAAACAAAAAGAAATGAACAGGCGGAATTACTTTTATTATTATTTTGTCGCGTACACGACCGGCCCCTGAGGGTCTGCGTCTGTTTCTTCTTTTGCTCAAAGGAGAAAAGCGGCCCACGGGGAACCCGGCGGGCCGCTTTTTTTATTTAAACGCATCAACCCGGATATTTCATGGAGACTCTCCGGAAATATCCGGTCAAGGAGAACTGTCATGATCGTCATTTGCGAAGTCAAGGCCACAGAAGAACAGATTAATTCAATACAGAAAAAGATCCGGGACGCCGGGCTGGACGTTCACCGTTCGGACGGAACGGAATACACGGTAATCGGCGTCGTCGGTGATATAAAACGCCTGGATGCCGGCGCGGTGCAGACGATGCCGGGCGTCCGCGAAATCGTAAGGGTAACGTCTCCGTACAAACTGGCCAGCCGTGAGTTTCATCCTGAAGACACCGTCGTGCGCGTCGGCGAAAACTGCCAGGTCGGGGGGATGGATGTCGCCGTTATGGCCGGTCCCTGCGCCGTGGAAGATGATGAACAGATCGAGGCCTGCGCCGAATTCGTCGCCTCATGCGGCGCGCAGGTGCTGCGCGGAGGCGCGTACAAGCCGCGGTCTTCGCCGTATTCCTTTCAAGGGCTGGAGGAAGAAGGCTTAAAGAAGATGCGCCACGCGGCGGACAGGCACGGGCTTGCGGTGGTGACGGAAGTGATATCGAGCGAACAGATCCCTACGGTGGCGGAATACGCCGATCTGTTGCAGGTAGGCGCGCGCAACATGCAGAATTACCAGCTTCTGAAGGATCTGGGCCACGCCGGAAAACCGGTTCTGCTTAAACGCGGCATGTCCGCGACAATTCAGGAATGGCTGATGAGCGCCGAATATATTCTCAACGCGGGAAATCCGAACGTCATTCTGTGCGAGCGCGGTATACGGACATTTGAAACCGCCACGCGCAATACGCTGGATCTTTCGGCGATTCCGGTCATCAAGCAGATATCGCACCTGCCGATCATGGCCGATCCGAGCCATGGCGTCGGCATACGCCGCTATGTCGCGCCTATGACACGCGCCGCCATTGCCGCCGGCGCCGACGGCGTCATTATCGAAGTTCACCCGAATCCCGACAAGGCGCTTTCGGACGGGCCGCAGTCGCTTACTTTCGATGAGTTCAGCCTGCTGATGAATCGCTGCCGGATTATAGCGACAACAATCGGACGCCGTCTCGGAAAAATTCGTTAACCCGGATATTTCGGCTGAAAGAAAGGACTGTTATGAAAATCACGATTATCGGCTGCGGCCTGATTGGAGGATCGCTGGCGCTGGCGCTGAAACGCCGGCGGCCGGAACATTTCGTCGTATGCCTGGATCTGCCTGAGCGCATCCCGGCGATACTCGACGCGTACGTCGCCGACGCGGCCGGATCCATAGACGATTTCGCCGCGTATATACCTGAGAGCGACATAGTGGTGGTGGCTACGCCCGTGCAGTTCATGCCGGACACGCTTTCAGCCATAAACCCGTTTCTGAAAAAAAACGCGATCGTCACGGATGTCGGAAGCACAAAAAGCAAAATCATGGCTGAGGCTCACGCGCTTATGCCGCCGGGCGTACATTTCATAGGCGGTCATCCCATGGCCGGCGCCGAGCGATCCGGCGTTGAAGCCGCGGATCCGTTGTTGTTCAGCGACCGGGTCTACGCCCTGTGTCCGTACCAGGACACGCCGCCGGACGCCTTCCTGACGCTGCTCGAACTTGTGGAGGGGCTGGGCGCCGTTCCCGTCACCATCGACCCGGAAGAACACGACCGAATCCTGGCGATGGTCAGCCACCTGCCGCATTTCATAGCGGTGGCGCTTATGCACGCGGCCATGACCGACGATGCCGAACACGGGATGCTTGAAAAGATGGCGGGGCGCAGCTTTCTCGACATAACGCGGCTGGCCGCCTCAAGCTACGTGATGTGGAAAGGGGTCATGAAAACCAACGCCGAAGCGATCAGGGAAGCCCTGGAAAGTTTCAACCGCAGTCTGGCGTTCATAATAAAGGAAATGATGGAACCTTCCGCGGAAGAAGCCTGGGAACAGGCCGCGAAAATGCGCTGGACCATGACGCCGGACAGTCGCCTGCGCTTCCGGAAGCAGGATTTGCGTATGGTAATAGACCAGCATGACAAGCAGTTAATGTCGGTTCTCGCGAAACGGTTCGATGCCGTGCGAAAAATCGGCAAATTGAAGGCGCATCAGTCCGTGCCGGTAGTCGACGCCGACCGGGAGAAAAGAATGATGGTTGAGCGGCGCGACTGGGGAAAATCGCTTGGACTGCCGGAAGATATGACAGGCGAACTTTTTGCCGTAATTTTAAAGCACAGTTCCCGCCTTCAGGAGCCTTCAGGTCATTGAACTCATGGCGAAGCGGGCGAAATCGCCGAGCTTTCCGTGTATCGTCACCGCCGCAAGGGAATCGTGGCCGGTCGGCTCCATGTTGACGATCACAAGCTTTGCTCCGCCTGCGATGGCGATCATCGGCAGTTCCGCCGCCGGATAGACGACAAGCGAAGATCCGAAAATAAGCATAAGATCGCACGCCCCGGCCGCCGCCACCGAGTTTTGCCAGGCTTCCATCGGCAGTTGTTCTTCAAACAGCACAATATCAGGTTTGATCGGCGCGGCGCAGGCGGAACAAAGCGGCAGCGTCATCCTGCCGTTTTCAATTTCAGCGTAAAAACCGGCCATTTCATACGCTTTGGCGCATTGCGTACACCTGCCCGTCCGGTATGTTCCGTGCAGTTCATAAACCGCGCGCGAACCGGCGGCCGTATGCAGCCCGTCGATATTCTGCGTGGCCACCGCTTTTAATTTACCCATTTCCTCAAGCCGGACCAACAGCCGGTGCGCCGGCGTCGGTTCGGCGCGGGAGATAGCGGAGATCAAATCAGGGCTGGCCCGGTAAAAACCTTCCGGAGCGCGGCGAAAACCCGAAAGCGAAAGGAGGTTTAGTTTTTCCGCGTCCCCCCACAATCCGCCCGGCCCGCGAAAATCCGGTATCCCCGCTTCCGTGCTGATGCCCGCGCCGGTAAGCGCGACAATGTTCCGCGCTTCGCGGATAAGAGCGGCCGCCCGCCCGCTTCGCCGTTCCATATCAATATCCATTAAATATTCAGCCCTTTTCTCCATTCAACGTTGGCTTTTATCAGTTCCGGAATCGGCAGTCCATACGGACAGCGCGACACGCACTGGCCGCACTCCTTACAGTTTTCCGCCTTATTCCAGAGGTCGGCGAATATGGAAACTTTCATCCCGCCGGGACCCATCCTTTTCAGGAAAGTCCGCGCGCCCAAAACAAACTGGATCGGAATTTCGGAAGGACACGGGAGGCAGTAATCACAGCGCCGACAGAATTTCTTGTCGTATTGCAGGCTGATCGCGTCTATAGTTTCGCGGTCTGTTTCGGTCAGTTCCCAGCTTCCCTGGTAGACGCTCCAGTTCTGGTCGATCAAATCCCTGCTTTCGACGCCGGCCAGCACCAGCGTTTCCGGGTGTCCGAACGACCATTTCAGCGCCGGTTCAGCCGCTTCGATGACGCCGCCGGACAGCGGTTTCATGACTAAAATACCGACGTTTTTCGCCAGGGCCTTTGGAATCACCTTTTCTTTCGCCGCCGGTTCGAGGAAGCTGAAACAGACCATAATGGTTTCAAACAGATCGTCGTCCAGCACCCTTTCCAGTACGTCGAGGCTGTGGCTCGTGATTCCCGTATGGCGGATCAGTCCTTCTTCCCTGGCTTTAACGAGACCGGCGTAAGCTCCATCGTCGGCCGTAATTTTCCGGTATTCCTCAAGCGTGCCGATGCTGTGGCATTGATAGATGTCGATTACGTCCCTTTGCAGCTCCCGGAGGCTGATTTCTATATCCTTACGGATGGCGTCGGCGGTGCGGCCAAAAGACTTGGTGGCAATCACCGGTTTTTTGGCGGTCTGGCTCAAAGCTTTCCCGATGCGTGTTTCGCTCGTGGTGTACATGCGGGATGTGTCGATAAAATCTATCCCTTTTTCCAAAGCGTAGAAAACGGCATCAACCGCCTGTTCTTCACCGACGCGCTGAATCGGAATACCGCCGAATCCCAGCCGATTCACTTTTATCCCTGTTTTTCCCAATATAACCTGTTTCATTTTATTCCATGCCCCCGATAATTAATCCATATCAGAATACGCGCATCAGCGGTAAAAACAATATACGGAACACCCGCCGATGTACAAAACGCTTTAGCCTCCGAGCCACCGAAGACTGGGTAGATAAAGCATGACGACCGGTTAGGAAGCGTATTCCGTCCTTCCTCTACGGCGTAGTTTTTGGCGATGTTTTGATTTGCGGCATCTCGACCTTCGGAATGCCAAACTGTCCGGCTAATTCGCCTAATTGTTCCAGGCGAATCTTTCCGTCTAGACGGACAGCCGTCAGTTCCCTCGGGCCGGCGGCGATGACCGCCAGTCCCGTCATCTCGCCGTCCATCATGCGGAAAAAAACATTGACATCCTCTCCCGCCTCATGGCTTTGAACGCCGGCTACACGCGACCATTGGGCCGTTGGAGCCGGCAACGTCCGTAAAGCGGCGCGAACGTTATAATCATACTGCATATCCC
>Ga0123353_10010009_pt1 | contig 13163 bp, 5 predicted proteins | sample TergutLab28metaG_3_FD_92763 | JGI IMG/M metagenome (GOLD analysis project Ga0123353, IMG submission 92763) | Labiotermes labralis P3 segment gut microbial communities from Petit-Saut dam, French Guiana - Lab288 P3 | ecosystem: Host-associated > Arthropoda: Insects > Digestive system > Gut ...
ACCATGGCTTCCTCAATGCTTTCTACATCACGCACAATGACGCATCACAGTCGGTAGGACTCCTCTGGACGATTGATCAGCCCGTCGCAAGAGTCCTCTACCTGACAACACACAACACTCACAACAAACATCCATGCCCCCAGTGGAATTCGAAACCACGATCTCAGCAGGCAAGCGGCCGCAGAACTACGCCTTAGACCGCGCGACTACTGGGATGGGCTATAAATATATATATATTATAAACATATATATCATTGACATATATAGAATATATAAATATGTAAAGGTAAAGGTAAAATGATCCCGTTACAGGCCCGGTGTGGCCCAGAGGGTAGGTAGAGGTATAGCTCTACTCTTCCATGACCGCGGCACTAGAAGGGGGCGAGTGGTCAGCAGCACGCCCCGGCCGCACTTTAACCCCGGTAAAGACCCGGTACCCGGCGTACAGGAGGCTGGGTGGGCACCAGGGACGGTCTGGACGGGTAGAAAATCTCGTACCCAACGGGATTCGATCCCGGACCGTCCAGCCCGTATTCATATATATACATATATATAATATATATAGAAAGACGCTCTGTAAGGGTCGTAAATACAACTGGGAACTGTTAGGCATTATGGCTCAAATTTTAAAGGGATTTACGACAAACGCCTAATAAAAGGCGATTAGAATAACCGGCAATGTAGCAGACATGAGGACAGTAAATCGTGCATATCAACACCAAGTCGCTCCCTACAAACCCAGAGTAGCCAATAAGTCACACAGCACGTACATTCAAACAGAATTGCATAAAATATTCAGACAGTGTAGATCCGAGTTTGTTATCAAAGCAGAAGCTTAATTAAATACCACAAAGCTGAAGAGCTATTTCCCGTCGGGGATATCTCGTGAACTGATACTGCAAGACCACTTCAATTTCTTATTATTTCTCGTTTCAAGGTATTCAGTAAAACAGTGAGTATGGATCATGCACGATAAACAGGGTCTCGACGGCTTGTAGAAGATTTCAGCGACCCTTTATATCCGCAGGGGCAAGCGGTGGCCCAGTTGTTTGCGGCACTGCGGCACAAGCCGAAAAGTCGCGGGTTCGATTCCCAATGGTGCATTGGAATTTTTCATTGACATAACCCTTCTTGCCGCACTAGGTTTGACTCAGCCTCTAACAGAAATGAGTACCAGGAATATTTCCTGGGGGTAAAGACGGCCGGTTCGTGGGGCTGACAAACTTACCACCTTCATGTGCCGATTGTATTGAAATCTGGGAGCCTCAACCTCCTGGAACCCTCAGTGCCTGCCCAGGCGTGTAATGGGATTGCTTATATCTGTAGTGACGAAACGTGTTGGTAAATTCTTGGTCGCCCACCATCCACTCAAAAGCCAGTATTTTCTCTGATTTCCATTAAGAGAAATAATTTCACATCATAACCGGCCAACTGCTGTCACAAAAGCTGGATTTCGTGCTTCGGTTTATAATTGAACCGCCAAATAAAATCAGTAATAAAATAAATCGCTGTGAGATCGACCTAATTTGCATTGCAAGCGAATAAATTAAATTGATTTGCAATAAATGAATAAATTAATTTGAACATAGACAAAACAAGAGAGTAATAACAACATAATGATAAAAAAATAACACCAATAACATTTATAACAAAAATATTAAATTATACTTATATATAAATTAAAGATGAAGGTAAAGCAGTCCCGTTACAGGCCTGGAGTGGCCCAGAGGGTTCCAGGAAGTTAAGGTTCCCAGATTTCATGCCAACGGCACAGGATGGTGGTAGGTTGTCACCAATACGCACCGGCAGCCTTTCCTCCCAGGAAATACTCCTGGTACTTATTTCTATTAGAGGCTGAGTCGACCCCAGAGCAATAGTGTGATCGGAAGGATTTTATGTCAATGAAAAATCCATCGACACCAACTGGGGTCGAACCAGGGACCTTACGATTTGTACCACAGCACCTTAACCACTGTGCTACCTCGGTCCCCCACATATATATAAGGCCAAACACAGAAAATGCAATAGTTTGTACTGTGAAAGTAACTCATCTCAGACCAAAGCAGCAAGTGGAACTTAACCCTTTCAAAATTGAAGTGAAGAAAAGAAGAGAAAGAAAGAGAAAGAAGAACAAGAAGTAGAAGAAAGGAAAACAGTGAAAGGCTTTACTTTTTTTTACAAGGAAGTATACAAATTACGGTCGTGGGTTTCCAGATTAGGCCCGCTCGTCCTTCTGGCAAAGGTAGACTAGAGGCAAGGTAAAGAAATGGGAAGTGAAAGAGGTAAAGTAATGGGAGGTGGTCGGTTTCGGAAAGCAGGAATGGAATTAAATTGAGCTGTTGGACTAAATTGCGTGTTTGTGCGGTTGAAATGTGATGAGTTAGTGATAAGGCTCGGGAGACTGGGCTTATGCGAAACTTCTGAACTTAGTGCTGGGAGGGCAAAGGGACTGTAGGGGAATAAGCGTATGTGCAAATAAGTTTGTATCTCGCTGTCGGGTGCATTGTACCGAACAAACACCTTTAAAAAGCACTGCTCTATAGAACATCATGCTCTTTTATTTGTTACGAAACTGCACTGCTCATACCTGTAATGACCTCCGTTCTAATATTATAGAGCGAGATGCTTTCTGAGAAACAGTTCCAAGTACATACCCGACCCTTTTTGTGAGTACGGTTCTTGGTCTTCTCATTTCTACAAAGATCGTTAAATGAGAACTTTTTCAGGAATCCGCTGACGAACTGTGTGTTTTATTGTGCAAGGGAGGAAAAAACCTTTCCATTTGTCCTCATCTTTATCCTCTTCCTGAAACTCCGGTGTATACGTTTCAAGGTAGAAACCCAGAAAACCCGGTATTGGTAAGGTAAGGTGAAGTGCACCCTTGTGCAGGCACTGAGGTTCTGTACAGGCCGTACGGCCCTTAGTGGGAGTAGAAGTATAGCTCTACTCTTTCTTGACCACAGCACTAGAAAGGGGGTGAGTGGTCAGCATCACGCCCCGGCCGCTCTTTACCCCCGGGAAAGACCCGGTATCCATTGTACAGGAGAATGGGTGGGCCCCAGGGCCTGTCTGGACTGTTGCGGAATATCTCGCCCACACAGGGATTCGATCCCCGGACCGTCCAGCCCGTAGCCAATCGCTATAACGACTGAGCTACACGGACCACAAAATTGAATATTACAATAACAATTTCAACAGACGACAATAGTCCCCAGTACAATGTTTAGCTCACTCCGATTATCTGTTTAACAAAAGATCAGATATTTCCCTTCTCGTCGGGTTTCATGGCTCGATTTCCTTCGTCAGCTCGCTAGTTCAATAACAGTACAAACATTAAAATACACAGAACCGCAACTGTGCCTCTTATTCTGTAAGAGTGTGAAACTTTGTCTCTCGCACAGAACGAGGAAAATGTTGAATATTCTCCATTAAGATATTTGTACCTAAGAGGGAGAAATTAATTCGACGCTAGAGAATATTATGCAGCAAGGAACTTCATAATTTGGGGCTCCTCGGGTGATATATTGGTGTCATAAACCCAAGGAAGATGAAGTGGGAGAGACATGTGACACGAATAGGGGAGGAAAGAAAATTTTAGGATAGGAAAAGCTTTGAAGACGTTTGAGTAAATGGGACTATAATACCAGAATGCAAGTCAAAGAAGCAGGACAGGAGTGTTGAGGTTGGATTCCTACGGTAAGGATAGGGAAAAGAAGTGGGCTTTTGTGAAGTGTGTAATGAATATTTGGAAATTAAGAAATATGGGTAGTTTCTGGATTATAAATGTATGTTATGCAATTATGGATCACACAAACAAGTTACTTGTAAATGCTTTTCTGGTGACTACTTTCGGCCCCAAGATAGAGCCAACATCAAGCCACAAATCAAGAATAAAAATAAAATAGGAATTCTCCATATCATTGGCCTGGAGACCTCTCCCTTTACGTTAAAACATAAAAAAGGTAAAGTGTTCCCTTAGAGTCCCAGTGTGGCCCAGAGTGTGGGTAGAGGTATAGCTCTACTCTTCCATGACCGCGGCCCTAGGAAGGGGTGAATGGTCAGCAGCACGCCCCGGCCGCACTTCACCCCCAGGAAAGACTCGGTACCCTTTTTACAGGAGGCTGGGTGGGCCCCAGGGCCGGTCTGGACGGGCGGAAAATCTTGTCCCCACCGGGATTCGATCCCGGACCGTCCAGCCCGTAGTCAGTCCCTATACCGACTGAGCTACCGGGCCCACAAGTTAAAAGATACATTGTAAATATACACAAAACATTTAAGGTTGATCTATAAATAAACCTAAGTATAATATTAAAAAATTATGTAACTGTGTAGTAAATATTACAGTCTACCGAATACATTAATTATACAATAATAAAGAGCAAGTAAGAAAGAAGCATCTTGATTGCCTGCCAAACTATTATTTTGGCAAAAAGTGGACTTAGTTAGTTAGTTGGTTAGTTAGTCAGATAGATACCCACAGAAGTATAACTTTTACCATCACACAACGTTACTCCAACTGTGCCCTACACCCACTATACGTTCAGATAACTCTGCTGGGTATCAAGAATATTCATATATTATCCGAAAGTTATCTACTTGCATTACAGCACCCAAACTGCGTGCGGATCTCCTGGAGGTAATAAATCGTTCGTTACACATGACCAAAACTCTCCGCGTTTTCTTGTCCCTCACTGGCCTTCGAGTGTGAATATTGCGGACACAAACAGACAGTGTCACTTGACACAAACTTTGAGGTCAACATGGGTGGCACAAACAGACAGTGTCACTTGACACACACTTTGAGATCAACATCCGTGGCACAAACAGAGAGTGTCACTTGACACACACTTTGAGATCAGCATGCGTGGCACAAACAGTGTCACTTGACACACACTTTGAGGTCAACATGTGTGGCACAAACAGATAGTGTCACTTGACACACACTTTGAGGTCAACATGCGTGGCACAAACAGATAGTGTCACTTGACACACACTTTGAGGTCAACATGCGTGGCACAAACAGAGAGTGTCACTTGACACACACTTTGAGGTCAACATGTGTAGCACAAACAGACAGTGTCACTTGACACACACTTTAAGGTCAACATGTGTGGCACAAACAGACTGTGTCACTTAACACACACTTTGAGATCAACATGCGTGGCACAAACAGACAGTGTCACTTGACCCACACTTTGAAGTCAACATGTGTGGCACAAACAGATAGTGTCTCTTGACACACATTTTGAGGTCAACATACGTGGCACAAACAGACAGTGTCACTTGACCCACACTTTGAAGTCAACATGTGTGGCACAAACAGATAGCGTCTCTTGACACACACTTTGAGGTCAACATGCGTGGCACAAACAGACAGTGTCACTTGACACACACTTTGAGGTCAACATGTGTGGCACAAACACGAGGTACATAAAAACAAGAAGACCATCAATATGAACTTCCTAATTGCCAAAACAAAACAATAAAATAATTTTAAAACTTCCGAGACGAGGAGAGCAAAACATCGCCTGCAAATTTCGTCTACTTTAGCAGAAACCCTTGACATCGGATATAGGAAAATCGGCAACCGGAAAGTGTGACATCACACGCACTTAAATATAACCACACAAAATGTTAACAAGATCAGACGACAAACAAAATAGACAGACATCAATGAATGGTAAATTTTCTTACAATAAATTGGTTTTAGTAATTGAGGATTTTGGGCCGGGTAGCTCAGTCGGTATAGGGACTGAGCTACGGGCTGGACGGTCCGGGGATTGAATTCCGGTGGGGACGAGATTTTCCGCCCGTCCAGACCGGCCCTGGAGCCCACCCAGACTCCTGTACAATGGGTACCGGGTCTTTCCCGGGTGTAGAGGCGGCCGGGGCTTGGGGCTGGCCCCCAACTTCCATCTAGTGCCGAGGTCCTAGAAAGGGTAGAGCTATACCTCTAGTCACCCTAAGGACATTCGTGGCCTATAAAAAGGGTGAAAACCTACTGACGATTTTACAAAACTCAGCACACAGCAGGTACATACATTGACAGTGTGACTGCCGATGACATCTGTAATGTACACGTATAACTAGTAATCGTGTTACCTCACAGTGGGAGGAGCACATTTCTGTGTACGATTTGGCATTTACATTTAAACATTTTACATAACAGCCTGATGAACTTCCAAAAATATAACAAAATATACAGCTAAGCCATAATTAATATAAAGTTGTGTTAGAGTGAAAATTCGGATGTTCACTTGTTAATGTTGCATACACAACCGCATAGCGACCGTCAGATAGGAAAAATCTGTTCCTCGACACGACATGGCAAGACGGTGTATGTAGGGAGCAGAGGCATAGCTCCATTCATTCTTGAACTCCAACATCAGATGGATTTGAGTGGTCAACTTCATGCCCACGGCCGATTTACCCCCGGGAACATGACCACTGGATAGTAGGCTGAGTGGGCCCAAGAGGCGGTCTGGGCGTTTTGGAGAAGAGAAGAACTCTGGACCATACCGGAATACGAACAGAGAAATCGTTCAGCCCCTGGGTCTGTGAGACAAGGAAAAATAAGTAAGTAAGTAAGTAAATGTGATAAAGGTAAAGTGATCCCGTTACAGGCCCGGTGTGGTCAGACGGTGGGTAGAGGTATAGCTCCACTCTTTCTTGACCACGGCACTAGAAGGGGGTGAGTGGTCGAGTGGTCAGCAGCACGCCCCGACCGCGCACTTTACCCCCGGGAAAGAACCGTTACCCATTTTACAGGAGGCTGTGTGGATCTCAAGGCCGGTCTGAACGGGCGGAAAATCTCGTCCTCACCGGGATTCGATCCCGGACCGTCCAGGCCGTAGACAGTTGCTATACCGACTGAGTTACCCAGAAATAGGTAAGTAAGTAAAGAAAGTTCACCCTAGAACAGGCCACGAAGGGCCAGAGGGGGAGTAGAGGTATAGCCCTACTCTTCCTTTAACTTCGGCGCTAGATGGGGTGGGTGGTCAACGCCACGTCCCGGACGCTTTACCCCAGGGAAAGACCTGGTATCCATTGTATAGGAGACTGGGTGGGCCCCAGAGCTGGTCTGGACGGGTGCGGAAAACCTCGCCCCTACGGGGATTCGTTCCCCTGATCGTCTAGCCCGTAGCAAGTCGCTATACCGTCTACGCTATCCCGGCACCTAGACAAGGGAAAATATCGATTTTAAAGAAAGGGGTCAAACAGAAGCGGGGGTCTAGAGAACGACCAGGAGTGCACTCTTGTGTATACGGTGATGAATTCCTCAGCTTCCGAAAAGTGGTGAATATCTTGACCAGATGAATGACCAACACCGTCTGAAGACCGACCGCTCTCATAGGCTGATATTACGGCTGAAATTCGAACACTGGCCTTAGCGAAGAAGTGCTGGTGGCCGTCCCGGCAGACACATGGGCACTGCGGCCACTGGACAGCGCTTTATTTGCAGCAGGTGAAATCAATGCTGTGTGTGTTGGCGCGCAGCCAGTTAGTTCCCTGGTCACAGCCACTGTACCGCGCGCCTACATGGCGACGAAAACTGCAGCACCCAACCGCCCTGTATCGTACTAATCGATATGTCTAGTCTCTCGACGCTCCTTCTCTCTATGTGCTCTTAGCTTCTGTGTACCCAATTCGTCTCCGATAACGCATGTTCTCACGGCGGAAGCGACTGGCTTTCAGCTACTTAAGACTGGGCTGTACGTTATTGACAGTCGTTTCGGAGAAACCTATGGTTTCCATTAGTAAGTGAAAAGGTAAAGTGCACCCTTGTACAGGCCCTGAGGCTCTGTACAGGCCGTACGGCCTATAGGGGAAGTAGAGGTTTAGCTCTACTCTTTCATGGCAACGCCACTAGAAGTGGGTGAGGGGTCAGCGTCACGCCCAGGCCGATCTTTACCCCTGGGAAAGAACCGGTACCCATTGTACAGGAGACAGGGTGGGCCCCAGGGCCGGTCTGGACAGGTGCGGAAAATCTCGCTCCCACCGGGATTCGATCCCCAGACCGTCCAGCCCGTAACCAGTCGCTATACCGACTGAGCTACCCGGACCACGGTTTCCATTAGTAAATTATGATAAAAACCATGGTAATCAGCTGCTGGATTGAACGGTGTCACATCTTAGAAAACAGTGGCGTTCGTGTTTGTCCTACTTTATGATCATCATCATCATCATCATCATCAATATCATCTTCGAAGTTTTGTCACACTGAAATACTGCGGCACCGAAGTTGAACTCAGAATTGGCCTAATTTTCCCGTCTCGTCCGTCGTCTTCACTTTTGCTACTTTGTGTTGTCGCACAAAGGTAAAATGTTGGCAAACCTGCTTCCTTCAACTCCGCGGTACACAACTACCTCAAGGCCTTAGCTCTTCTCGGTTGTTACGCGCAGTAGGTTGGCAGTTAGTTACATACATTTCCGGACAATTGTTACGCGCAGTAGGTTGGCAGTTAGTTACATACATTTCCGGACAATTGTTACGCGCAGTAGTTTGGCAGTTAGTTACGTACATTTCCGGACAATTGTTACGCGCAGTAGGTTGGCAGTTAGTTACATACATTTCCGGACAAACTTACAGGCCCGACTCCAAGTGTTAAGCTGTCGAAATTTAATCGAATTATTGACCCTTGAAGATGGGACCCCATAGGTTGTCCCGAAACGTCGGTAATGAAACACCAACATAAGTCGCGTTACGTCCCAGAAGGACAAAGACTACATCTATACCATGGCGGAAGCCCACAATTTCAGTTACTTTATCCAAAATATCAAACACATTCACTTGCCCCTGTATAACGCACAATACGAACCGCATACGTAAATTCAATGTTTCTTTTATTCTGTACTATGACCAACAAATGCACAATTATTTCACAAATTATCACACTCCTACATGTTTCGACACTATCGTGTCATCCGCAGGGAGCCTGTAATCAATACCTTGCCAAGTTACACAAGTATTTCAAACGCAGCTGCCGGGAATACAATTTACAATTCAGATATTTCACACAGGTTTTATGCAAGTTCTCATAACATAGTCGTTGAAATCTCAATATTATAAAATCTTTGAAATATTAAAATTGTCTTATTTATAATAAAATGAACTAAAATCATTTTGTTGTTTTTTGCTTCAAAGATTTTATAATAATTGAGATGTCAACGACTATAATGAGAACTCGCATAAAAATTATGTGAAATAACTTTATTTTAAATCGTATTACTAACAGCTGCATTTTAAATACTTGTGTAAATTGGCAAGGTATTGATTACAAGCTCCCTCAGGATGACACGATAGTGTCGAAACATGTAGCGGTGTGATAATTTGTGAAATAATTGTGCATTTGTTGGTCATTGTACGAAATAATAAAAGATGCACCGTACAGGTATTAAAACAAAATCTATATTTCTTTCTTTCTTTCTTCCTTATTCTCACATCTTTCTGCCTACTCATTGTAGAAGTATAGGCACCCGATCGCGTTCAATGCCACATACACACCTGGTAGGATGCCTCTCGACGCATGATCAGCCCATCGCAGCCCTACTTGACAACAATGATGGGGCCCGACGATGGATTGTTAAGCTTGTTAAGGCCCCTATTTTTTTAAAACAATCTTAAATACCGTAACAAAGTATTATTGCGTGTAAAGGTGAAGATCGACCATAGACTGCAGTGTTATGTGGCCGCGCGGTCTAAGGCGTAGGTCTGCGGCCGCTCGCCTACTGAAATTGTGGGTTCGAATCCCACCGGGGGCATGGATGTCTGTCTGTTGTGAGTGTTGTGTGTTGTCAGGTAGAGGTCTCTGTGACGAGCTGATCGCCCGTCCAGAGGAGTCCTACCAACTGTGGTGCGTCGTTGTGTGTGATCTAGAAACCTCGTAAATGAGGAGGCCCTGGCCCCACTAGGGAGGCTGTTGCGCAAATAAAAAAAAAAAGTTCTTAATAAGGGCGTGGTGAAGGCTTAATAAGGCAAAATGTGTAGCCCATTTTATCTTACTTTGTATGCTGAGTACGTCTGTTCTGAGTATACAAAGTATATCCGTAGATTTTACATTAGCAACATTTTTGGTATCTTTGCTATTAGTCTACGGTAACGAAAGTTACAATTTGTTCTTCTCAAAACTACACAATTTAATCAACTGAGACCTGATTTGTTAGTTAAATGAATTGCTTTCATCGCATCTGGCCTTCTCTGCCCCCCGCCCCCCCCCCCGCCGTACTTGCTTTAAAGTTTGTATATGCGTCATATTTGCGCATCAGTTCTGACTTCGTAATTGGTCATTAGGATGTTGACTGAGCTTGTAACAGGAATAAAAAAACTGAACAGAATTCTTATTTATGGCTACGTAAACTGAGAGGTAGTCACGCAGTAATTCTCCACATCTTTACTGTAAAGTGCACCCTTGTACAGGCCGTAAGGCCCATAGGTAGAGTAGAGGTATAGCTCTACTCTTTCTTGATCAGGGCACTAGAAGGGGGTGAGGGGCCAGCGTCACGCCCCGGCCGCTCTTTACCCCCGGGAAAGGCCCGGTACCCATTGTACAGGAGGCCGGGTTGGCCCGAAGACCGGTCTTGACAGGTGCGGAAAATCTCGCCCCGACCGGAATTCGCTCCCCGGACCGTCGAGCCCGTAGCCAGTCACATCCTTACTTTACATGGAATAAATTTCTTGCGGCACGCGGTGGCGCAGCTGGTTGAGACAATGCACTACAAACCGGGAGGTCGCGGTTTCGATTCCGGGTGGTCACACTGGAATTTTTCGATGACATTAACAGGCAGCACTGTGGCCCGAGGGTCGACTTAGAAATTAGTACCAGGAATACCTGCTGGCAGGTTAAGGTAACCACTGCATAGGGCTGACAATCGTACCAACTTCCTGTGCCGACATTCTGGTAATATGGGAGCCTCAACCTCCCGGAACCCCCAGGGTCTGTCCACTCCATTGCTTTTACTGAATTTCCTACTTTGACGTCCGATAGGAATTCCGGTTTGCCCGACGAAATCACAATAGCACGACCCCGGACAAAAGACCCTGTTATATAAAGATTCGTAACGTGCCGCACAGTAAACATACTCAATGCCTAATATAAAAACCCGTCAGTGAATGCTGTATAGTGAAATAATCGTTGTTTGTTCTCAGGTCCATACAAAACACATAAATACAGTGTGGGCAGAACGTAGAGTTTTGTATGTTAAACCTGGTGGTATAGAAGATTAACCCGTATTGTATGTACTCAGTCCTTACCGCGTAGAAAACACACTCCGTCTCGGTAATAAAAACCAATCAGTTTATGCTGTACAGTGAAATAATCGCTGTTTGTTGTGAGAACAGTACAAAACACACACACACATATAGAGTGTGGGCAGAAAGTAGAATTTTTGGCAATACGTAAAGCAACCACTCAGCTTTGGGGGGTTCAAAGTTATTCTCCTGACAGAAACAGAACCATTGGTCTTCATTCTCTGGTACAAAAGAAAATCTGGTACCGTGATTTAAAAAAAAAAGACGGCAGGGACTTGAACGAGGTTCTGTAAAAACGCAAACATTTTTCACGTTTTTGTTTGACATAACAGCAAGAAAGTTTTATTATAGAGGGCTCCAAGCGGCTCGGGTCCCGGTTCACTGCAACATCAGTATAAACGAAACGATCGTCATTAATCAAAGGCTGCATTATTCCCATGACATCTCTTATTTCCAGAATCGGATGTTTGACTAATACAAATACCTTATACTGAGCATTCGGGAGCTGATGCAGAATCGAGGGCTCGCTTAGCGCACCTTATTTGTTTCTTCCTAAAAGAAAAATATATCTTCCACACAGCGACCACCACTTTAACTTCATTACCATAAACCGATGGTAATAAGGAGTGCGGAAATTGCTGGAAAAAATTAGTAATCTATAAACTGAATTCAATTCAGTAAAAAAATCCACCCTTGTAAAGGCACTGAGGCTCTGTACAGGCCGTACGGCCCATAGGGAAGTAGAGGTACAGATCTACTCTTTCTTGGCCACGACACTAGAAGGGGTGAGGGGTCAGCGTCACGCCCCGGCCGCTATTTACTCGCGGGAAAGACCCGGTACTCCATTATATAGGAGGCTGGGTGGGCCCCACGGATGGTCTGGACAGGTGCAGAAAATCTCGCCCCCAGCGGGATTCGATCCCGGACCGTCCAGCCCATAGGCAGTAACTATACCGACTGAGCTATCGGGGCCATATTCAATTCAGTACTTGGCGCTAAAGATTTCAATATTAATTTTTTTCCCTAAATATCAGTGCTCTGACGCCTTTTCTCCTCTGGAAAGTTATGCCGCGTAGGACGATACTTCGTTACGGACGTTTCGGCACAACCTGCCGGTCCCATATTCAACCGATAAGCATTTCCCCTTTTCGCAATTCAAAGTTAAAGAATCGTTATACTCTATAAAAAAAACGTACGCAGCCGAGAAATTATTGTTAGGTAAACCAAGAAAAATAGAAATGTTGTAGGAAACATTTCAGTAAGTGCGAGATTAAGCAGTGCAAGAATTGAGACGGATTGTAGTGTGAGATTAGGCAGTGCAAGAATTGAGACGGATTGCAGTGTGAGATTAGGCAGTGCAAGAATTGAGACGGATTGTAGTGTGAGATTAGGCAGTGTAAGAAATGAGACGGATTGTAGTGCGAGATTAGGCAGTGCAAGAATTGAGACGGATTGTAGTGCGAGATTAGGCAGTGCAAGAAATGAGATGGATTGTAGTGCGAGATTAGGCAGTGCAAGAAACGAGACGGATTGTAGTGCGAGATTAGGCAGTGCAAGAAATGAGACGGATTGTAGTGCGAGATTAGGCAGTGAAGAAATGAGACGGATTGTAGTGCGAGATTAGGCAGTGCAAGAAATGAGACGGATTGTAGTGCGAGATTAGGCAGTGAAAGAATTAAGACGGATTGTAGTGCGAGATTAGGCAGTGCAAGAAATGAGACGGATTGTAGTGCGAGATTAGGCAGTGCAAGAAATGAGACGGATTGTAGTGCGAGATTAGGCAGTGCAAGAATTGAGACGGATTGTAGTGAGAGATTAGGCGGTGCAAGAATTGAGACGGATTGTAGTGCGAGATTAGGCAGTGCAAGAATTGAGACGGATTGTAGTGCGAGATTAGGCAGTGCAAGAATTGAGG
>Ga0123353_10010011_pt1 | contig 13162 bp, 17 predicted proteins | sample TergutLab28metaG_3_FD_92763 | JGI IMG/M metagenome (GOLD analysis project Ga0123353, IMG submission 92763) | Labiotermes labralis P3 segment gut microbial communities from Petit-Saut dam, French Guiana - Lab288 P3 | ecosystem: Host-associated > Arthropoda: Insects > Digestive system > Gut ...
AACGCAGGCTGCCGCAGGCGGCGGCTATTCCCCCCTGAGCGGCTGAAGCAATGGCGCGACTCTTTGTATGAGGAAATAGCACAGGGTAAGTGTGTCAGCAGTCGCGGCCATTTCAATCCTCGCAGAGTAAAGCGAAAAATGAGCAACTATCCGGTGAGACGCCGAGGCCAACGCCTTCACCAAAAGTTTGAGCCGATGCCTGTGATTGTTAAATGAACAGTATTGCCTTTAGAGAGGGTTTGGGCCTGGGGGGCGGCCTGCACGTTGCCCAGGGTGGCGTTCAGTGATGCTATCTCAAGCGTCCAGGCATAGGCCAGGGTCGCGCCGTGCTGCCCCGTGGCCTGAGTTGAGGCCAGGCCATCGGTGACGGGCCCCTGGATGAGGGTCACGCTGGCTCCGGGCTGTAAGGGGTCCGGGCCGCCGATGGTGCTGGCTGTAATGGTGGAGCCTTTGCCTGCGGTTGCGTTGCCCAGGGTGGCGTTGGTCACAGTAAGCACAGGGCCGCTCTGGCTGGTGGGAAAGACGAAATTGAGAAACTCGAAATTCTGCACCGACTGTATCGTGCCGCTGCCGCTGTAATTATACACATTCAGAGTGTTGCCGGTGAAGACGTCAAGCGTGCCGCCAGGAGTACTACTGCCGCGGCCGCCATAGAGATTGGCACCGCTGAGATCGGACGCGCCGCCGATGGTTACGGTATTATATGTGGCCGTGGCGTTGCCGCCGAAGGCGTTGGCACGCCCGCCGACGACATACCCGCTTACCGTGCTGTTGTTGATGGTCACGCTATTGCCCGAGGCCGTGGCGTTGCCGGTATTGAGGTTTTCGGCCCATCCGCCGTCGAGCTGCGTGTTTACCGTGCTGTTGTTGATGGTCACGGTATTGTTCGAGGCCGTGGAGTTGCCGGCTCCGTCGGCCTCACTATTCCCGCCGTAGACATACCAGGCCGTGCTGTTGTTGATGGTCACGCTATTGCCCGAGGCCGTGGCGTTGCCGTCGCCGGTGACGTCAGCAGCCCCGCCGAAGACCTCCACGTTTACCGTGCTGTTGTTGCTGATGGTCACGCTATTGCCCGAGGCCGTGGCGTTGCCGCCTTGGGTATCGGCATTCCCGCCGAAAACCGAGTCCAGTGTGCTGCTGTTGATGGCCACGCTATTGCCCGTGGCCGTGGCGTTGCCGCCTTGGGTATCGGCTTCCCCGCCGATGGCCGAGCCTATCGTGCTGCTGTTGATGGTCACGCTATTGCCCGAGGCCGTGGCGTTGGCGGCTCGTGTATCAGGCTGTTGTTGCTGATGATGACCGTGTTGTTGTTCGGGTCCAGCAGGTCGGCCGGATTCGTCTCGTTCCAGAAGCCGTCGGGTGGGTTGCCATTGCCGAAAACATCATCCGCCACGTTATTTCCGTTAATGGTGATAGTCTGCCCGGCAAAAGCGGACAACAGGGGCGCGAACAAAAGGCCAAGGGCCAGAGCTGTGCCGCTTAGAGCGCGGAACAAGGGCTTGGTCATAGCGAGGCTCCTGCATGGATGTTACGGTTTTCTTCATGCTCCGCATCACTCCGCAAAATCAGAAATCGTCAGTAATGAATACATGTAAAAGTGAAAATTTGGCAAATATTTTTTGCGCCTTGCCCGGAGGCTTCCATTCAGCCTTCGTCTGACGCCAAGCTGAAGCACTGCCAAACCCTTTGAAAAAGCCCCCGGGTACTGGTCTGACCAGTACCCGGGGGCTTTTTCAGAATAGAGCGGCTTGTCGGCCGTTAGCGTGTGAAGTAAAAGTGATTCATTTCTCCCTTCAGGCTAAGCTGGTAGATACATTCACCCGGACCGGCGGCCAGAGCGGGGTAGGCGTCCGAAGCATGATCATACAGGGTCAGGGTACGCAGGCTGCGCAAATCCCGCAGGGCGGCTGACTGGGCCGCTATTTCCACAAAGCCCTCCACCAATTCCTTGTCATTGGACAACAGTTCGTTGATGGCTTGCGCATCCGGGTGTTCTCCGGCAACGACAAGCCGGATATCATCATTAAGTCGCAAGGCCAGCTTACTGGACATGTCCACCTGCGATGGTGTGAATTTAAAGGGGGTTATGAGAGTTTGAGCCAATCGCACCTTGCATAGAAGCGGGTCCGGCATTCTTAAAAGCAGCTTTTATTGCTTCAGGTCTATCCATACTCTCTGCCAGTTGAAACGCTGTGTATCCCGCAACGCTCTTTGCATTAACATCCGCGCCTGCCTTAATAAGAGTTGTTATTACGTCAGGATTAGAATTATTACCCGCTGCCCATATAAGCGCTGTCAGTCCACGATTATCCCGCGTTTCGATATCCGCGCCCGCCTTGATAAGAGCTGTCATCACGTCAGGATTGGGATTTTTGCCCGCTGCCCATGTAAGCGCTGTAAATCCACGATTATCCCGCGCTTCGATATCCGCGCCTGCCTTGATAAGAGCTATTGGCACTTCCGGGTTGGAGCTGTGCAACGCTGCATAAGCAAGCGGTGAAAGTCCATAATTATCCCGTGCTTCGATATTCGCGCCTGCCTTGATAAGAGCAGTTATTATTTCCGGCTTGGAGTTACCCGATGCTGCCCGCATAAGCGGTGTAAACCCATCGATCTTCCCATTGACATCCATACCTGCCTTAACAAAAACGGTTATTATTTCAGGGTTGGAGCTCTGCAACGCTGCAAATACAAGTGGTGTAATTCCCTCATTATCCCGCGCTTCAATATCCGCACCTGCCTTGATAAGGACTGTTGCCACTTCGGGATTCGGGTTTCTAGCCGCTGCGCCCATTAGCGGTGTACGTCCCTCATTATCCCGTGCTTCGATATCCGCGCCTGCCTTGATAAGAGCTGTTGCTACTTCGGGATTCAAGTTTTTAGTCGCTGCGATCATTAGCGGCGTACGTCCCTCAATATTGCGCGCTTCGATATCCGCGCCTGCCTTGATAAGAGCTGTTGGCACTTCAGGGTTGGAGCTGTGCAACGCTGCATAGGCAAGCGGTGTAAGAAGCGCTGTATTGGGACGTTTTTGTTGTCGCACGGCCACCCCATCATTCTTTGGCTGCACATTATATATTATGGACTAAAATGTCAATTTTAAGTTGTCGTTTTAAGCTGTTTTGAGCTGCCTTAAAGCTGGATATGGTTTATACTAGAAATAGGAGTCTAAACCGTGGCTTTTAGGAAAACTCAGAGTGTGGCCGCTGTCGTTGGCAAGAATATCAGCGCCAGACGAAAACTGTTAAAATACACCCAGGCGGAATTGGCGGAAAAGCTCAATATGGGGCCGGATTCTCTCAGTAGAATCGAAAAAGGCGTAGTCGCGCCGCGTTTTCAGCGTCTGGCGGACATAGCCGCAGCTTTGGATTGTCCCATTGCTGATCTCTTCAAGGTGGATAAGCCCCCGCTTAGCGTGAATCTGGAGATCGTGGCAGATATGCTTCGTCCTTTGCCTTCCGATGCTCAGGAGGATTTGCTATCCCTTATGATCGTCATCGCCAAGACAATGAAAAAGAGGCTATAGGCATAAGTTTTCATACCGGCACAGAATTTCAAAAAGCCTTAACTTGACATTTATGCCTGAGAAGCTAAGAAAGTCGGAGAAGCAACAATGAGTGATGCCACGAGCGGCGAAACGGAACGCTCCGGCTATTGGATAGAGCGGGCCGAATATGATTTGGAAACCGCCAAGGCCATGCTTCAAACCGGCAGATATCTGTATGTGGGGTTTATGTGCCAGCAGACGGTGGAAAAAGCGTTAAAAGCCGTCATTGCCAAGGGTGGCGTTTTTCCGCCAAAAATTCATGACCTGGTGCGTCTGGCCGAGCTGGGTAATTTGAGCAGCATATTGAGTGACGATCAGAATCATCTTCTCGATGAACTTTACCCGCTCAGCATTGAGGCAAGATACCCCTCTCATAAGGAAATGCTCGCACGGGCGCTAAATAGACAGACTTGCGCTGAATATATCACAAAAACAGAGGCGATGCTGCAATGGATCAAAGAGAAGCTCTAACATTGGCTAGGCAATATGCTGCTGTTGTTGCCCATGAGTTGCGTCCTGACAAGATCGTGCTGTACGGTTCCTATGTAAAGGGAGCTGTATCAGACAAAAGCGATATTGATGTAGCCGTCATTTTTCATGACTTTAATGGAGACTGGCTTCGTGTTTACACGCGCCTTTCTCATTTGAGAAGAAAGGTAAGTTTTCTCATTGAGCCTGTTCTCCTGGATAGCGCAAACGACAAAAGCGGGTTTGTGGACGAGGTGCTGGCAACCGGAGAAGTGATTTACCAACAATAAGCCCCGGCGCAAAACCAAAGCTTCCTTATCTCTCGCATTTGCTGGACTTTTTCTTTTTGGGTATCGAGTGTTTCATTGGTTTTTGATACCCAAGATAGTACTCACTGAAACATTACCAAATAAAGTGGACTAACTTTGAAAAGCCCCCTGGATACCGGTCTGACCAGTATCCAGGGGGCTTTCTTCAGAATATAGCGGCCTGTGGGGGCTGTTTCCAAATAAAGTATTTTGCTCCAAGAGCAAGGAACCCGGCCCTTTTTGCGAAGGGAGTGTACTCTTATGGTACTCGACCGTAGCAAAAAGGGCCGGGTGACGAAGCTATTTGGACAAAAGAGTTATTTAGAAACAGCCCCTAGGCCGTTACCGTGTGAAATAGAAGTGGTTCATTTCTCCCTTCAGGCTAAGCTGGTAAATGCATTCACCCGGACCAGCGGCCAGGGCGGAGTAGGCGTCCGAAGCATGATCATACAAGGTCAAGGTGCGCAGGCTGCGCAAGTCCCGCAGGGCGGCTGATTGGGCCGCTATTTCCACAAAACCCTCCACCAGTTCCTTATCATTGGATAGCAGCTCGTTGATGACTTGTGCATCCGGGTGTTCTCCGGCAACAACCAGCCGGATATCATCATTAAGTCGCAAGGCCAGCTTGCTGGACATGTCCACACCAAGGCTCTGTAGCTTGGTATAGAATGTATGCATGAAAGTATCCTGCAGCAGGGTGATGTTGTTGGAAAGTATCTCCAGAATCCCGCCGCTGGGATCATCGGCAAGCCCGCGTGAGGTTTCCACCAGATCCATTGCCGTTTGCAATCTCGGCATGATTGAGGAAAGCGCGGCTATTCGCGTATTTTTGGAAAGCTCGGAGTAAATGTCCTCAGTTCCGCAAGGTGTTTCGGCATAAAAGGTTTCGAGGGAAACCGGGCCCGATGGAGATATGGTATGTGTATCGTTCATACTCACGGAGGCTCCTTGGCTGCAAAATTTTCCCTTTGTCCATACATGTATATTGGAAAGCAATTTCAGTGCCAGGCCATCTCAGTATTAGACTTTTTCTTGAATATCTTTTGGAAAGATGTAGATGTTCCACGGCAAACTACGCGCTCAACACTTTTCTGTGCCCCAGGGAACAAGGCAGGTGGGCTAAAATATCTTCGGCACCCGGAAAGCTGAAAAACCGGATGCCGGAGGCGGCGTTTTATTTTAAGAGTATTCCGACGTGCTTCAGGCCGCCTTTGCCTTTTTCGCGTTGATTTCTTGCATGACTGCATTAATCTCCGCTATGATGGACGCGGTCATGGCGCCCTTGCTTTCTTCAGGCATACCGCTGCTCTGCACCTGAGCCAGTTTTGCTTGCAGTTCTTTCAGTCTGGATTCAAGTTTAGATATGTCAGAACGTTCGCCGCTGCCGGAAGCACCTTCGGCTGTCGGCGCCTCACCCGAGAAATCGCCGAGCAGCTCTTTGTCTTCTTGCTTCATGCCATGGTAGTCCGGTTTCTCCTGAAGATTGAGGCGCATCATCTGGTAGGCTTGCAGGGCTTCGGGCGAAATGGACACGCTGTCCTGCTGCCGGGAAAGAGGATCGCTTTGCCTGGCCTGTTTTTGTTTTCTTTCTTCATCTGCATAAACAGCTTCCAGGGCTGAAGCTGTGGAGGTTCCCATCATACGGGCGATTTGCATGAGACGGCTCCTGGGAAAAAAGTTCCGGGTTACTATTTTGCCCGTGTATCAAGCAATATTCGTACCAAGAACCGGCCTCATGCGTGGGTAGTGCCTTAGTTTGGCGTGATATTTCGCTAGGGGTTGTTTCCAAATAAGGAATTTTGCTCCAAGAGCAAGGAACCCGGCCCTTTTTGCGAAGGGAGTGTACTCTTATGGTACTCGACCGTAGCAAAAAGGGCCGGGTGACGCAGCTATTTGGACAAAAGAACTATTTGGAGACAGCCCCTAAGGAACACAGACCACACGATGGACAACACTCTGGGGGCTGACGTGGACATCGCCGCCGTGGCCGTATGCGCCGATGAACCACGAACTGCCGGGGCGGTTGGTGTGCTCTGTGCCCGTCCAGTAGAAGTCGCCGGGCAGACCGGACGGCCAAGGGGGGCCTTTTGGGCCAAAGCCGTCAACATAAAATTCACCCTTACCGTCCCATGAATCGCTATCGTTAATACGCGGCAATCTTCCACCTTGTTGTTGGCAAAAGGCCTTGGCAGCGGACCAGTTCCTGCGGGACTCGGACTGCACGATGAATTTGATCCTGCGGGACTCTACCGCTTTGCGTGCTGTCTCTTCCGCCTTGCGTGCCGCCTCTTCCGCTTTTCGTACCTCTGCTGGCCTGTGTGCTTCTATCGTTGCGACTTGTTCGTTTGTGAGGCGCACAAAGGTAATAGTAGCCTTGCTGTCGCTTAATATTATTGCATTTGAGGTGCGGGAGAGTTGAAAAGCATAAATTTTGCCGTCAGAATGGACAAATTCAATTCTGTCACCAGTTATGGAGTATTTGCCTTGCGCTATACCATCACGCTTACTGCCGGTTGTAAACAATTCACCAGAAAATTCAAAAAAATCAGTGGGATTTTTGCTCCCCTGCTGATCACTACGAACATATACACCACTTAATGGTCCGGTTTTGTTTTTGTCGGCGCGGGAAAAAAACGCATCGGCTGCGGCGGGAAAAAACAGGAACAGGCAAAGGGACAAAACAAGTGAGCAAGGCAGGGCAGCTTTCATAAAAAAATCTCCAACGTGGAGCTTACTACAAGGGCCTGTTAAGGCTACAGGCAATTTTGGCTCCTGCCAAGGAAGAAAAGCTTTTTATGGAGGGAGTGTACTCTTATGGTACTCGACTGTAATAAAAAGCTTTTCTGACGCAGGCAGGAGCCAAAAGGGCCGTAGCGTCAACAGGCCCTATACCCGGGAGACAAGTTTTTCCAGATAGGGCGAATCCTCGGCAGAGCGCTCCCTTTTTCCCGTCTGTTCCGGCAAATGCAGAGCTTCCGCTTTGCGTACCCGTAGCATCATGAGCTTGAGGCGCTGCATTTTTCCGTAAATTTGGCCTTCTTCCGGGGCAAGTTGCAGCAAGTCGGGCATGGTTGCCGGTTTATTCGGGTTTGGCGTTTCCGCCAGGTAGCCGCCGTTTTTGAGAATGGTATAGGCCATGCGCATGTCTGGAGGCAAATGGGACGTGTCTTCAAGCTCCAACGGCTTGCCCATGCCGGGAAGATTGTCGAACTGCCCTTCGGCCAGAGCTTCTTCAATCTTTCGTTCAGCCACAAAGGCAATGGCGTCCAGAGCGTTCATGCATTTCCTATGGCAGATATTGCCCGAGCCCAGCTATTCCTGGAAACAGCGGAGCTGTTTCCAGGTAATGAGGGGTGCAGGGGCATCATGCCCCTGCCGGGGGAGCCTGAGGGTGCGGACGGTAGTGCTAAGGCTCACGTTAATCCCATTGGGAGTATCGCTGCTGATAACCTTTGCGCCACTGATCTGAGCCCCCTCAGCGGGGTTTGGGGCGGAGCCCCAATATTGTGTTATTCCGGTTCCAACTCTTGTTTGGCGCGGATGACAGTCTCCGCATCCGCATCCGGAGCAGCTACAATTTCTTCAAATAAAGCCTTGGCCTCATCCGGCTTATTCATGTGGTATTTATAAATAATACCCAGATTGTATAGCGCGGCGAAGTATCTCTCCAACTCCAGGAGTTCTTCAAAAGACTTGGCCGCTTCCTCTGCTTTTCCGTCCTGATAAAGGGCAATACCCAGCAGGTAGCGGGGCTCTGGGGCAGCGGGGCGGCTCAACACGGCCCGGTTCAGGAAAACCGCGGCTCGCCCCCAGTCCTCGGCCTCAAGGAAAATTTTGCCAATCTCCATGAGCGCATCGGCATCATTGGGAACGTTCTGAAGCCTGCGCATCAGCACGGTCACATCATCCGCCTGTTCTATACTTAAGGTCGGTTCGGGGTCGCCACTGTCCGAAGCCGGTTTTTCCCCGATTGTGCCGACCCTCACGGGCTCCGGCTTGCTGTAAAAATAAAAGGCAGCCGCGAGCATGCTCAGCAAGCCGAGCAGAGTAAGCAACACAATATAGGGCGGAATAGAGCCGAAGCCTTCAATTTTTCTCATTGCTCATCCTCCATCATGCGTGTCATTTGAGTAATGCGGCGTGAAAGATTCATTTGTCTGCGGGCCAGTGTAAAAACGTACAGGCCGAGACCCGTCCATACGGCGATCCCGGCATACATAATCCACTCATACGAATTCATAAGCTTTTCCCCCCGGATAAAAGTGGCAGTTTTACTGGCGCATGAGTCGTTCCATGGCAATCCTATCAAGACTTTGCTCATCTAGGGCCAGCCTGAAGCGGAAAAGAAGGAGACCCGCCCAGAGCAGAGCAAAGGAGGCGACACAGGCGATAACCGTAAGTTTCATCTCAGGTTCCAAAGTAATGGACGAGGGATGGATGTAGCTCCACAGCCGCGCGGACAGAAATACCAGCGGCACGTCCAGAAAGGCCGCAATGCCTACCACCGCGGCGATCAGGGCTTTGCGGCCCGGCTGCATGTCCATGCCACGGATAATCAGGTATCCCGCATAGATAAAACACATGACCAGAGTGGTGGTCAGGCGGGCGTCCCAGGTCCACCAGACTCCCCATGAGTGCCTGGCCCAGATGGAGCCGGACACGAGGGAAAGCACGGCCATCACCAACCCGATTTCGGCGGCCGAGCCCGCCAGGGCGTCCCAGTGCGGCCGACGAGTGCAAACATAGGCAATGCTGGATGCAAAGACGACAAAAAAGCTGATCAGTCCCCACCAGGCGAGAGGCAGATGCAGATAAAATATTTTCTGCGGCAGGCCCATAGTAGCCTCAACAGGCGCATAAGCAAAAATGAGCCATTGGCATGCCCCGAGAGCCAGACCCCCAAAAAGTGCCGGCCAGAATGCGGCAATCGAGGCTTTTTCCAGAATGTTTCGCATATTAGTTGAGAGTCCGTTATCTTTTACTCTTCGGCGTTGTACACGGCCGGAAACAGGATAAGTGCGGCTGCCGAGAAAATGGCGCTAAAAGCCAGGGCAATGCCGAGCCAGCTTTCCGCGTCTTCCGGCGGTTTTCCGCTGAAAACGGCGGAACCTATGCGTATGCCGCCGAGAAAGAGCGGAATGAGCAGGGGAAAGAGCACAATACTGAGCAGGGATTCCTTGGCGCTTTGCCCTTGGGAAAGTGCGCCCAGCAAGGAGCCGAGCGCCACGATGCCGATGTCGCCAATAATCAGGATGCAAAGGCCCAGGCGCCACATGCCGGAAATCTCCTGTCCCAGAAAAACCACAATGGCCGGAAGGAAAAGGAGTTGGGCGGCCAGAAGCATGCACAGGCCTGCCAAGGCCTTGCCGAGCCAGATGCTCTGCACTGGCGCTGGAGCCAGAACCAGGCCCTGCCGTTGTCCGTTAATCTCTTCATGGGCATACAGGGTACTGAAGATCAGCACCTGACAAAAGGCGGAGGCCATCCAGAAAATGGCTGCCGCGCCCTGGGGGGTCATGCGCTGTCCGGGCAACAGGGACAGGCTGAACACGAAGATCAGCAGCAGGCCCAGTAAAAGCGCCTGTACCAGTCCGCTTCCCCGGCCCAGGGTCAGACTGATATCCTTGCGGGCAATGAGCAGGGCGGCTTTCAGCACAGCGCGCCTCCGTCAGTCTGACGTGAAGAAGCAGGAGCGGGACAGCCATCGGCCCAGGAACGAAATGCCGTGGCAGGGCCGTAAAAATCGAGGCTTTTTTTTCCCAGAAAGGCCACGGTGTCCGCCCGTTGCAAATCATCGTCAAGACTGTGGGTAATCCAGATGATCCCGGCCCCCTTATACCTGGCGGTAACAAGTTCTCGGTGTAAAATGGCGGTGGAGTGGGTGTCCAGGCCGGTGCCGGGCTCATCCAGGAGTAAAATATCGGACTCCAGCAGGAAAATGCGCGCCAGATTCAGACGTTGGGCCATGCCGCGAGAAAAGCCCCTGGCTTTTTCTCCGGCAAAGGCAGCGAGTTCGACCCGCTCCAAAACGGCCTCACAAGCTGTTTCGGTCAGAGGAATGTCATACAGTTTCGCCCAGAAACGCAAATTTTCCAGGGCGGTCAATTCGGGATAGATAAAGGTCTGATGCCCGAGGTATCCGATGGTGAGGGCTTTTCCCTCACTGCCGCTACCCATTTCCACCTCGCCCGCGGACGGCCTGATCAAGCCCGCCAGTATTTTCAGCAAGGTGGATTTGCCTGCCCCGTTTGCTCCTGCCAGCATGATAATGGCGCCGGGACGCAACTCAAGAGACAGGTCCTTGAAGATGAGCCTGGGGCCGTAAAAATGGGCAAGAGAGCGGGCCTTGAGCAGCGCCATGGCCTGACTATTGATCCGTTTGCATTCGGCGAACGCGTCGTAGGCCGAAGAAGGGGAAAATACACATGATGGTTCCGCCTATCCAGAGCCAGTTGACCAGGGGGTTGACATGGATCGTCAGGGTGGCGCGGGCGTTTTCATCGATGCCGAGCAAGGTGGCGTAGACTTCCCTGCCCAAGCTGAACAGCGTGTCCACCTGGGCATAAGTCTGGTCTTCAAAGTTGGCGTACAAGCGGCGCTGGGGAGACAGCACGCCCAACGGTACGCCGTCTTTGTCCGCCACGATCAACTCCGCTTCGACAAAGCGGAAATTGGGTTTGCCGTCAGCCCCTATCTGAGACTCACCCTCGTAGAGCTGGTTGAGTTTGATCTGATACAAACCGATGGGCGCCACCTGCTCCCGCGCCAGTTGCAGGGTGTACTGTTCCTGATAGGGACCTGAAAAGGCAATTCCCAGAACGATCAACAGCACTCCGATGTGGGTTCCGTGTGCCGCGAGGAGCGACCTGACGGAGAAAAGCTGCCTGTTGGAAGCGAAGAGCGTGACAATGCCCAGTATGCCCGCCAGGGAAGAGGCTGCGGCAACGAGGGCCACCGGATGGGTTATGCCGGCAGTCCACAGGCCCCCGGCCAGGATCAGAGCGGTCAGAAAAGCGGCGGCAGGGAGCTTCGGCTGTGAAAAACCGAGAGTGCCGGGAGAGAGTTTCCACTTGCGAAAAGGGCAGACGAGCAGCAAAACCGCAAGGAAGGTGAAAAGCGGTAAACAAGTGGTATTGTAAAAGCTGATGTCAAGGCCGGAAGGGTTTTGGGGAAGCCGGGCGGCAATGAATCCCGGCAGGAATCGGGCATTGATTTTAAGAGTGTCAATAATTACAGGCCACATGGTTGCGATGAGAATAATGAAGGAAAGAGCCAGCAACAGCCAAGCCACAAGCACCAGCAGTCCTTCTTTGCTGGTGAGGTCCTCCAGAGGTTCGGCATGAGGGTTCGGACTGCGGTACAGTATGGGCAGAGGCAAAAGCAGCAGAACAAAGGCCACAATCAAGAAGGTCGGAGCCACTTCTCCCTGGAACGCGTACCACATAATAACGGTAAAACCGGCCAGGATAAGAGCGTTCAGGGTGTGGGCAAGGGCTTGAGGCGGTTTTTTCTGATCCGGTCCCGGAGCACAGACGGCAATGGCCAGGGAAAGGTACACAGAGGCCAGCATGAAAATGATAAGGGGCGTGCCTACAGTGCCGCTGCCAAAGGCGTGCAGGGATTGCACGACGCCGCTACGCACCAGATAGGTGGCAAAAAAGGCCGAAATGGTAGTGAGGGCCATGAGAAAAACGTTGATACGCTGCAGTTTGCCCCGCCTGCTGCCGATAACGGCGGTATGCAGATAAGCCGTGGACACGAGCCAGGGAATAAGGGAGGCGTTTTCCACCGGGTCCCAGGCCCAGTATCCGCCCCAGCCGAGTTCCATGTAAGCCCACCAGGCGCCGAGTATAATGCCTGCGGTCAGGAAGGCCCAGGCGCCGAGAATGAAGGGACGGGAAGCTTGTTCCCAGGATTCCTCAACAGGATTATTTTCTTTTTGTATAAAAAGGTTCCCGCTCAGCGCCTGGGCCAGGGCCAGGCAGCCGGGCACCACGAAACCGCCGTAACCGAGGAAAAGCACGGGCGGGTGAAAAATCATGCCCGGGTCTTGCAGCAGGGGATTGAGGCCGCGTCCGTCTTTTGGGACAAAGTCAAGGGTATCAAAGGGGTTGCTCCAATAGGCGAGCAGCAGGAGAAAAAATCCCATAATGGCGAGAAAAAACAGGCAGAACCAGAGTTTTGTCTGCGTGCTGAGTTGCTTGAAAGCGGGAAGCAGGACAAAGGCCGCTCCGCTGATGGCCACACACCAGGCCCAGAAAAGGAGTGAGCCGTCCTGTCCGGCCCAGAAGGCCGTGAGACGGTAAAACAGCGGCAAGGTCCGGTCTGAGTACTGGGCCACATATTCCACAATAAAATCGTGGGTGGCAAAGGCATAGAGAAGAATAGCCGAAGCCAGGGTGGTCAGCAGGGCAATGGTGGTAATGACGAAACCGCTCCAGGCGACTGGATCGGAAAGGCGCAAGGGGTGCGGGGAGGTGACGGTGGACCCGTGGCGGGCATCCAGAAAAAGTTGCAGAAGAATGAACAGGCCGCCCAGGATGGTCAGGAAAAGGCCGATGTCGAGAAGAGCAGACGCAAAGGAATATAACGGCATACCATCTCCTGCCGCAAGTTGCGGCATTAGGTGAAAGAAAGGGCCGTTACCTCTGCCAAGGATGGGCCATATATTCAGGGGTCTTGCAGTCGCAACGAGAATAGCGCGCTACTCGTGGAATAGCAAGTATAAACACATACCGGTAGTGTCCCGGTTTGGCGTGATACTTCGTCAGGCGTCGTTTTTGCTCGGGGGGCAGGACCGAAGAGCTGACTCGCCACATCCTGTGGCTCGCCCTTCGGG
>Ga0123353_10010017_pt1 | contig 13161 bp, 10 predicted proteins | sample TergutLab28metaG_3_FD_92763 | JGI IMG/M metagenome (GOLD analysis project Ga0123353, IMG submission 92763) | Labiotermes labralis P3 segment gut microbial communities from Petit-Saut dam, French Guiana - Lab288 P3 | ecosystem: Host-associated > Arthropoda: Insects > Digestive system > Gut ...
GAACAATTCTCCAGTACCAAATTTCATAAAAATACATTCAGCTGTCGTTCGAAGAGTACAGGCCGAGTGAACGAATGATTCTCCGCAAAGTTGCAGGGTCCGCGCTAGTACGAGTATTATGGGTGAGAAGAAACCCGGAAAAACAAAACAGCACTTCTCAGATCGGTCATTTGTCAGCTTTTGGCCGGTTAAAATCACAGCAGGGATGGAAGTCAAAGGCCTGCTCTGTATGTGAGGTGGCAAGGTTTGGATATTTGATGTTTGTGTGACCGTGCATCACTGATACATAATATAAGCAGCCAACTAGATGCAACAATAACAATTTATTGGTGATTTCAATCAGCTCAACATGCTTCAGGCGATAATTTCGCCCATCCTCAGGAGCACTAGACTGTGTTTGCAGCTTATTGTACAATGCACCGACGATGCTGCCGGCAAGCAGCATCGTCGGTGCATTTTGCCATAAACTGTAAACACAGTCTAGTGCTCCTAAGGATGGGCGAAATTATCGCCTGAAGCATGTTGAGCTGGTTGAAATCATCAATAAATTGTTACTGTTGCATCTAGTTGGTTGTTTATATTATTTTTTGGATATTTGTCTTGTTTATCCTTCAGTCCGTCATGAAATGTAAACGGTCGAAGCGCTGCGTCCGCAACGCTTTGTCAAATTGTTGTGACAAGGAAACATTTCATGCCTAGGCCTACGTGGTAGGAACGTTCATAGACCGAATCATATTCCTAGTTGCGGTCGATATTTAAATGTTTATGTCAGATTTTAATTTAACTTCGCATGGCTGCTAAGCTGTTATTTTACTTTCTACAGAGAGTTACCTTAATTTCGAAACCTTCTATGCAGTGGCAACCGTATGGCTTCCGCTTTACGAATCCCGATACGCCCTGCGCTGTTACTGCTGCTGTAGGAAACTTAGAAGAGCAAGAATGGAATGGCCTCCTTGGTAGTACGTCCATACCAAATTTTGTGAAAATCAGTTAGGTTCAAAAATGAAGATGGGGAACCGCACAAGCAGGTAACACTGTGACTTCGTAAGCCTACTCGTTTTTCTTCAACAATCTACAGTAGGTTAAAAATATCCGAATAACAAAAGACGATCGAACTTCAGTAAGTAAACATTAAATTTAGGCAGAACGTATAAAAAGTGATAATCATGGGGCCTGTGAGGAAGAATATCTAGCGAGGAGAAAGATCATCTGTTTGTTATAAAGATCCTAGAATTTGCCCGCCAGTCCAGCTGACAGCAAAACAGTAGGAATTTGAAGACATCAGAATGAGGACAGAAGATAGAGGCAAAACTGTTCCTGTCCGCGCCATCAAGGCATACAAGGGGAGTGGAGGTGCAGCTCCATTCATTCTTAACCTTGGTAACGGATGGAGATGAGTGATAAGATTCACGCTCCGGTCGCTTTACCCTCGAAAAGAAATGCCGATACCCATCGAATAGGCTGGGTGGGGCCCTCAGCCGGTCTGGACGTTTTGGAGAAGAAAAAATCTCTTGCATATGCCGGCCTTCGAACTCCAGATCGTCCAGCCCGTAGCCTAGTCACTATGTCGACTGAGCTATCCCGGCTCCTTCCGAAATGTGAGAAGACACATAATGTAACTGTCCTGTCAATTCCTTGTTCCTGTGGCTGACCTAACAACGAACATCCACAGACACTGTGACATTCACTCCGTACCCTTTACAGCAGGTCCGGTAACCACGGCTGTTTAACGATGTGCAAGTAGTCTACTGCAGTAGAGTTTGTGACTGAGGCCCGAATCATCATGGCCAATTTCTTTACGAATACAAGAGATGATCTTCCAATTTCTTGCTTACATCGCCCTTTTGAAAGTTTCAGCGATTCTAATAACCCAGGATGTTGCATGACATGGAAAGCAAACATAAACTGATGAAATATTGTTGCTCCTGCTTCTTTATCACAAACTGAGCCTATAAATGGACTTCCAAAACACACCAAAGTAGAATTAACTTCATACATCGCCCTTTTGAAAGTTTCAGCGATTCTAATAACCGAGGATGTTGCATGACATGGAAAGCAAACATAAACTGATGAAATATTGTTGCTTCTGCTTCTTTATCACAAACTGAGCCTATAAATGGACTTCCAAAACACACCAAAGTAGAATTAACTTCACTAAAATGCGAACAGGCCGAAAAATACTCGAGTGTGAGAAAAGTAACCACACGTAAGTTAAATTTACTGAATGCGTCCATATCGTCGGTACTGGGTCAGCAGGAGCAGTTTAACGGTCCGGTCACTTTAGCCCGAAGAAAACCACCTGGTACCCAACGCAAGGGAGGATGAGAAGCCTCAGCCCATTCTGAACTTCGCAACACAGATGTAACATTCATTACCAAGGCCATACTTAATTATCCCGGCTCATAATAAGCCCGAAGGCAATTAGAAAGCCAAAGAAAAATATGGATAATATATCCTCACCGAGATTCACACCGTGTGACTACTGATTTGAAGTCGCTTGCTACAGAATGGACCTCATTTGTTCAGCGAATGCTTCGAAACACAGTCTTCGTGTTCGAAGAGCATTTAATGTGAGTGCAATGCTGGCAGTTGAACTGAAACATCACTCCCACTTTCTAGCCGCGGTGCGTCGGCAGTAAGCCGTTTATAACTTTCTTATCCTTATGCTGATAAGGCATAATAAAGTAGGTCACCTGCAGGATGTACTAAACACGTTCTTGCTGGAATGCTACATTCTGCGAGCTGTATTTCTAAACTGCTGGAAGCGTGTTTTACGTCACCCATCACCAACGTTGCGGAAGCGTGGGTAGCGTATCTACGGTCAGTCAGAGGAGATCGCGCTTTCAAATTCTGGTCCGGAGACCAGATCGTCCTACTGGAGTTATATGTGACTTTTCGTAGCACACTCGGACAAACTGTACCCTCACATCTGGTGGCGACATTTTCCTTCCGCATCCTTCCTAATTCCTTATCCACTAAAGATCCTAACACTGGACGCTGCAAAATCTAAGATGTTTACAATGTCGTTAAATACGTAACCCGTCAATACATAAAAGCACTCATTCTGCGATAAACGTTGTGGTTCTGAAGCAGTATGTTCTGACAATTCGCATTATTAAAGCAATTTGTACAATTATTTGATCGTGTAAGTTGCTCACAGCTATGACGATAACTGTCTTCTGGAATGTGAAGCCGTATAGTCTGGCAGATATGTACCAACGCTTCATGGGAACCTGCGTCCTCCTTTAACCTTTTGGCGCCGTAATTATTTTTTTAAAAATTTTAGCACACTCTGTATATAAAATGTGAATAATACAGGTACCAAACAAGTTAAAATTATGAAACAAACTGCATTTTGAAGAGAAAAGACGGAGAGTATATAACATGTTTAAAATATTCAGTACCTATATTTGTTGAATAAATATATAAAATGTAACTTTGGATGTTAGCGGTGCGGTACGACAACTATAGTTGACATTAGGCGTCAAAAGGTTAATAGGCCTGACGATGGAGGCTGCAGACTCCTCTCAGCCGTTGGCACATACCAAATTGACTACGCAGCGTGACGTTCCGACAGTTTGTTATGCAGCACCACACGATCTTCAGGTGTCCAGGCACCACAAATTTTTGAGCTGTAAAAAAAAAAACTTTAGTCCAACGCGAAGCCCCTGCAGTTCGTGGCAACAGGTTTTAAGGTGAATGTGCTAAGAACGAAAAGGTGAAAGTACAGGCACAAGTAAAAGTAAAGACAAAACTATCCCTGTGCTTACTTGAAAATGTACCATGCCTAACGCCATTTCATTATATCAGGTAGCCTGTAGCCTACATTCTTCGTTACACCGTTTCCACAAAAAGGAATCTGCGAAACCAGTCGCAGTCAAGTCGCAGCAGGCAGCTACACAAGATGGTGCACATTCCGGTTTTTACGTAACCTACGTATTTATACACTGACCTTCACTAGGCACATAAATTTTAAGCGATTTAATCTACTATACACATAAAAATACAGGCTACCATTTCTTACCAAAACAATTAATGCGAAGTTGATTAACGAGAACATGCAAATTTCACTAACATTCTCTCCGGAGTCCAAAATATCGGAAACTTCATCCTTCATCCACTTTTACAGAAAACAATACTTCGCACCTGTATGGTGGTTTCGCGCCTCCAAAAGAACACAACCCGGCGGATTGAAAATTTACTGCCTACCAACGGTTTTTTAAATAGATTTTCACATACATTACCCCTCACCCTTTTTCATTTTATACATTTTTTAAAAAACGACTACTGTATTTCTTTCTATTATTCATTATGCATTTTGTAAAGGTTGAGATATCACACCTATTTGTATTTAATGTTTTTACTGAAAGTTCTTACATGGAAAGACCTGATGATGGCTTACGTCAAACCGAAACTTCAGGCAAATAAATTAAAAAAATACTTCTGTTGTGTATGACTGTATACTTTCAAATACATCCTTCCATATTTCACCATCATCACTCTCAGAGTACCTTATTTTCATTATCCCTTGCCGTTATAAAACCATAAGCACGGCTAAAATCGGTCTTCTTACACCAGTACGAATTCGCATTCACATAAGATTCATACAAAGAACTGTCAAGACATACGGGTGAAACCGTAGTTAAAAAGGAGATGTGACAGTACTATAACTGGTTGCCGATAAATCTGACAGCTGCATTCTCACACAAATATCTAACACACTTAGTAGACACGCACTTGAATTTATGCAGCTTCCAAAGTTCAGAGTGTTACACTCACCTCTATGAGATGAAATTATGCACCTGCTGTTAGGAACACCCACCAGATCTTGCGGCAACCTAATGGCTACCTTCTCTACTGCACTGCTAGGTGTGTCTGATCGCAGCACGAACAAAACAGAACAGACAAGGACGGACGGCCCACACAAGCGACGCAGCGCGGGATGCCAGCAAACTAACAATAATCATCATAGACATGAGCAGACATTTTAACCTTTTAACACTGACATTCAACCCAGCTGTGTGTGTGTGTGTGTGTGTGTGTGTGTGTATAATTCAGTTCCTATCTCATAGAAAAAAGTCAGAGTCCATTATGAAAACCAATCGGTAAATTATATGTAGAGGAATAATCCATGTTTATTGCATTAATTATATGGAATGCACCAGTACACTAACCAGCTAACTGTAACTCCATGCAGCACAGTCCTGCCTCAGAAGCTAACAGGTCCTCAGCTACTCAGAAAACTCCCCGCATTTTATGGAACCCGAAGGTTCATTGCCGTGCTCACAAGTAGCCGTGGCCTGTCCCTGTCCTGAGTCAGGGCAATCCAGCCTCCTCATCCCACCTCTTGACGATCAATTTTAATATCATCCCCCCATTTAGGAACAGGTCTTCCAAATGGTGTCTTTCCATAAGGTTTCCCCACCAGAATCCTATACGCGCATCTCCTGTCCCTCACACGTGCCACATGCCCCGCCCATCCCACTGTCCTTGATATCATCACCCAAATAATATTTGGTGAGGAGTACAGATCATTAAGCTGCCCGTTACGTAGTCTTCTTCCCTCCCCTTCTACCTCGTCTGTCTTAGCCCCAAATATCTTCCCCAGCACCATATTCTCAGACACCCTCATCTTATGTTCCTCCCTCAGTGTGAGAGACCAAGTTTTACACCCATACAAAAGAGGTAAAACTAGTTATGTACGTGTAAGTCGTTATATTTTTGGGTAACAAACATACACTTTCTGGAAAAAGGCACAATTTACAGCATCTGGTACAAATAGTTACCATTAGGCTTTAAACAGTTAATGTTATTGGTTCACATTCGGTCACTTAGACAAAAAGACATATTTCAGTAAATACTACGTGTTATGAATTGGACTGCTTCCATCCCGCTTTGCACATGTGACAAAATTTTATTGAATTAAACCGTCTTTGCACAACACAAATGACAGTTGTATTCTACAACTGGTTATATCAGCAACATGTTTCGGCCTTGCTTGGCCATCATCAGGCTTACAAAGATTAGTATCAATTTAGGTACATAATGCTGCTATACCGATTGGATCCCATGGTTTACATTGTCTCTGTCTTTTATATTAAAACTGATTAATGGTTAAAATATGACGCAATAACATTATATTATTTAAAAGGTTGTGTACTTATTGCATCCAAGCAAGCGTGGGAGGGGCTTAATCCGGTGGGTGTGGATACACTGGGCCCAGTGTCCGTCTTCCATTTCCAAAAGAACACTGCGTCTCGGAGACAGGACCGTCCGCGTCATCAGAGAAAAGAGTACGGAAACAACACGTCAGCTGGTCCCGAAAGGTGAAATTATTTGGTGCGTTTGTATCGAATCTGCGACACTGACTCCATTACTTTGACAGAACAGCAGTAATGCCTATGACATGTGTCTGAAGGCACCGGTTCAAATCCCACGCTGGTAATTCTTATGACAACATATATTTGTTTTAAATTTCCATAGTCCTTTAAAGGAAAGGCCAAGATATCTCACTAAATGCGGGCATCGCTTCGCTCAACTGTACGTCCCATTATTCACTATTTTCAACTAAATTTCAGGATATCAGTATCCTTAGCCTTTTTTTTGACGGAGGACGGGGAAAGATCCTGTTCCCGAAACACAGTGTTTTTATTTTTAACACGAAACGATGGGACAAGTCCGCAAACTGAATGCTGACAAAAGTGTCCCCTTACACTTAAATGTGGTTAATTACAAAACCACATTTCGTGCATTCTGACACATATCAGCTCTTACTGTTTGTGTCTTGCTTATTTAGTGACGCACTGTTTCCAGATACATAGGAGGATATACGGATTATAAATTTGAAGCAAGTTGTCGTCTGTTTTAAGGCAGTGCCCTGGCTCTTTACCTGACAACACAGAAAAAAAAGCACAATAAATTTCATTCAGAAGAGACGACCTTCTGAAGGATCGTCCGGACCGTCGGCAGCAGTTACATTTCCATAGGCTATATCCATCTGCAAAAGCATTTACTTTTAACTTACAATTCTTGTAACTGTATTCAGTTCTCAGCATGTATAACAGGCTGAATGCTATTATGGGGAATGAGGAAAATCATAACATTTATTTAAAATGACATCCACGATCCGCATAGGGATGTCAAATCCGGCAGAATGGGAAGTTTAATAATAGGCTGATTTGCACACATCTCATGATGCAGCAGAAAACTTAGACCTAATATTACGGATATGACAGGAAGTACGACAATGGTCAGTGGGGATGAACTGCGCTAGAATTCGTCGTAATATTGCTGGGATTTTCTCGAAGAAAATCATGAAAAACCCCCATTCATTATAGCCGGTCAAGATTGAAATCTGTAGCCCTACCGAATCAGTTCACTCTCTGTTCGTCTGTTTGTTTATATATTTATCATCAGTTTCAAGCAATCTGCGTACTGATCCACGAAGTCTCCGGTCTCAAGGTTATCGGACGTCATGTAGCGACGATGGTAACGAGCCCTGTACATGCTGTATAAACATGAATTCCTCCCCACTTACACATATTTCAGAAAAACTGTTACTGTGACCTAAAGTGCAAGATATTGTTTTAGATACATATACTTTCCGACGGCCCGGCGCCGGATAACTTTACACTGTAAACAGACCAAGGGGCACCCAAATAAGTGCTATTTTCAAAGGCTCCTCGGACTGAGAAATAATGTGTTGATATGAGGAATCTCTCTGAGACGTAGAAATTGAAAGAATTTTGGTGCAATGCGTCATGTAGATTTTCACTTCCAGCCACTTATAAAACTCTGTCAAATCAGAAGCATGTGGGACAAAACTTCACCAAGTCTACTACGGGTCGTCGCGTTATCATTCTGTTTAACTACACTACCTACTAGAATTACTCCATGCAGTGAACTTTCACCTCGCCAACTGTACCTTATCAGAGAAACTAAACACTTAATCAAATATTGCCTCAACTGGAGATTTTCTCGAGGTTTAACCGTACCTTGCAGCGCCTACTGGCATCTGTAGTAGAATAGTACTCCATTGAACGCAGCGGAGGACCCATTAACCCCAACGCCAGGGACACCACAGCTCTCTTTCCCGGGTTACAGAGGCTGGAGCATTAAAACGACCAATCTCTCCAACGAAAGCCACGGTTAAGACTGTCCGGAGCTAAATACGTGGTATGTACTCCTATTAAACTGCTGTTCAATTTCACCCTTCTTAGGCTCGTGTATGCCTCTAAGAGTATCTGGAAAAAATGTCTAAAACAAAACCCCGAGTATTTTCTCTAGTGTTAACCGAAGGACGGAAGATGCAACGGAGTTTTAACAAGAAGAAAGGAGATATACTTTTAACAATCGTGACTGGCACAAATTAATGAGTGACGATAAGCATGATGGTAACATATGGGACACAGTTCTCAGCATTTGACGCCTTTCTACAGTCAGTCCGGAGAGATTTGGATCACACAAACGCTCTTCTCGTGCTTTCTAAAGGAAATATTCATTCATCAGGAAATAATTGGGGTAAATATTCCACTAACAAGCTGTTTTATTATTCATGCTTGACTGCTAGGCGCCGCCCCAACTCTGTTGGGGAGGTTTGACAGTCGATGACGGGAGCTGTACAAATGATCGCAGTGACAAACCTCAGACAGCCTAAAAATGCACTACGCCGTCGCGCCGACGCTTATCGGCCAAGTAGAGAAAAATCCTATATTTCAAATTGAAGTGCTTGGTTCTATCTTTTACATATGAAAATCGCCCCAACCCACCCCTCCCCCGAAGTTGGACACACAGAACTAGGTAAGCACTCTTTAGAGGCCAAACAAAGCAACTGCAGCTAGATGGAAGCATAATTGAGGGAGCCCGGAACATCTCTGTGGCTGTGGACAGAGAGGCGGCATAGGTTTCTGGAATATGGCATCGTCATCATTCGACTGTTCCCACCATTAACTGAACATGTGTTGTTACACGACCTAAGCTTTATGTGTAGTGGCCACAGACTGCAGCATGCGCATTGTTCAGACATACCCGAATATTCGTGTTTTTATCTGCACGTGTTTTGTGTTTAGTGAAACAAGAGGGAACAACTTCGGCTTTCATTATTGACAAACAATTGCGGCTTTCCTAACCTTCAGTTTCCTGAGAGGCCTTGGTCTTACCAGCCGCGCCTTCGTCCATTTACAATTCATGGAAGGATACTGTCAGTATTTCAGAGCACAAGTGCTCGAAACATGTAGAGGAATGAAATAAAACTTATTGTGAAACAAATTTTGCGCATCAAGTTGGTTAAATACTGAGATAAATACACCGCAAAAATTTCCGCATAAAAGTTCATTTAATCGATTATCAGTAATTAGTACCAATCAAGCTGTACACAATGTGTGCCGTTAGTGAAAACCGGCATCAAAGAAGGATATATATATATATATAGTATAATATATGTATATATAGTATAATATATCGATTCTGTTACCTATAAATCGCAAAGCTTATGCAGCATATACTGTATAAAACTACATGCGGTAAAAAATTCTTAATTATGAACAGCAAAAAATGCTGAAAGCCTTGTGGCTCATTTTAAGGATACGTTTAGTCTAAAAGAACTGCTGAGAAAAATTACTGATCTCCTCCGTTGATATCGTCCAGATTCGAACCAGGATCTACTGAACAAAAGTCGGATAGGATACTGTTAAGCTCACTGACTGACAGACTGACCGAACGACCGACCGACTGAATAACTAACTAACGAACTAACTAAGTCAATGGAAAAGATTCCTTCCGTAAAATTTGCTCGTTCCTCAGCTACTCAAGAAAATTATCGCATAGCATGGGACTGGAATGTTCAATACTGTGTTCACAACAGCTCGCAACTTGTCCCTGTCCTAAGCCAGGTCAATTACATTTCACCCACTCCTATCCTGTTACTTTCAACTCCAGTTTAATATTCTCCTCCCATCTATGCCAAAGTCTTCCAAGTGGCACCTTTCCTTCAGCGTTTTCTGCCAAAATTCTGTATGTATTCATCGTCTCCCACACACGTACCACACGCCCCGCCCGTCACATCTTCCTGGATGTGATCATCCGAATATTATTTGGTAAGGAGTGCACGTCATGACGATCCTCAATGTGTCATTTCCTCCGTCCTCCAATTTCTTCCTCCCTCTTAGGCCCACAGATCTCTTAGCACCCTATCCTCGAACACTTTCAGCCTTTGTTCTTCCCTTAATACGAGGGACCAAGTTTCACACTCATATAATACACCGTAACCCCCCAACAATTCTTACATTTTCTCAGTCTCCATCTTCGATAATAGTCGCTTACGAAAACGCATCGCTACCAAAATTGAGAATTCTTTCTCGTTCCGCCCATCCTGGCCCCATGTCCATAAATTAGGCACTACGACTATATTGCTCATATATCAGCCTCTTGTATCCTAATGTCAGTTTTATCTTCACGTGATGCTTCCCGTCCTTTACAGACGAGGTCTGGCCTATGGGCGTGATTGTCCGATCACAATCTGTGTGTATTTCTCATCTACATCATGCATTCTACTTGCCCCTCTCATGTGGCACCCTACGTTACTCGTCCTAACAGTACAATATGAGGTACAGCTAAACGTTCCTCCTACGACATGCCGTGAGGGCACACAGGAAGAGCAGGGGTACAGCTCTGCAGTAGATGGTATCAGTGGTCAAGGCTACGCCCTTGCCGCTTAACCTCCAAGAGAGAGCTCCGGTATCTATTTAAGGTTTGGTGGGCGCCACGGCCTATCTGTATGACAATGGAAAAGACTACTTGCCCCAACGTGGTTCGAACTCCGAACCGCTCAGCCTGTAGCGAGTAGCTAAACCGACTTCTCCATCCCGGACCCTGACTGAGGTTTTTCCGTTCTTTTTCCTCAGTTGTAAGGCAAATGCCAGGGTATAACTCGCAAAGACGGGGCACTGCCCTCACTCTTCCCAATTAGTTAATTGTTTTGTTGTACGTATTGGTTGCGTTAATTGTGTTGTTCTATGTATTGTTGGTGTGAACATGTGTACTGTACCGGGTGTCGACCAAATTGCAGTTAACAAATATATCATATCATAATGTGAGGTGATTTGTCCAGATTATGAAATCGTTCATTACTCATTTTCTGCCCCCTGCTGTTCCTTCCGCTGTCGTAATTCCAACTATTTTCCTCCGCATTGCATTCTCAAATACCCGTATGAACTGTCGTTTGTATTAAGGTAAAATGATTGATCACTAAATGGAAACACGAATCAGCTCAGTCGATGCTATATTGTAAGCAAGGATTTCGAGAAACAGTGTGACAGCTTGAAATCCCAATTCAAGTCGGGGTTTTGCGGACTTTGTGTGAAGTGCCTGGATTTGACAGGCTGCCCCATTGATCACGCCGTATCAATAATAAAACATTTTTCAGTCAATAAAACGAGCTTGCGTCCACCCCAGAAACAATAGTGAGCCCTAAGGGGCCTTATGTTCTACTGTAGAAAGACAGAATTTTATGGAAGCCGGATGTCCATCATAGTGTTCAAAAGAGGCCACCACTTGTTTTTATAATGAGCCAGATTTGTCCAGCCCACGCCCTCCCAGCATACGTACATGCGACCACCCTAATTTACACAACATGCCAGTTAAGTTCAGTTTGCCGTCAAACATTTCTGTGTGTGGAAGTATCAGTGACTTCCGACGGACGTTGTCAAGGAGGAGGACTACGGATACTAAGCCGTCATCTCGAAGCACAAACGCGTGCTTTTCGAGATGCGACAGCAAAGCACTGAAACCTCGGCCTTATTGTGTGAAGGTTCTCCGCAGGCGACCTAATACCAGCGCGAGGCCGCAGGAAACTTTCACTTCTGTTGGCAAACTTGCCGCACTGGGAGGCCAGTCACGTGAATACCTCCCTTTAATAAAGACACAGGTCAATCAATGACACTTGCGTAACACCTCTCAGTATAATTAGTGCATACAAGTCCGTAATATTAGTGGCACAAGAACAGCTCGACGAACAGCTTCACGATTTGTAGCACTCGACAAATATCATCAGGGTGATCAAATGAAGAAGGGTGAGATGGGTGAGACATGTGGTACGTATTGGGATAAGTGAAATGCGTACAGGGTTTGGCTTACAAACCCGAATAAAATTACCGCTTGGAAGACCTAGATGTAGATGGGAGAATAATATTAAAACGGGTCTCAAAGAAAATGGATGGGAGGACGTAGACTAGATACATCTGGCTCAACATGTGCAGAGGCGACGGGATGTAGTGAACACGGTCAATAACATCTGGGTTACATAAAGTGCGAGGAGATCCTCGAATAGCTGAGAACATGTTAGCTTCTCAAGGACAACCCTGTTCCATGAAGTTACTTAACAAAGGCAAAATTGTTCTTAAGCACGCCAAGAAAGCGTATGGTGGAATGGAACTAGAGTTCTACTGATTTTTAACCCGGGTCCTAGATTGGTGCGAGTGGTTAACTTCACACCCCGTCTTCTCTAGGCCCAGGAGAGAACTCCGGGTGCGCAGTAAATAAGGGGCTGAGTAGGGCCCAGACCCGATCTGATGTCCTTGCCGGGGATCCAACCACGATTCCTCGGCTGTCCATCCCGTAGCCTAATCGCTGTACCGACGAAATTATTTATTCTTCAAATACCGGCACCATTTAAACTCCACGGAAACTTCTCCCCAAGCTTAATCGTGTTGAATATCGTCGTTGTAAGGTCACGGTACAAACCATTCCCGAAACGCTGAATGATATTTCACCAAAAAAGTGTGGCTGTTATTTTTAATTCTAAGCGTAAGTCATTCAACGCTCCTCTCGTTAGTAAAATTCATATCACTTGTTTACATATATATATATATATATATATGTGTGTGTGTGTGTGTGTGTGTGTGTGTGTGTGTGTGTGGGCCGGGTAGCTCAGTCGGTATAGCGGCTGACTACGGGCTGGAGGGTCCGGGATCAAATCCCGGTGGGGACGAGATTTTCCGCCCGTCCAGACCGGCCCTGGGGCCCACCCAGCCTCCTGTAAAATGGGTACCGGGTTTTTCCCGGGGGTCAAGTGCGGCCGGGGCGTGCTGCTGACCACTCACCCCCTTCTAGTGCCGCGGTCATGGAAGAGTAGAGCTGTACATCTACCCACCCTCTGGGCCACAC
>Ga0123353_10010019_pt1 | contig 13161 bp, 6 predicted proteins | sample TergutLab28metaG_3_FD_92763 | JGI IMG/M metagenome (GOLD analysis project Ga0123353, IMG submission 92763) | Labiotermes labralis P3 segment gut microbial communities from Petit-Saut dam, French Guiana - Lab288 P3 | ecosystem: Host-associated > Arthropoda: Insects > Digestive system > Gut ...
TGAATATTTTAAACATGGTATATACTCTCCTTTTTTTTTTCTTCAAAATGCAGTTTGTTTCATAATTCTAACGTATTTGGTTCCTGTATTATTCACATTTTATATACAGGGTGTGCTAAAATTAAAAAAAAATAATTCCGGCGCCAAAAGGTTAATACATAATTGTAATGAAAGTTGCTATTTGTGTATTTTTCGAAAACATGTCGAGAAAATACAAGTTTCATCAACATATGACGAGAATATCGTGTACTTCACATGCAGACATATGTACAATTACGATAATATCTCGCTGAATTCTTCATATAATGTGAAATGTCTCAGACCAAAATTGTACGGAAAATCAAAACACACATTTTGTGTTCGACCACTTTATTCCGACAATCGTGCCGTTTATGAGATATGTGGAAAAATATTATGTAGAGCCGGACAGGCCACAGATGACGATATAATACGACGCATGCGCTTTGCAGGGTGGATAACTAAGGACAAACACACCCAAACACACACTCAGAATACGTAATACTTATTGCTTTTCGACGGCAACAATGGCTACTGTACGTGTAACAATGATGTACTAACATTATATATCCACTTGTGTAGAGAATTTGTCGCTGAAACACGTAGGAGGGTTCAGACTTATCATTTATTGCGCATATGTTAAGGCAAAGGTCATCCTACAACAGGCCACGAAGGCCCAGAGGGGTAATAGAGGTATAGCTCTACTCTTTCTTTAACATCGGCGCTAGATTGGGTGGGTGATTAACGCCACGCCCCGGCCGCTCTACCCTCGGGAAAGGGAGCGGGTACCCATTGTATAGGAAGCTGGGTGGGCCCTAGGGCTGGTCTGGACGGGTGAGGAAAATCTCGCCTCCACCGGGGTTGGATCCCAGGACCGTCCAGCCCGTAGCGAGTCGCTATACCGACTGAGCTATCCCGGCACACGTTCTGCTTAAATGAGTGTACATAAACGACTGCATGCACGTGGCACGGAATGAACACTAAATTAAGCCACGTCACGTTGTCTCGAACCGCTTTAGTCCAATCAGCGTCGCCACAGAGTGTCCTACAATTTCAATCAATCGCACACACTTTGAAATTCGTAGGGTGATGCAGGGAACAAGAGGAATGATAGAGGCAGGGAATTCCACGGTGGAAGCACTTCGAGACACTTGCTGTGTATTGTCAAGTGCTGACATTTAGCCACCACTACACTGTCCGGTGGGGACCGCGGTAGCACAGTGGTTAAGGTGCTGTGCTACAAATAGGAAGGTCGCTGGTTCGATCCCGCCTCCCAACCGGGATATCCTATATCCGTCACTATGCCTTGGACATGGCATGCTTTACCCCACCAGGCCCATAAGAAACCATGCAAAAGTTTAAAAATTGTCTCTACGGAGTGCTGCTAACAATGGCCACAACAGGCAACGGTACCAGCGAGCTGCGGATTGCCCGCAAATACCCAGGAATCGCATGGCAGCGAGTATGGACGAACGTACACACCAACGGACTTCGACCCCATAAAATCAACGTGGTATGCTGCCATACACGAAATAATACCGACCAACGAACGTTTGGCTGCAATTCATCTCACCAATACAACGTCCTGCGCGAGATGGGGGGCAACAGATACACTAATACTACGCATACACCCAAAACACATACCAGGGGAGTGGACCCTACGCCCGACTTTCCATCACTGGCTCCCCCAAAAGCAGGCGGCGATAATATGGATCGTGGCCCACCTAGTAGCATACCGTCTCCAGACACAGCGACGCCTCTCTCTTACCGACTACATGGACTTCTTGCAACAAGACCGCTGGAAAGAGTACCACCGAACACCCAAGACACCCACAGTACGAAGGTACCTGGATGTGCTATAGTTCCCCCCTCCCCATCAGCACCAGATTCGTTTAACGCCGGACTAAAAGGTGATAGTAAGGCACCGTACATCTCTGGACAGCAAACACCTGCCATTCCCACAAGGACTCACCACGGCTGGCAGTGACACTATGTAGAGTAGACACAAAGAGATCAGTAAGGAACATAAGTCAACCTGTTAACTCTGTAACATGTAAGTACCAATAAAGACACAGTTTAAAAAAATCCCAGCTGGAGTCATTGGATTTTTTAATTAACATAAAATCCTTCCGACTCAGCCGCTAACATAAATGAGTACCAGGAGTATTTCCTGGGGGTAAAGGCGGCCGGTGCGTAAGGCTGACAACCTTACCACCATCCTGTGCCGTTGTCATGAAATCTGGGCACCTTAACTTCCTGGAACCCTCTGGGCCTGTCCAGGCCTGTAACGTGACTGCTTTAACTTGCTGGAACCCTCTGGGCGTGTCCAGGCCTGTAAGGTGATTGCTTTAACTTCCTTGAACCCTCTGGGCCTGTCCAGGCCTGTAACGTGACTGCTTTAACTTTCTGGAACCCTCTGGGTCTGTCCAGGCCTGTAAGGTGACTGCTTTAACTTCCTGGAACCCTCTGGGTCTGTCCAGGCCTGTAACGTGACTGCTTTAACTTCCTGGAACCCTCTGGGCCTGTCCAGGCCTGTAATGAGACTGCTTTACCTTTTACTGTCCGGCACCAAAACATACAAGCACGGTGAGATATGCAACTGCTGTTTATATTTTAGCACGAAAAGTGATTTGTTCTCTCAGTTTAACAACGAATTTTTGTACAAACGCAAGAAAAGTAATTTTCACGATATATTGTGAAAATACTAATAATAATATTTATTAACTGCAATTGGGTTGTTACCCGGTGGCAGTGGTTATTTTACGTGTATACAAAATATGAAATTGGTTACTAATAAATTTAAGTCGGGAGGGCTACATGAGAAGCATGTAGTGGCAACTTGGAATTTTGGGAACCATCTCAGCATTTGCTTATAGACACAGGGAATCCAAGAAAAACCTGTGTAGAGGTGGCCGGTCGCAGGACCTTCCGAATACTGACTTCTAGTCAGCAGTCCCTCTAATTCCATCTCTGTTTTGTTTCTGATATCAAATATCCAGCCGCATCGCAAAGGTGGAAGGACCTCACGCGGCCAGTGGGCAGCATTTGAAACATCAGAGCGACGTCTTTATAAAGGAAGCACATTGAGTTCTCTGAAAGGTAAGAACTGAACGTCGTATATAATGCAATTACTTTTCGTCTTCAAAAGATTAATTTTGGTTCTCACCGGTGCAGTTACTAGGTTGGCCAGTATTACGGATGACGGGTGGCGCACGTAGCATGGACGGGGAGATGAGACACGTAAACAAAACCTCAGCCATCCTGTTAACTGACTTCCTGAAGAACCACCAATTTTCATAAGTTTATAGTTGCTCACTTCGTCAAGACCTTCCTCAAATGCAATGCCACCCGAAAGTTCATTAACTACAGGGGTGCTGATAGGTCCTTATCCCGACCAGGAAGGAAAAAAGCTAATGATTCTGTTAGAATGGCGTGAATTTCCTTCGGCGCCTTGCTTTGCAGGAAAAAAAAAACTTGACAGCTTGCGTCTCAATGTTGTTGAAATCGCGCGCGTCCATGACATGATTCCGAGCTTGTTTCCTTCCTGGTCTGGCTAAGAACTTATCAGCACCCGGTATACACAGAACCAACCACATGCACCCAGCACACTCACATCCAGCTTACTCTCACACCCAAACACTCCCACATCCTGTTCAACCACCATTTCAATACTGCCCTTACGCCTACATTCCCGCTGACGCAGGGACCTCGCAAGCTACAATCCAGAGCGTAAACACTGTCCAACACACAGACGACTACAATCCAGAGCGTAAACACTGTCCAACGCAGACGACTACAATCCAGAGCGTAAACACTGTCCAACACACAGACGACTACAATCCAGGAAGTAAACAATGTCCAACACATACAGACGGCTGCAATCCAGAGCGTAAACACTGTCCAACACACACAGACGTCTGCAATCCAGAGCGTAAACACTGTCCAACACATACAGACGGCTACAATCCAAAGCGTAAACACTGTCCAACACATACAGACGGCTGCAATCCAGAGCGTAAACATTGTCCAACACATACAGACGGCTGCAATCCGGAACGCAAACACTGTCCAACACATACAGACGGCTACAATCCAAAGCGTAAACACTGTCCAACACATACAGACGGCTGCAATCCAGAGCGTAAACACTGTCCAACACATACAGACGGCTGCAATCCAGAGCGTAAACAATGTCCAACACATAGACGACTACAATCCAGGGAGTAAACACTGTCCAACACATACAGAGAGATGCACTCCAGAGCGCTTTACAGCCGAATACAGCAAACGCCATTGTTTTAATCCTTCAAGGGCAAAACGTAATCCGTTTTATTTAAAGACCCAGTTCGTACCGCGCAGTAAACACTTGTCAGTTCGGTTATGAAAAGCCATCACCGAATGCGGCGCAGGACAAAATTCGCTGCTCTTTCTGAGATACATACAAAAATATAAATATAGTACGGGCAGGTCGTAGGATTTTGGTATATTCAAAATGGCGGTACAGACAGTAACCGCCAGGATTTAAATCTTGGAAGAGTGGGACAACTCAAGGCTCCCAGGATCATCAGGCTGTCGCGGTGCCTCATGAGACCGCGTGGGGCTGCACACGAGTTGCCCGGACCCACGTAGGCGTTCCAGAAACTCCCCTGCCCTGTAGGATACGCGCAAGACGGAGTTACAGCATATAGGGTGGCGAGTCGCTGAGGGCCGGCGAGGAAGCTTAGTAGAAAAGTGGGGTGCGCACAGTGACACTTGTTTCAGGCTTATCATTCCAGCTGAGACATTGTCCAGATTGTCCGAAGCGGGATTCGATCATCTCAGCAACCGCCGGCCTAAAGACCTACACCTCAGACCGCACGTACACCGCGACCGGCGTTAACATAATTAACAGTAATTATTAAAATTACATCACCGTTTATTCCAGTGAAAGCTGATGTGCTAACGGTGAGGTTCTTCCGACGTCAGGTACCTATTTAGATGACGGTCTTTTGGCATGTGACGCCGTGTAGTTTCACTGATAGACTCCAGTTGAAATGTGATGGCACACGGTGACGCACGCGAAGGGAAGTGTAGGGAAAACTGGCGAATGGAGTGTGTAACCAGTACCCTTCACACTACCTCGGAACGTGGTGTATCCAGCATTACTACCGCTGATGCGCACGCCTCGGCTGCCAGTAGTCGACTGAACTGACGCCTCCGTAGATTTAAATGGACTAGTCCGTTTCGCCGAAAGACGAAATCTGGTTTCTGCGCGTGTGCCATCACATTTCAACTGGCCTCTACCAATGTTTAGGGCGAAATAGGTGCGTACATCTTCGCGTACGTTCTCCCCGAAACGTCGCTGCCTATTCACGGAACTGCATGGCGACATATTCCACAAGACCGATACCTGCAGTTTGCACTTCCAGTTAGCGAGTAAGCTGGCTTTGCTGCCCTACAGTCGTACCACGTTCAACATCCTGCCAGGTTCTGACCTCTGGGGTCACGTTCCACAGAGCGGCGATTCCAGTTGTACCAATTCCTGAAAGCTTGAAGATTCCCCCCCCCCTCCCCCGGGCTATAAAAATCCACATATTTTGACGTGCAGCCTACTGAAAAACAGGTCCAATTACGAATTAATTCTATAGTGATAAAAGGTAAGGCAATCCCTGGACAGGCCTTAAGGGTTCCAGGAAGATGGTAAGGTTGTCAGCCCTAGGCACCGGCCGCCTTTACCCCCAGGAAATATTCCTGGTAATCATTTCTCTTAGAAGCTGAGTCGACACCAGGGCCACAGTGCGGCCGGAAGGACTGTCAATGAAAAATTCCAATGACATAATCGGGAATCGAACCCGCGACCTTCCGACTTGTAGTGCAGTGCCTCAACCAACCACAGCGTGCCCCGATTTTATACTGGCCATCATTTACAACACGTGCACATTGAAAAGACACAAAAATTCGCGTCATCACGGCCAAAAATTTGTCAACAACTGTAATATGTCTATTAGCCAGTAGGTTAACACATAACTGTTACTGGGCTTCATGAACTCTCTGTGGGATGCGATTAACCTGAATCACCGGTATATTTAAAGATTCAGCTCGTGCCGAGCGGTGAACATATCCCGTGTTGTTAACCAAACCAATACGTTAATGCTGCACAGCTGAGTAAAGCTGTGTGTGTTGAGATCCACACAAAATACACAAAGCCACTACACGCTCTGAGAAGAAGGCAGAATTTTTTAATGCTAAACCTGGTGGAACATAAATGGTACTTTACAGCAGTGTTTCTCAACCGCCGGGCCGCGGCCCGGTACCGGGCCCTGGCATCAATTATACCGAGCCGCGAGAGGTTCTCCTGGAATTTGTCATTTTAGTTTTCTAAAGCTATTTTCATGAATAAATGTTTTATAGTGGAAATATTCTGCGGAGAAAAATATTCGTGAATGTGTCGAAAAACTCAGACCCAGATGTTGGCCTGAGGAAACTACAATATGTTACAAGACTTCATTAGTCCAGTGATTGATAACTAATTTAAATGTAATTTTATATCTGTCAACATGCCACACTGTATACATAAGTGTACTAATGCTCTTTATGATTATGCCATAATTAATTATTAATACTTATGTTAGTTTCATGTAGGAACTTAAAAAAATTGGAAAGTTATTTATTTACGAGTAAATTTGTTGGGACCGGGCCCTTGTCTTATGAAAAAAAGAATTTACCGGGCTGCGGTCTCACAAAGGTTGAGAAACACTGCCCTAAAGCACTTCCCGCTGAAGAAGTATGGCGTAGAGGCAAGCTCCTTTTTTTCTAACCTCGGCGCTAGAGGGAGGTGAGCTGTCACTTTCACGCTACGGCCGGTTTATCTCCGGATAAGAGCCGTTAGTGCCACCTGGATAGGTGTGGATCGACCCCAGACTACACGCTGCCGCACAGAAAATCTGCAATCGAACCCCCCCGATTATCCGTGGAGTAATACATTCCACAGCCCTGTCAATACACTGTCCTGTTTAACACCTGTTAACCCATAACCTCGTCCATTTAAATACCTAGGAACAATGGTGAATACTGACAACTCTATTGAAGAGGAAATTAAAGAAAGAATAGCAGCAGGAAATAGGGCATACCGTGTTCACAGAAAATTATATTCATCAAAATTAATATCCCAAAACGTCAAACTACAACTTTATAACACGTTAATTCGCCCAACAGTAACTTAAGCCTCCAAAACATGAGTACTTAAGGAGAATATTACAAATAAACTGATGACTTTCGAAAGAATGATCATGAGGAAAATATTTGGTCCTACAAGAACAGATGATGGCCACTGGAGGATTAAAACTGATCAAGAAATAAATGATATATTGAAAGGACAAAATATAATTGGGTTTATTAAAAAACAAAGATTAAATTGGTTAGGCCATGTTGAACGGATGGCTGAGGATAATATTGTGCAGAAGAGTAGAAGAAGAAGATGAAAAGCAGAAAAAATAAGGAAAGAAGAAAAGAAAAGAAAAGAAAGAAGACGAAGAAAAGGAAGAAGAAAAGGAAAAGAAAAGAAGAAAAAAGAAAAGAAAAGAAGACGAAGAAGAAAAGAAAAGGAAGAAAAGGAAAGAAGAAAAAGAACGAAAGAGGAAAAGAATACGAAGAAGAAAAGAAGAAGATGAAAAGAAGACGAAGAAGAAGAAGAAGAAGAAGAACCCATAACCTCGTCTCCCACTTCACCTTCGACACCTTCCACTCTTTATTATAATAAAGGATCGAGTTCATATCCCGGTCCTGAGTCAGAATATCTTGCTACTTTCGGCGCTCTTCTCCAGTCACTCCACGCAAATGCTACGCAGTACCCTACGTCACGACCGATAAACGGGGTAGACTAGTAACTATATAACTAACTAACTAACTACATGGAGTACTGTCCTTCTTGAGAAGCTAACCGGTTCTCAGCTAGTCAAGAAATTCCCCGCATTTTATGGAACCCGAAGGTTCATTGCCGCATTCACAAGTGCCCGCCACCTGTCCCTATCCTGAGCCAGTTCGATCCAGTCCATACCCCCACATCCCACTTCCTGAAGATCAATCTTAATATTATCCTCCCATCTACGCCTGTGTCTTCTCAATGGTCTCTTTCCCTGAAGTTTCCCCACCAAAACCTTGTATACGCCTCTCCTCTCCCCCATACGCGCTACATGCCCCGCCCATCTCTTTCTTCTTGATTTGATCACCCGAACAGTACTGGGTAAGCAGTACAGATCATTAAGCTCCTCATTATGTAGTTTTCTCTACTCCCTTTTTACCTCGGCCCTCTTAAGACCAAATACTCTCCTCAAACATCCTCAGCCTACGTTCCTCCCTCAACGTAAGCGACCAAGTTTCACACCCATACAAAACAAGAGGCAAAATTATAGTTCTGTATATCTTAATCTGTATATTTTTAGATAGCAAACTGGAAGACAAAAGATTCTGCACCGAATGACAGCAAGCATTGCCTGACTTCAATCTGCTCTTGTTTCTTCCCCAATAGCCGCTTCCAGCCCACGTCATGCGGCAGTCCCCTGCTGTGCAAGCTGAGTTACCGGCAAAGTCAAGAAACGCGAACCAAACCCGGTGACTTGCTTCTGACCTTCCAGTAACTGGCACATAAGCGTCTGACTCGTCCTCTCAGGTGGTGCCCAGTTCAAACCTGCCTCAAGTAACCTCCCCATGTATCCTCCAAACACATTCCGCGTTCGAAAGACATCTGCGTCTGATACAGTGTCGTTACATAAACTAAGACATCAGTCTCCTTCCCTTGGTCCATTCTCAAATGTTAATACTTTTCACGCTAAATGACTCGATATTTAACCCAGCTTTCTCAGTACGTTAAAGCACTCTGATAACCAGTATTTTAACCAGCAAATGAACAATACTGGTGGCCGTCGGGTTACGACGGAGTTCCGTTCCTGGAGGAACCATCGCAAAAATAAACATCTGTGTAAAATGAACCTCATTATGCAATGTAAGTCAATGGAAAGTAAAGTTACAATGAGGCCTTTCCCTCAAAATGGACATAAGAGAGTCAAATGAAAACCTTAAAAATTAACACACAATGTACCGTATGTTCTCGAATCTAATCCGTACCCTTTTTACAGTTTCAGAGGGCTAAAACATCAGATGCTGATTAGAATCGCGTGGGGATTAGATTCGCGGTCGTGAGCTGGATTTTGGAAAAATGATACGTGCCGTAAGAACAATACAATAATTTATTATTTTATTTGTTACTTATAATATTATATAATATTTATTATTTATTATTCATCAGACTCGCCGTCATCACTCATAACTGAATCGTTATCCGTCACCAGTCACCATCGTCCTCCCATAGAATGTCATCTTCGGATCTGTCAAAAGCATTGCTTATGCAGCACTTCTTGAAAGATCTGACGATAATGCTCTCCGGGATGGCTTTCCATACAGCCGACATCCACCGCGCGACTTCTGAAGGCGGTGGAAGGAAATGTGCGGATTGGAACCGCGAACTAACTTTTTTTTCGTTTAAGAAATCGGCAAAAACTATTGCGGATTAGATTCGAGAATATACGGTATATTAAAATATTTACGGGTTTTCATTTGATTCACCCACGTATGTAACACAACACAGGTGTTAGAATATTTAAGGCTACGAAACTAAGAATGATATTTTTATAAATTTGTAATATAGAATAGAAAAACTACATTTAATAAAAATAAATAAATTCTGTACATTTTCTTTGATATGTTCGCTGCCCAGAATGAAAATTTTTGCAAACGCCACTGTAGGGCCCCCAGCGCCGATCTTTATTGGCTGTGACGTAATACAGTGATTTTACTTCTGTGATAAAGTTCCTGGTTGAGGATCTTGCCTTTCTTCATTCTTTAGGGACACTTTCGCGTGCAGTTGGCTGCACTGCACTTCTCTTTTTAGACATGGCAGCTGCTATATTGGTAATTTAATAAACGTCATTCCTGATTGGCTTAGATGGCAGATGGGGAATAGCTCTCATCTCTGACAGGATGTGCTGTTTCTTTACATCACATCCGGTATTGATAGTTGCACATTTTTTAAAATTTCAATATATTTTATATTCTTGCCATTGTTTTCAAAACCCTCTTTACAGTTAATCGTCGAAAAATCCGTAGCAGACTGTGGGCTACCTGTGTCCTGTTGCTTCCTGTTGGCTCGTTTACAGTATTTCTGTGGCCCATTCAGCCAACCTCCTATGCGCTCGGCGAAACTGGTGCGAAGAGAGATGCGATATTTGCCAGATAAAATAATGACACCTTATTGCAGAATTTCCCTTTCAATCCTCTGTATTTTGTTCTCCCTGTCTTTTTTCGTATTATCATCAGACTAACTGTACATTCCGTATGTGTCCGGACCGGCTGTGTAGTCTCACGTTCTGTATCATGGTGTCCGGACCGGCTGTGGAGCCTCACATTCTGTATCATGGTGTCCGGACCGGCTGTGGAGCCTCACATTCTGTATCATGGTGTCTGGACCGGCAGTGGAGCCTCACCCGTATCATGGTGTCCGGACCGGCAGTGGAGCCTCACATTCTGTATCATGGTGTCCGGACCCGCTGTGGGGCCTCACCTTCTGCATCGCAGGATTCAGAGGGGACTCCTACACAATAATCAGGATCCTCCTCCCAGAGGTGCAGCAAGCATAGCACAAACCTAACCTGTTCTGAACACCGTCGTTCGAGGATGGGTGCGTCACTTTCACAACCCTACTTATTCTTCCTTGACGCAGTTCTTTGGATCAGGAGAACCACACATGGAAGTGCGGCGGGGGGGGGGGATGTAACGACAAAACTTAGACTAACACCCATCAGTAAGCACAGCCTGTGTAGTCCATCTGGACTAGCGGCTCGATCGGAAGACAAATACGCCGAAGGAACTGCATCACAACACCGGCACTAAGCCTGACGAGCCGAAAACACGTCCAACTGACCCTGACTTGGGGGTATCGACACAAACCACACCAACAGCCCACGCGGGCTTGGCTGCCACTGACCTGACACGACGCACTGACCACCAATGAAGTCAAGGTGTCTTTATTTACACAAGTAATTTTCACTCCCAACGGATGCAAGTAGGAACATCCCCGTCCTGCACAGGGCTGTCCAAACACTCCCGTTCAGTGTCAGTTTTTAGGCGCGTTCGCAAAGATTGCGAAAAGCGACTATCAGCTTCGTCACGTCTGTCTGTCCGTCTGTCCGCATGGAACAACTCGGCTCCCACTTGACAGATGTTCGTCATATATGGTACTTGTGTATTTTTCGGCAAATCTATCGACAATAATTCATGTTTCGTTAATATCTGACAAAAGCAGTCCCGTTACAGGCCTGGGGTGGCCCACAGGGTTCCAGGAACTTGACGTTCCCAGATTACATGACAACGGCACAGGATGGTGGTAAGGTCGTCAGCCTCACGCACCGGCCGCCTTTACCCCCAGGAAATGCTCCTGGTACTCATTTCTGTTACAGGCTGAGTCAACCCCAGGGCCATAGTGCGATCGGAAGGATTATGTCAATGAAAAATTCCAATGACACCATCTGCAATCAAACCAGCGACCTTCCGATTTGTAGCACAGCACCTTAACCACTGTGCCATCGCGGTCCCCAGTATCTGACAAGTACAGCGGGTACTTTACATGGAAGACCTCTGTCCATGTCTAAATTCTTCTTAGAACGAGAAATGTTTCAGACGAACGTTGCAGAGAAAATCAAAACACATATTTTGGGTTCAGTAACATTTTTTTTCCGAAAATCGTGCCGTTTATGAGATAATGAGGAAAAATGCGGTACAGCCGAACGGGCCACAGATGCCAAAACGGGGCACGCGCTGGACAACTAAGGCTACAGACACACACTTAGAATATGTAACACTCATTGCTCTTCGTCCTGCAACAGTGGTTGCCGGAACGCGGCTCACTGTTACGACATACGTAGGGTGCCTGTCTCTTCTGCTTCCCCAGCAAGGAAGTTCTGCACTAAGGAACCAGACATGCAGACGGGACTTGCTAAGCCTTATATGTCGTGCGGGCAACTGGGGCAAAATTGGGTCTGTATGATAGTCACTACGTGGGCCGGGTACCTCAGTCGGTATAGCGACTGACTACGGGCTGGACGTTCCGGGAATGAGCGGAACTGTGCGCTGAATGTGACAAGGCCGGACCGCGGAACTGAACACATCCAATACTCCCATTGCAACACTTCATGCACACGAAACACAAACACACACACACACGAACACTGAGTGCAAAAGTTAAGACTATGTACCGATGAAGGACTAAATAAACGGTTCAATATTAAAAAAAAATAATCCCGGTGGGGACGAGATTTTCCGCCCGTCCAAACCGGCCCTGGGGTTCCACCCAGCCTCCTGTAAAATGGGTACCTGGTCTTTCCCGGGGGTAGAGGCAGCCGGGGCGTGAGGCTGACCCCTCCACCCCCCATCTAGTGCCGAGGTCCTAGAAAGAGTAGCGCTATGCCTGTACTCACCCTAAGGGCATTCGTAGCCTGTAAAAAGGGTGAAAACCTACCTATGAAAGTCACTACAACGAATGAATAATTAATAAGTATGGGTACAATTATACATAATTATCCCTGCATATTCTATTACATCACGTGCAAAAAAAATTATTACCACTACTACTACTACTACTACTACTACTGGTAGGTCCCAGTGGCCGCGTGGTCTAAGGCGTCGCCTGCTGAGATTGTGGGTTCGAATCCCACTGGTGGCATGGATGTATGTCTGTTGTGAGTGTTGTGTGTTGTCAGGTAGAGGTCTCTGCGACGAGCTGATCATTCTTCCAGAGGAGTCCCACCGATTGTGTTGCGTCGCTGTGCGTGATCTAGAAACCTCGTGAATAACTAGCCCATGGGGGCTGTTGCGCCCCCCCAAAAAATAAAAAATAAAATAATAATAATGATAATAATAACCCGCAGACAGAAATGTTGTGCAGAAGCTGGAAGGAAGTTAAAATACAAAAGTTTATGTATAGAGATACAACGAATGTGGAACCTGAAATGTACGATTGTACCAGTAATAATTGGAGCCAATGGAATAGTAACGAGAAGCTTAAGGAAAAATTTGGAAGCTGTACCAGGAAAACATTCGATAGATTCACTACAA
>Ga0123353_10010020_pt1 | contig 13160 bp, 10 predicted proteins | sample TergutLab28metaG_3_FD_92763 | JGI IMG/M metagenome (GOLD analysis project Ga0123353, IMG submission 92763) | Labiotermes labralis P3 segment gut microbial communities from Petit-Saut dam, French Guiana - Lab288 P3 | ecosystem: Host-associated > Arthropoda: Insects > Digestive system > Gut ...
ACGGTCCGGGATCGAATCCCGGTGGGGACGAGATTTTCCGCCCGTCCAGACCGGCCCTGGGGCCCACCCAGCCTCCTGTAAAATGGGTACCGGGTCTTTCCCGGGGGTAAAGTGCGGCCGGGGTGTGCTGCTCACCACTCACCCCCTTCTAGTGCCGCGGTCATGGAAGAGTAGGGCTATACCTCTGCACACCCTCTTGTCCACACCGGGCCTGTAACGGGATCACTTTGCCTTTTACCTTTACCTTGTAAGTGTGGAAGGGTTGAAAGACATGGGTTTATTGTGCATAAAGTTACCGCAGGCGTAGTATCCATCTTCTATCGCAAACTCGGGGGTGGTGTCTGTAAAACAGCATCTCACGCTTGGTAAAAGGCTGGCTAACTCTTCCCAGAAACAACTCGATTTATAGGGCCATCCAGGACCATGTCATTAGTACCAATAATATTACGAAGCATATTTTGAATTGCACCGTAATCGGGGGTGCGTGTAATTGTCTGACACACATTTTGTGTAAGCGGTGTGTATGTCATAACGCTGTAGTATTGGCAGCCACAGTTTCGATAGTAATGCCGTTGCGGTGTAAGCAGTCAAGTGATTTTCCAGTGTATGTTGAATATCTCCAGCCTTGTAACTCGTAATCACGTATTCCCCCATATTAAAAATTGCTTCCTTATTGTGTTAATGTCAGCAGCGTCTGCCGTGTTAACAGTGCTTGGTGATGCTAGTAGTACTCAGCTGTAAGCCAGAGTGTTGATTGCAATTTAATATCTTCGTCGAATGCTTAATAAACCGCACATCAGTACAGAGTATTGTGTAACTTAAGCGATCGATCTCCAATGTCTGTATTTAAGAACGTATGCTGAATGTTTGTCGGGCCGGGGGGGGGGGGCGGCGGCACAGATCAAAAGGGGTAATAGCGAATGCTGTTTTTTCCATGCCACTATTACATATTAGTCAGAAATGCGCAACAAAATGTATTTTCTAAAAATAATTTCTGGGAAGACATTTATTAATTTGTTTATGACGTCTGTAGGAGCAATATCGAGTTCTTATGTCTTCTCGTTTCCTGTCCGTGGCTGACGGTTGCTAGGTGATAGTGTGACTAGTCCTGTAACGCACTTCGGTCATTATTTGTTCCGCGTCGTTCTTAAATTCTGCACCTGCCTACGGCCTGCGCTTATGTTTTTCGCAGGACTCAAGGAAAACAGAGGTTGTCTCCAAATACAACCTTAACCGGATGATATTTGTTTTCTGTGAGGTGGACATTGAGATTTTAAATGACACGTACACAGATCATGCGCTGCAGATGGTCAGTGCTTTAAGATGTGCCCATAGCTGCTCTGTTGGTAGACATTCGTATTCCGTTTAATGCACGCAACGATCGAGGCCTGTTTGGCAATTACAGGATTTATCACCGTGAGCACCACCTCGGTAAATGATAGGAAGGTACGTGGTATCACACCCTTGCGTTTGTCGGGCCTGAATTTCTTAAGCAATACGAATAATTCTGCGCTTTTTTTTTTGTATAAACTCTACATTTTTCCATACATAAATTTATAGGTGAGCTTTCTGTTACAGTTTACATTGTTTAAGGTGTTGCTTGAAGCTGCACCTAGACGCCACGTTATAAACTTTAAGGTACCTATTTACAAGTGTCAAATAACGTTTTATTATGAACCAGATATAAATTGAACCCTTGAAAGCCAGGTTGAACAGAGAATTCTCTGTTTGTGTCTTGTACAGTGTATTTACATGCTGTTTTTGATCCTGTCAAAAACAGCTGATATTTCCCTATACAGTATTCACTTATTGGGTTTTCTCATGGAAGAAAAATGTGCTGTGGGGTGCGACCTGAGCCTTTTATATGTACTGCTGTAGATCAGTTGCAATATTCAACTTCGTTGTGTAATTCTATTTACATTCTGAGGTATCATCAAGTTTCGAGAAGTGTCGTCGAAGGGACAGTACGCTCGAAACTGTGTCCTACAACCTATGCGAAACAGATGTGACAGTTTAACCTCACTCCAGCATAGGTTGGAGCATGAAGGCAGTGGTTTGGTAATTGCCACAGTTTGTTATTTTCGCACTTCGCAGTTTCATCGCCGCTGGAATTAAGTGGCAATATGAAATTAATTATGAATGTTTGCACACCATATGATATTTCCCGCTCAGTTTGTCTGAACGTAGTATTCGATCCAGTGACCTACTGAATCTGGGTCGGTCTGTCTGGCCGATCATTTCACGGCGAGATTGTGCATCACGTAGTTCAGCTGTAAGCGCTTGCTGTGGGAGGTCGCAGTAATTAGAGAACAGAAGCTCTGTGACGCTTCTAAGTGTACAATTTGCAAAAGAAATTGGACGAGAAATGGAATTAAAGTTGTTTCGACACTTACTGGGGGTTTAAACTGCGTAAAGTTGGAAGAAAATTAAAATAGATGTGCAAGAATATAAACGTTCACCCGTTTGCCCCTAGGTTTGTTTTCTTATCATTTTCTTTTGAGTGCTGATAATACTGTGTCACGATTGTCCATGAATGTAAGCGTACAGACTACTTAACTGCACATATGTACAAACACACACACAGTTTTACGGTATTATATGCTTTGATTTCCTGCGATTTTGAATTCTGACATGTTGCCGCTGTTCTCTGCACTGACCATTCCACACCAACTTTTGGTGAGGTACGGGTGCTAGGTAATGATCCTTTGACCTGTTTATGCAATAATCGTGCGGCTGGTTTTCCAAACTGGAATTCCCTGCGGCATGTGGAAATTAGTGATAATTCCAAAGAACAGAAATGCCTAAAATATGAAACGTCGCGGATCCATGGAGGCACTATAATTCAATAGTGAGAACACAGGAATGCTCTTCGACGTAATGGTGCCAGGCGTATTAGAGGAACATGTTGCTTTCAGCGATGCATTACCGGCTTGGTGGTCACTGGATCGAATCCTTATTGGATGCCCGTAGATTTAGATAGGCCTGTTTTCACATTTGTCTTGAGCCAGTATAGTTCAGTCTATAGTTCGATTCCTCGTAGATGCAGAATTATTCTGTTTGCTGCAAACCCCAAACAACTTCTGAAGCCCAACCGGCCTCATGTCTAAAGGGTTGACTTGTAGTTAGTTTGTCTGTGAAAACGGTATTAAATAAGCTAATACATTTCTGAGTCTCAGCAGGTCGATCTAGGCTGCGTGACCCTTGAAAGCCAAAGATAAGAACAAAATGTGTGTGTCTTTAAAACATGTATGCAGTCCGCACTAAACTAATTCTGTTCGCCCGATCTCTGTATATAGATGCCATGAAGACGGGACATTGATGACAGTCGTGCAAAGTGAATATTGATTTCGGTGAGATGTTTAAGACTGTATCAAATTGCAGGACTTTTTGCTAACTTTCTTTTCATAATATATTATTTTGAAATTTTTGTTGGTATATGTATGTATGCTTGTGTATGAAGGACAGGAATAGGAATGTGGAGAAAATTACATAGTGAAGAGCTTCGTTAGATATTAGTAGGATGATCAAGTCACGGAGAATGTGCTGGGCGTGGTGTTACACAGCAGTATGACAGGGATAAACCAGCGCGTCAGTGTTGTAGTCGGACGGTCGGGCTGCGGTAGAGAGTTTGGGAGAGCTAAGCTTAGATAGGAGCATAATATTAAAATATGAGCCAAAAATTATATTTGATGTTACTTGAGCTGGTTTAGGATAGTGTAAAATGGTACACCGTTAACATCCTAATAACATTTCGAATACTTTGGAAGACAGGTTTCTTCTTGTTCGTCTTAGCGACTTTCGGCTTGTAAAAGACTCAGTTTCATGTAATTAAAAATGCCTGTTCGCAGAGTGTTTTTGCGAAACTGCAAGTATGTTACCGCCGGCAAAATGAATTTCGTGCCTGTGCTTCTGTCATACGATTGCTTTCCACATGAAGAGAATCAACTCCAGTGTTCCCTACACGAAGACAGGATGAATTTGTACAAAGTGTGGGATTCTCTCTAATTCAGTATAAGATGCGGCATCCAACAACCTCCAAGATTAAGCTTTCTCTCTTGCGCCGTTTTACGTTTAACGTTGATCAGAGCCAGTGTTCCTGTTTAATGCAGCATTCAGATGGAAGGGCATTATTCAGATTATTGAATTGTTAGCTGGGATTGGAAAGTTGATCCAGAAGTAACACAGAGTTCATGCTCATTTTATTGTAATGCTTAATTATTAAACCCAGGAGCTGCAGGCATAGAATCGTAACCATTAACGAAGACAGTACGAATGTACTGTACTTGCATTTGTTCGCGCGTGAAGGCAAGTCTGTTCCGTAAATCAATACTACACAGAGTAACGCCTTCTTTGTTTCATGCTGCAAACAGTAGCCCGTAGGGCTGCAGAAAAACAGATACAGTTGGGCTGAAATGGTATATATTTACTTATTTTCGGGCTATTTAATGACAATTCTACTTGCTTGTGTAGCATGGAATGGTATTGTGATTAATGAATAATTAACTAGACAAGAAAAAAGAAGCGGACGTGATGTAACCTAAGGTCCTGTGTATAAGATCTGAAGCTGTCGCGACGAACAGCTTCACGCGGCCGTGATGTCTGGTATTTTCCCGGCCCTTTTCGTGAGCAACTGATATAAAGCATGCAAAAACATCACGATAACTGATTTCTGGACATATATTTTAATCCAGGACCCATCGAACTAAGGAGGAGTCAGACTGTTCTACCGCGGTCCTCGAAGAGATCGAGTTTCATGTCAGAATAATCGGTGTAGTCGGGGGGTTTGTTGCGAATCGTTGTCTTCTTGAAGACAAACACGTGCTGGTTGTAGTAAGGTAGGAGGTCTTCATTGATTTGATTGCGGACAGTGTTGACTGGAGGCAGTCAGAGTAGCTCATTCAGTATAGTGGATATCTGCGATCGTAACGGAATCTTCTTTCGATTCCCATCAGAGGAAAGAGATTTGTTCTGTTCGCTAAAATATCCTCTTCTGCTATGGGGTCCACGCAGCCTCCTATGCAGTCGAACAGGGAACTTATTCCTCGGAACTAAATAGGCCGAAACGTGTAGCTGACCACTTAGCTCTCCCTTGTGCCGAGGTTAATAATGCGTCGAGTGTACCTTCACTCCCATACGCCTTCATGGCGTGGTGCTTTGATTAAGGACAGGGACTGCTGTACGTTAAACTTGTACAATACTTTTTGAAATCGAAGCTTCGTGACTGGAGGTGTGTCGGATACGCGTTGGCGCAGTTGGTTAAGGCACTGCAGTACAAGCCAGAAGGTCGCGGGTTCGATTCCCTATGGGATCATTGGGATTTTTCATTGCCTTAATCCTTCCTGCCGCCCTATGTCCCTTGGGATGACTCAGCCCCTAACAGAAATGAGTACCAGGAGTGTCGCCTGGGAGGTGCAAGTGGCTGAAAAAGTTTGCCACCTTCATGTGCCGATTGTTTAGAAATTCTGGGTGCCTCAGCCTCCAGGAACCCAAAGAGACTGTCCAGGCCTGTAATTGGCAACTTTTTACTGTAGTTGTGCATCATCGCTATCTTATGCATAGATTTTAATCATCATAATAGGTTATTAAAATCCTTACTGTAACTGGTGTGTTATTCTGATTCATGCCTTCCTATTTTTCAGTTTCTCGAGGGAAGTGGAGTGAAATGCCTTACAACAGACCACGTGTATTTCCACAGTCTTCCTAATACACATTTGGAGCCACCTTTGCATTAGACAGTGCTCAACCGATATATAGTTCGGCGTGAAGTCTTACACGTACTTGCTGAGAGGCCCTCAAATTGTACGGCCTCTGTTTGTGTGGAACATAGCTGTCCTTTGTTCAGGAGGCAAACGTAGAATGTCGGTCGCTTGTGTAATGTGATCTCCTGTAGCATTGCGTGACTGTAATGTTCGCCCACCTCACTGCTGAAACGACCGACAGGCGAATGGGCACGTTAATCAGCAAAATGTTGAGCTTACACTGGCTATAATTGTAACTTACCGAGCACGTTGCTGATAGAAAGCTAATATAGTTGCGCACATAATGCCTTGTTACGTCACACGTAGGTCCAGTGAGAATTCGTATCACACGATGCACAAAATTATGTAATGAGAAGCTACGAAATAAATTTGGGGCGATGCTTATAGTTAAGAAGTAATGAACAGGGTCTGCGGCGCGCATGGGGAGGTCAGAAATACTTTCAAAATTGCGTCGTCGGGATTGATGGAAAATGGATATTGAAGAAATGGGTTGAATTTGATACAAATGTTTGAGTGTGGGCGCAGTGGCGAGCCCTTGTGAGTACTAAGATGAGATTTTGGTGACTGTGAAATTCTGCGAGGATTTATTCCAAGTACGGAGCTGTTATGCTGAAGTCATAGTGTTTTGTGGGACAGAAAGTTACGTCTTGTGTGAATGTGCTGCTGAGTGGTGGCCGCGTCGCGTGGAAGGAGCGTACTCCCGTTACTTCGGGCGTTTGATAGGTCGCAAGACGTAGAATTGGAAAGCCGTTAGAAACGTCAGGATATACGTGTATATAAGCCTAGCCCTACACAACGTTGGATCCAGGACGGTCAGCGCCGGTGAAATGTCAAATCGTGCACGAGAGATTTGTGTTTTTGTGTGTAACTCGGGCTCAAACACTGTTGCTGTGTCAAGTTTGTCCCTTCTTATGTTTCCTCGTTTCATTTCTCATCCTTTTTACTCCTTTTTTTATGCGCGTTCGCAAATTGTGAAACGCGACTATTAGCTTCGTCATGTCTCTCTGTCCAAATGTAAACTCGGCAGCCACTGGACGAATTTTCATGAAATTTGATATTTTAACTTTTTTACGAAAATCTGCCCAGAAAATCCAAGTTTCTTTGGTAGCTGACAAGAATAACGTGTAATTTACACGAAAACTGAAGTACATTTTTTTATCATACCTCGCTCGGTTTTTCTCAGAATGAGAAGTGTTTCGGCCAGAAGTTGTATAGAATACAGAAGCACACTTTTTATATTCAAAAACTTTTTTTTTTCGAAAATCGTGCCGTTTATGAGGTAATGTGGAAAAATATCGTAGATTTGTGTAGGCAACAGGTGACATTATGGCGCATGTGCATTGCATGCTGGGTACCTAAGGCTACAAACACACTCTCAGAATATGTAACACTTATTGCTTTCCCACTGCAACAATGGCTGCACGAACGCGCCTCAATGTTAGATTATACGTACATTGCCTGTCTTGTTTCTTTGCTCCCTTCTGGCTCCCTCTTTCTGACTTCATTCTTTGTTCCATAGCGTATACAAATATACATGGTTTGGGGCAGGAGATGGGCCTCAAGCTCCGTCTAAATTTCGAGGTAGTTCTCGTGTTACGGTACCAGTCTGCAGGGCACTTCAGGCCCGTGCTCGTTAACCAGTAGTCATCCTTTAAAAACGGCAGTCTCTCGAATTCCCACCTGATTGTTAGTGCTCACATCATTCATCCTAATCGCAATCTCTTTAAGGAGTTGTTTAGGATCCTAGATATACCGAGCCTGTTTTCACGTAATGTGTTCGTGTATAACCCTTTAGCCTGAGCCCCCATGGTAAGCCAGTTATTTTCCGTTTGAAATTTGCGTTATTCTCCTTGCTTCGTTTATCAGCATTGTGCTCCGTCTGACTGAATGAGCCAATAAATCTCACGATTCTAGTAATTTATGTGGTACAGACAGCAGGAAAATTTATATGTTGATGCGAAGGGTGTGGTCAGAATTGCAACAAATGTCATTGAGCAATAAACAGCAGAAGAGAGACTTATGTACTTAGTGCTTGAAACTGATTTTACACACAAAGACCTGGCTTATCTGTTCCTTAATGTATATTTGGTTCGTATGTGCTAGAAAACCGAAATTATACACATAAGGTATTTAAGTACTGGTGTCACTTGGCTACATGTGATAGAGGTTAGATTTGCCTATTTACTATCTCTAATTGGAGCGCCACATTTCAAACACGAGTCCGAATTAGTGTTCGCTGTAGCAAATATCTGACCTTATTTGCGAGACGTACTTATGTTGGAGCCTGATTCTGGAACCTGCAGTTATGGTTTCGTCACGTCTGTCACAGTGATGATTCCTTCAAATATGCCACGACTATCGCCTATAAGATGTGCTGTTTGTCATCATCCCACCTCGAAATATGCATCATGTGTAATTGGAAGGGCGTAATTCAGTAACTTACAAGGGACTGAGGAAACTCAGTAGTTGGTTTCAAATTCCATACACCTGGCGGTTTGTTGCTTACCTCAGGTTGAGTTTTGTCTTCCATTTCGTAGCTTGTTGGACTTGGAGAGTATGCCGCATTGAAACAGCTGGAAATACCGATTGAATGTGTTTCGAAGGTGCACACAGAGTTTACCTCGGAAGAAAAAAATTTGTATTATATATTTGTTGTGTGAAGGTTACTGAATGCCCAGATCCCGAGTAAGAGTGTGGGTATAGGTGGACCGATATCATGGCCTTCCCTTTCGCTGATCTCTGTCCAGTAGATTCTGTCTTATGGAATTTTGTGAAGTCCTGTTGTGTGCTGCACGAATGTTGTCGCTGAAGAGATTGCAGTGAGATCATTGGACGATACATCTACAGTTACCCAAGTTACGCTGGGCTGCTGTTGGCAACAGCTGAATTACAGGTTGCCTGCAGCACATGTTTAGATAAAAACTGAGTTGCTTTAGAAATTATGCACTCAAAACAGGAATAAATCTCTGTTGTTGTGAATAAACATGTCTTTGTTCTTGTATCGTATTCACTTTTTTTGCCCGAATTTTGCTGCATGTGGATAAACTTCTGGCTGGCTTCATTATCGCCGTCGTTGTTGCATTGTGGGTAAGTACACAGCAAAGTTGTTTGTGTACGGGAGTGTGGGGGGCGGGGGCGTGGCGGAGTTCTTGACAGGGAGACAAGTCTAAACCCAGGATAGCTGGCCAGTTGCATCTACAAGAGACACAAACCGTCACGTTCAGTGAGGAAACACCCTTCTTAACATAATCCACTGAGGGGACGCGTCTCTGAATGTTTTGTTGCCGCGTGCGATAGCATTCGTCGACCGCTTACGGAATGTAACAAAGGCTGGGACTTAGTTATGCTTCTTGTGATGATTCGCTGTATCTGAACTGATGAAAAAGTATTATACCGAGCATAGTACTTTGTAGGGATAAATTTTGATTTCATTCAAACCAGTTGTTTTCAACTCGCACATGCCATCGTGCTGAAGTACAAGTGCTTCATAGCTTATTGATACTGAGAATGTAATTACTTATTACATAAGCCCAATTGCTAATTAAATCGAGGATGAGATGTGCAAAGTACTTGGCAGTTATGAGATCTTTGAGAGATGTGTAGAGTATAGCAGGAAAACTTGGGAGCTCGCAAGTTATCGCTGTCCTGAAACAGGTGAATCCACCCAACACTCTCATATTACGGTTTTTTCGATTCTCTTTAATATTATCTTGTCTGTGCTCAGGTCTCGCAAATGGACTCTTTTGGTTCTACGGATTTACCATATGTGTAAAGGATTAAATATTTTGGGCGTAATTCTGAATCCTTCGTAATAGGAGCGGTAATTCGTGCCGCACCAAAAGACGTCATATTACGTTGTATTAAAAACACAGAAATACAGCACGAACAACATATAAGAGAACGCAATGAGTTGCTTTCTAAGTGAATGTTTGTCGGTCTATGTCGGTTTATACTCGGCCCAATCTACCAGAGAAAGCAGAAGTGTGCTTCCTTAATGAAGGGAACTCAAATGTGGGTTTAAACCGGTAAGTTGTACCGCAGAAGGATGTACTTTTGTAACAGAAGCAAAACTTGCTTTCAGAAACTGCCTAGTCTGCTTAATGCCCGAGGATCATTCACCACTATATGTGACTAATGTCTGTTACAGTCACGGGGGTGTGTCAAGATGAAATGCGCCTGTCATTGCACCTCAGGTCGCAGTACGAATTTATCTGCTGTTCAGTGTTATCTTACGGCAAGAAGAAAGTAAAGCACCGTTTAGACGGCTTTCCTGGAGTCCGCCAATTGAAACGATACTGAGTCCCATCCACCTTCAGTTCTTACAGCCCATCCCTCTGAACGCTGCTTCACGGAGTTCTCCTTGTCGGAGTGCACAGAGCTTTTGGTATTAAAGTGCCCCATGCATTGTCTTCGCCTTCCGACCCACATGCCTAGTGCTGGGCAACGCTGCGGATTTCGCCGTCTAAACAAAACTAGGTGACGTGTGTGAATCATGATGCCCTCGGTATGAGGAGTCGATACTAGGTCAGAATATTTTTCTTAACTTGTGTTTTCAGAGTTTGTGTGTGGCGTCACAGTCCAAATTAGGCCTAGTCCGCTTCGTGTTAGGTTTCGTGGTTAAACACACGGTAGGACTCCTCTGAACCAGTGATCGATCCGTCGCAGAGGTCCTTACCTACACAACAAACACAAGAGACTAACATCTATTCTGTCGGCGGGATTTGAGCGGGCTTTTTCATCATTCTAGCGGCCGCACATTTCTGCTTAGACCGCACGACCACGGGGATTGGCTTTCAGATATTTAGGCCTATTATTTATCTTCAAGTTCAGGTGCATTTTGTCGCAACAGTACCTGGCGAATATATTTTATGTTCATCCTTATAATTTTGGAAGTCAGACATGTGATATGTGATAATGTGTCACTTTGAATCATATGCTTCCTGTGTATTTTTCCAACCGCCAATGTAAACGTCTATCATGTTGATGCCCCTGGGCGTAAGGGCCGGTTTTGACGCTTTAGAGAAGTGATATTACATGATGACATGTCACGGTTAGTATTTCCCATCAGATCTGTAGCTATGTTGTTACTGCGCATGCTTAAGTTGCGCCTACCGACACGCGCTGCGCCACTGTTTAATCACACCTCTCCTGCAACACACGATAGTGGTCACTATAGTATGATGCGAGTATGCTTTACGCCTATAGCGATGATTGTCCAGTCGTCCGGGTATTTTTCGTTCTGTAACTACTGTGAGGGAATTAATTCCTCACAAAGGCCCGTCTCGGTACAAAGGAAATGTATTCCCTGTCTGATGTCTGAGCTGTTCCAGTTGTAGCTTTTATCTATGCCTGTGGCGGTTCAGAGGTGTAAACTCTGATACGATTGTTTCATCGGCCATGTCGTGTCTATTAATGGACTTGATGCAGCGGTGATACTCGTACCTCTTAACGCTTTAACTTGCACACATGATGATTTACGCGTCATTCAGCTAAGTGTTGCCGGAGCCAGACGAAAAATTTGCATCGAAATGCAAATTTGAATTGTATATTTAACTGTGAATTTACAGTGCGTGGGCCGGGTGGCTCAGTCGGTATAGCGACTGAGCTACGGGCTGGACGGTCCGGGATCGAATCCCGGTGGGGACGAGATTTTCCGCCCGTCCAGATCGGCCCTGGGGCCCACCCAGCCTCCTGTAAAATGGGTACTGGGTCTTTACGGGGGGTAAAGTGCGGCCGGGGCGTGCTGATGACCACTCACCCCCTTCTAGTGCCACGGTCATGGAAGAGTAGAGCTATACCTCCACCCACCCTCTGGGTCACACCGGGCCTGTAATGGGATCACTTTACCTTTTACTTACAGTGCGCTTTCGGGATACGGATATTGAAAGTTCAGAAACAAAATTTGGAGAACTTATTTTTTGACGTTTTGCTGACTATGCTTCTCAGTATGTTTATCTCAGTAATTAACCAACTTGATGCACAAAATTTATGTTTTACAATAAGTTTATTTCATGCCTCTACATGTTTCGAGCACATGGAGAATTTAATTCATGTAAAATATCTAACACGTGTCTGCAGTGAAAGTCTAGGCTATTACTATGCATTATGGACTACGAGGGATGTCTAAAGTTTTAATGAGATGTAGTATAATGATTATGAAATGATAGGGAGGTTCCCGTCTCATAGATTAAGTTTCAACATTCTCCAGAGGCATTGCGAAAATTTACGAAAATCCATAGTCAGTATTACTGGTGTCGATATTCTAACTAAACACCTCTCGAATAAAATACGATGCGATATCACTGTTGGTAGGCCTGATATACACGTCGCTGTGTGTTTAGAATATTTGACGACATTGTTTTACCTGCATGCTTTTTGTACAGGTAGGATCAGTACATTGACTGTAAATGCTGAGTAGGTAGTTGTGGATAAAAGATGACCGTTGCCTATTTGTGGGTACAGTACCGACATTGGCTTGAAGGGAATGAGGTTTGTTAGAGACCTGACCGAGAATCACCTAGGTGCCTTCCGATTACAAGTCTAGAGAGCATTGCATCTGTGCTCTGCTGTTCTTTGGGCTAATGCACGGACCGTAGAAGAACGCGATAGGCTAGCTAGTAACGAGCCCGTTAATTCCTTGCTACCGAATCTTCCGAGAAGAACGGATAGATCAAACAGCTGGTGAACAAATTTACTCCTTAAATGGATCCGGATCGTTCGTAAGAACTCGCCATTCAACCCCTGTGTTCCGTACACCGCGTTTCTTTTAGCGTCAGGTTCATTTATTTTGTCATTTAGGTAGTGTATCAGTATTTCCTCTGGAGACTGATGACGAAGCGGCATATTTCATGGCACCGAGTCTTCAGTGAGAAGCTGATAATTGCTCAGCCGTTCCAGACTTTCCCCACCTTCGGTTGAACCCATACGTCCCGTGTTCATAAACATCGTCATTGGACCAATCCCGAAGCACATAATTATAGCGCAAACTTACACATTCATTTCCTTAACAACTTTCTGTTTTTCTTTTTTTGGCGCCACAGCCCAACACACGCGCGCGCGCGCGCGCGCGCACGCACAAGCACACCCGCGACACCTGAGACACACGAGACACACACACACACACACAAACACACATACAAAAGCATACACACACACACATAACACACACACATACATACGCACTGACACACACATACACACACATAAACACACATACACAAGCATACACACACACACACATACACAAGCATACACACTCATACTCATACACACACACATACACACACAAACACACACATACACACACCTACTCATTCCCACACACATGCACTAACACCGCACACACACACGCACACCACACACACACAGACACACACATACACACACACATACACACATATA
>Ga0123353_10010021_pt1 | contig 13160 bp, 8 predicted proteins | sample TergutLab28metaG_3_FD_92763 | JGI IMG/M metagenome (GOLD analysis project Ga0123353, IMG submission 92763) | Labiotermes labralis P3 segment gut microbial communities from Petit-Saut dam, French Guiana - Lab288 P3 | ecosystem: Host-associated > Arthropoda: Insects > Digestive system > Gut ...
AACTGAGCAACCGGCCCTAAGCAGCGCCTTAAGAAGAGGTCTAGATGACCTGACATCGCCACCGTTACTGAAGCAGCACATCATGAGGAAACAGACGGTAGGCACAAATGGTGGTAGCCTCTACACCTCGGCTCCTATGGATAGTGGCACTTGTGATGTTGGTGGTGTTGGCTGTGGTGGTGTTGGTGGTGGTGCTGGTGGTGGTGGTGGTATTGGTGGTGATGTTAGTGGTGGTGGTGTTGGCGGCGGTGACATTCGGACCGGTTCAGATAAAAACTATCCAGACCTCTTAGAGATTTCACCCTATAATTTAAGTAACGGTTGTGTTGGTGTGGGTCCATTAAATATGACAGATAGTTCTTTCTGTACTTTACCCCGAAGACGAGGTGGTGCTTTTGAACGAGGTTCCAGTGGAAGAGGAAGTGGTAGATACTATCGTGGTTCCGACAGTCAGTCTCCTCTGTTGCCGGACAGTCGGTATGGTAGTAGTGGTGGTGAAGGCAGTGGAGATAGTAATGGCTCAATTCCCCGACGATCGTCTATAGATTCACACTCCTCTTCTTACTACCCGCTATCTGGAGCATTTGGTGGGAAGAAATTTTCTGGCATAGGACAGCAAAGGTCAAGCAGCTCCATGAGTCTAGCCTCTCCAACAATCTCTTCGATATCAATGGAAAATTCGATAGCTGGTGGGGTAGGAGTTTTCCCGGTGAGAACAAGAAAGAATCCAAGTTTGCCAACATCACCTGACCTCCAGCGACCTCCTGTTTCAACACCAGTTTCAGCAACACCGCTTTTAGATGTAATGGCTTCGAACCCGCTCGGTGATGGCGGTCTCTATACCTCGTCTTCACCGTCTGACAACACCATACCTTCGGCGGCAGCAAACACCTACGATTACCACGCGGCTCAGCTAGAAAGATTTCTGGAGGAATACCGCAGTTTACAAGAACAGCTCTGTAAAATGAAAGAAACCTGCGAGAATATTCGCCAGCAGGATCCCCCTGGCAGAACGGCCCTTACGACCACTCCAAGTATATCACGGTTTGTGGACCCTCTAAATTATACAGCCGGGGTGACAACACCCTCAGGATCCGACGATATCAACAATCCCAAATCAATCCTAAAAAACAAATCTTCCAGTGTTGCTGTCACTGCAGCTTCTGCTTCCTCGCCCATAAGTGACGTTGCAACGTCTCCCATCGGGTTAGGTACCTCGGGTGGTGCTGTGGACTACGGATCCGATTTGCCACCGTACTGGTTACCTAGAAACACGCATCTCAGAAGATTCAGTGGTGGGGACTTCTATCAGAGCTGAGAGCAGTTCAGTTTGTTGTGATTTGTGCTTTGAAGAATTAATTTTAATGAAATGATACATTGTAAAGGAGGAACAACATATCAGTTATGTTTCACCTTTAGGAAATAACAGAGAAAGCGTGTTGGTTTCTTTGTTAGAGGAAACATCCTTAAGGATTAAAGCTGCTACTTCGACAGACATGTTCGTTTAACCCCTTTATCTATTACACGTACCAGAATAGTTGATTTCTTATGAATGCAGGAATGCGAACCTAAGAACTAGAAAAAATATTCTCTGAGCCCATTTTAACACAATTAAAGATATTTTAAGAAAGGGCATTTGTAATGCATTGATATTAAGAAATATTAGACTTAAACAAAATGACAATATGTGACACTACTTACGTACTGAAACTTCGTTATTTGAAACCATAACCGAATATTAATTTACTTTAAACTTGCGGTTCTCCGTTGTAACTGACTATCCAGTGTGGAGCATGGAAGAACAACCAGCCTTCAATTTAAATAAGATATTTATGTTCATCAAGATTTTTACGGAATTGTAGTTTAAAGGTTACAAACTTTAGTCACTCAGACGTGTCTTGAGTAACAAGTATTCTGAATTTCTAGGTCTGAATAAAATTTTGATTATCTCCACAACATTTTCTCTATCTTCCTTCCTCACGGTGATGAATTCATGTTTCATTTCTTACTTGCACGAGTGTAATGAGTTATAATACTAAAAATAGCCAAACCAACCCCCCCTCCCCCCTTTTTTGCCCAAAAATATTTAAAAAGCTTTTTCTTATTTTTTTATATGTAATATGGGAGAACACTCAATGCATCCGATTACACACACACAAACACACACACACACACATATATATATATATGTATAATGTCCCCGTTGTATTGTACGCCAATAAGGGGATAATTTTTTTATGGTGGAGATTGAGAATATCTGTTTTAAGTTTGTTATTATGTCGCCGAATTTTTTGAAAGAATGGACTAGATGTAAGCATTTGTTGATCTGTTGGACAGTGGACTGCAATATTAAGAGTGCGTTGCGCCTCAAATGTAAGTGTAGTTTATTGATTTCTATTTGCTGAAAAAAAACGGTTCTGTGCAAAACAGACACTATGTCTCGTTCCTTCAGTCAGTTATTTGTCAGCATGAACGTGTTCCATGCACTGCAGCCTATTCTAGTTAACTTTAATCTCTTCCTTAAACTGTTAAATAGATAGCTTTTGAGACCATGACTACAAGCAGGGCTTTAAGAAATTGAAAAAAATAAAGATGGCGTGTTTCAGACGGTAAGTATGAAAATCAATTTCGAAATTATCTCTTATTTTCGGAGTCCGCGTAACGTTTGTGTTATTCGGTTGCAACACTTTACTCTATCCTTTTATCCACTATTGTTTAATGCCATTATGTCTAAAAACAAACATCTACTTACAATTACTGACACTGCCATTGCAGATGAATGAACACCAAGTTATTATTATCCATAACACCTCAGTAAATTGGCTTAAAATAGAATGCGGGACTTAACTTCATGCGGGCTTCGCTTTTAAATTTGTTTTACACATCTCAACGAAGTTTCATGGAGTTTAAAATTTGAACTTTGTCGACTTGAAATTTAAGCGTAATAATTGGCATCAAAATTCCAATTTATGTGTAACTATGACTTTAAATATTACCAACAATTAGTGCTGCATATATATATATATATATGATTTAGAACTTCTTAACGTGTATTGGTTTAGTTTGTTCTAGTTTTTATTCAGATCTCGAACTAAATGTTTACATGCAATAATTCTGGAAGGAACTTTATAATGTCTGAGAAAAGCAGGAATAATGCTTTTTCTATGAATCGGAATGTACTTGTCAACAATGCTAATACTAATAATAATAATAATAATAATAATAAAGCGAATTATGAAAGATCTGTCGAATAATTATGTTCATATTCATAACGTTTAATGTTACTACTCTAATTTACATTTTTCTTATTATTAGGATAACCATTTTTCTAGCTAGATTTATAAGTTGTAATTAATGACTATAGGAAAGGCCACAGCAATAACAGACAACTCCTATTTTTAGATATTAAGGAAGAGATTACAAGTGTTAAAACGTTCAACGATGTGTCAGTGTATCGCTACAGTGCACTGAATTGTCCACCGACTAAGTACAAGTATGCAGTGATTATTCGTAAACATTTGCCCACTTAGTACCTTCGTTTTGACCTCTGCATGGACATAAAATTCATCTGCAAAAGGCAGCGCAGTTAAAAACGTATTATCATTATCCTAAAATGAGAATTTGTTAATAAATATTTGAAGTAATTAAAAAGTAGACATTTTGAGCTAAATTTTCTTATTTATGTCTTAGATGAAAGAAATACTTGCAGTTAAGCAGAATACCAGCATCTTAATACATGGACATCAGAAACTTGAAACAACCTCCGGAATAGCATGCCTAAAGGCCTGGACTAGACTGGCTTTGTAATTCCCTCATTCCGCGTTGTCCAACATTCAGGACACCTAACTAATTTTGTGACCGAATCCGTTGGTCGTGCGGTATAAGGCGTAATTTTGCTGCCGCTTGTTTGCTGGGATCGCAGGTTATTATCCTGCTGAGGGCATAAATATTCGTCTGCTCTGTTGGTAGCGGCCTTTGCGACTGTCTGATCGTTCGTTCCGAGGAGTTCTACGGGGTATGCATGTGTCTAATTGTGCATGACCTAGATACATCGGCACTGAGGCTGCCTACACCCGATTTGGATGTTGCGCCACAAAAAAAATAGTTTTATGAACATTACTATTCTATTATATATAAATAATGGTTCAGCAATGAAATATTTTATTCGATGAATGCAATGCGCAATAACTAGAGCAAGAAATAAATATGGTATTGAACCGAGAGGTTGTTACAGTGAAGTAGGTTATTTAAGGAAGTTAGAAGGGACTAAAACACATACAGTTTCGAATTTTCAACTTACACTTATCCCATTAGCAGTAGATATATCATTCCAGAATCCCGTTCTTTCGCCATGGATTCATGTCGGGCAATGTCCAACAGCAGTCTTTCCTTAAAGCACAGGTGAGTAAATGTAAATCTCGAAAAAGGGGGGGGGGTTCATTTCTTCTGGGATATGAAGCAGTGTCGAATAGTAAACACTTGCCGACGTTTCGAAACAAAGTAGTGCCTTCAAGTAACCCCCAAAAAATGTCGGTAACTATTTACCATTCGGCATATCATAGTATCCCAAAAGACTAGAAACTTTAGTAGTAACGCTGCGGTAGCCTTCAAGCTCTAAAAACTTTGGGCCTATCATTTGCACTGAACGTGATATTCCAGACCGTTAGAAGCAAATTCATTCTTTGCGTTATTCGTTAAAACGGGTATATCTTATGGTAATATGACATATTCCATAGAGACATAAAACAGCATCAAATAAAGAAATGTGTTTCCTGTTACTTATACTTTATTAATGTTATCCACTTACTTTTCCCTTCCAGTCAAACGTTTGTTCCTTTACTAATAACCTAAGTTTAGAGTTATTTATCTGTAGAATCCGGCTTCTCTGAATTCCGTTCTTCTTGGGCCTGACGCTGCGTCTGTGGTTAATGAAGTGTCGAAAGGCCCTAGGATATATCGACCGTCGAAGGTATGTCGCCACGAAACGTCGGGACCATTATCCATTGACGCATCATTTTATCGCAAAACAGCGGGATCCTAGGCTACACTACTGCAAAGAGCTCAACATTTGGCATCTAAATTTGCGCATTAGTCTTGATTTGCTGTAAGCCTCGGGTATAAGTAAAATTTGGCTTCTCACTTGTACGTTCAGAAGGGAAGTTTAAATTGTTTCAGTTATTCTACGTATAAGTTCAGATCTCAGGTCTGCTTCTGAATCTACACATCTGAATTACCATGCGGTCGCGCGGTCTCGTATACCTTCTAACCGGACCACAGGTAATCGCTACTTTTTAATACTTCTAAACTTTAAGCATCAGTTCCTCTGCCTGGAAATACGCTCCTTTCATGCTGATTTGTGTAGATGTATTATAAGCACTGCCTGTGGAACTTGGTACTAGTTTTACGTTTACCCCAAATGAAGTCGACCTTGTATTTGAAATGGTGAATTCAAATCACTTCGCTAAGGATCACGTGAACAAGGCGACTATTTTAGTGCGACATACACTTGAAGGTAAGTACTTTGTAGATTCTTGTTATTTATTTCGCTTGCATAGAGTTATTTAGTCTTCATAATTCTATGAATACGGTTTCTTTACAGTGTGCAAATGTTAAAACAAGATTTTGTACGCAGGTCAGAAAATCTTCCAAACTTTTTTTTAAAATGACCTTCTGATTACGTACTACCAGATATAACAAGAATTTCCTGCACATACATAATCATTTCCTTTGAGTTGCCATATGTACATTTGCCACTCCATGTAACTTAAAAACGTCGTTTTTAGATCAGGTTAGTTGAGACATATTGATGTGTTTAGATAATTAACTGCACTTACAGCAAGAGGTCGATCGATTTCGGTGATGAAATTATTGTTTCTTCTTTTACAATAGCCATAAATTAAAAACTAAATAGTGTAGTCCGAATACTGCAAAAATTTGCAAGCAATTCAAGCCACAGTCTTTGGCTGAAGGAAGACTCAGCTATCTCACCATCAAGTATAGAAACGTTTTGAAAGAAGGGAATTTTTATTGTTAAAACAAAAATTATGGTCACACTTCCTAAATTTTATCCATGTTCAGTTCGTTTGTCGTGGCAATTCTGTTAAAAATTTTGTTCCGGCGTAATCATCATCTGTCTAATTAGTTGCAATTTATAAAATTATCTTCGCTTATGGCTAAAGAAGAGATTGGTGTCATATTAGATTAATCAAAATCACACAAGTTGAGTAATAAAAATGTGCAACAAGAATTCTTTCTCACGTGATGTTAGTGATACGTAGCTTGGTCTCTAAGGCCAACGTCACGTCCTTTATTTCAACTTACATCTGCTACTTATGTGGAGAAACAAAAAGCAAAAATTGCTCGTAGCAGACAAGTGAAACTGAAAGTATTTACCGCAAACTCTGCTTTGAATTGTCCAAGGAAAACGTCATTACATCATTACATTGTCTCTATGCACGATCAGTTCCTCCGATTTACAAACAAATCTTAATTATTGGGTTTTTTTTAAGTTAGTGAGAAATTTATAATGACAAAGGATGTGATTTCGTTACAATTCCAAAGCGGAATTATGCTAATCAGCAGGCAGTGGGAAATTAGCTTGGCTACTTCTTCACATTATTGCTTTTCCCCAGGAAGGTGTAGGTAAAAAAAAAAAGAAACTTCAGTGCTTATCATGCTACATTTCAAACATTTATATGGATGTTGCAACGCAGATAAACAGCTCGTAACGCATGTGCTCAAGACAGATCGAGGGTTTTCGTGTACGATTATCCATGGCATTTTATTCTGCCCGACGAAAACGACGTTTTTAGGTGTGGATCACACGCAAATATCGTGACCTTTCTTCTGATCCACCTGTGATTTGAGGAAATTCAAGAGGCATGGCATAGAGATAAAAAGAGTCTCCGAAAACTACAGCAGCCACGTACTCTTGACAAAGACGGGCAAAATAATGCTAAGTGACTGGCTTGTAGTTTTGCTGTCTTTACCAGTATGACGCCTGAGCTACGCAAGCCAACTTGTAGTTTTGCTCTCTTTACCAGTATGACGCCTGAGCTACGCAAGCCAAATTATAAGATTCCGATAGTTGTTATTAAATTATTATTTCTGTGGATCCCGATTAGTCCTTATTCCTTTAATGAATATAGACGTCAGGAAAAGCAAGTAAAGTTAAATCAAACAAATTGACATTGGATATTAGAGTGATACATGTACTGCAGTTTCGCTCAGTTTGATCACCGATTACATCCCATAAATACGGCTCTTATTTAAATTATTGAACAATGTTAATGACGCAATTATGACCCACATAGAAGGCATTCTAGGCTACTGTGTGTTGGGTACAAGTTTTCTATTGTGCACAAAAAATCCAATATTCAATTTTAAATAGTATTTACCGTCGAAGATAACAATTTACTGTATTCAGCAATGCTCAGCGATGCTACATATTTCAGTCTAAACCATCATCTTCAGGCATAAATGTATCTGGTTTAAAACCAAGTGCAATAGGTCAAAATATGTTCCAAGTTTGCGGGATTTCGTTAAATCCAGTAGGTCTATGGCCAGTTTGAACAATTACAGTCAAACGGGACTATAGTAACCCAATAGATAACGAAATGAATGGTAATGATTGTGTGAAATTAATTTGACTGTCTCAAGCGTATTTCAACGGCGGGTTGTTATCAGTTTCTTAAGACGGTACTGCAGTCTGTAGGCTTTAAATATTTCCTCGTTTTGCATAACGATACTTTGTGAAGTGCTCATTTTATAATGCAATGAATAGCATTTTCAGAATTATTTGATTTCGAGTAAACTGTCGAATTACATGGTCATGTCCTGTCAATTATGTGGAGAGACTAAACAAATGGCGGAGAGGTCCAGTTCAGGTTATAGGCAGTAGAACCGAAGATGAAGAAGGAGTGAAAACCAAATCGGACATGATGAAGACTAGTGATGGGAAAGGGCACACACACACACACACAACAAACCAACAGCAGAAGCAACAACAACAACAACAACACCTACACACACACATAGACATCCTTCACAGTAAGAGGATTCAAACACACAGCGTTTATTAAGCTAGCTAAGCGTGTTGGCTAATGCGGAGAGAAGGGTTGAGTGTATTCCCGGCAGAAGTTTGAAGCTTCAGAGTCCTTGCGGAAAATCTCCTTAAGCATGGTGGGTTCATAGCCTCCAGCCTGTTTACTGTTACTGAAATTATGTCCTTAAAAGATTAGTTCAAGTTGGGTTTAATCATTGAGAGATTAGTGAAAAATTGTTACCAGACCGAGTTATGGGTGCTTATTGACTGTAAACCTAGCCGGCTCTTTCTTGTAAAGACGTGTACGAAAATAAATATGCTATTTTCTGGTACAACATGTTAATGAACGTAAAAGCAAGAACGAACAGAGCGGGTTCTTCGCTATGGTTTTAGGTTTCGGGCAGATGTATCATAACGTGGACTGACTTCGGAGGTAGGCATGTCCGTGGTGATGGAGTCAGAAATGACTTTCGAAACGTCAGTTTACTAACCATTCAACCGTATGACGCGGCTGCTATTTCGACAATAGTTCATTGAATTGTCTGATTCTCTTCACACGACTGCAGCAAAGTGTACGTCTTATGTAAGAAGTTTATGCAAGAAGTTTATGCAAGTTCCAGTAGTAATATTTGTATGATCCAAGTTCATTTCTTCCTGTTATGCTCCCGACTAGACGGTGTTGCTGCTTGTATTTCCATTCTGCAACAATTCTCGTACTTCTGTAGCCAGAACTTAATCAGCTGCGTCGCATGTTTCGGTTAGACGCCATCTTTCTCTTTCAGTCTGACACCTGTGCATACACTGAAATGGTGTCAACACTTCACACACCAGTCGGATAGTGCCATTACTTTCTGCAGGTGCAAATTTATCTTATATTCTTAGTTAATAACACAGAGTGTACAAAGTTTTGCAGCTGTTATGTTACAGCAAAATGGAACGAAATACATTTGATGTTTTCCACTTTGTATTTTACTTCAAACTCTGTTGAGAACGTAATTCTGTAACATCCTGTCTGCTTTGTTGGAATGGGGTGGAGACGGGATATACAAAATTAGTCCCTGTGGATCCATTTCCCTGCACGCCAGATGGATATTTAATAGCTCCTGCATTATAGGTGTAAACCGGGACTATTTTTCATATGCTGTAGAAATAACTCACGCTCTCAATATATAAACGCACAATGAAACCTGTGTTTTGCTGACAAATTTCGTACTTGGAACGTTTGTCGGAAACACGTAATTTCTGTAAGGGGACTCGTAAACATCAAACCTACAAGAATCTATGAATGAAACATTTATATCAAATATTATTAAAAGTCACAAATCGTGCAGTGTCCATCATCTTCTTTTATCGCAGAAATACGGCTGTCGAGCCATTCACGATATACAGACTGACTCAAATTCATGTGCTCAGCCGAGCAGGTTGCTCTTCCCTTTGGATAACGGGGACGGAAACAGCTTTATAAAATGTACTTCTATACCAGAAATGAGACGACGCACAATTTCTGGTATATGGGTCGTATGGTGCTTGATACTTCATAAATTATTATTTGTTGCACAAAGTATTTAATGTGAACGTGAAATAGTTCCAAGAGCATTTAAAAATGCTAAATCAGTAGAAGTATTCCGTTGCAACTAAGATACTAACGAAGAGTCTGCGATAAAATTAATATTATATAAAGGATAAAATTGGAAAAAAATATGTTACGTACAAACAGGTTATAGAAAAAGCAGTACGCGGAGAATATTCTGTGTGGTTGAGAGAAAACAGGGTGCTGAGAAAATTATGTGGGAGCAAGAGGGAGGAAGGAGTTGGAGGAAGCAGAACGTTGCATAACGAGGAGCTACGTGATTTGTAATCCTCGCTATGCTACTGGGGGGAACGAATCAAGGAAATAGAGAGAGGAGGCGTTTTGTTTGGCAAACCTGAAGGAAAGGGGTCACTTAGAAGACTTAGGACTGAATGGGAGGGTAGGATCGAAATAGGATATGAGGCCATGGACTTGTTTTATCTTTCAAGCATGGAATTAGTATTTTATTTGTTTCTTTGTTCCTTGTTTAGTTTTTTTTTGTTGGCTGGCTGCTTAGTTAGTTAGTTATTTCGTTAGTTAGTTGCTTAATTGGTTCGTTGGTTGGTTGGTTAGTTAGTTAGTTGGTTGAAATGAAGTGCCGGGCATCGAAAGTACCTAGAGGAAGCTATTCTCTATTCTTCGTGGTTCCGTCCAATATTTTCATACAGATCCCATAAACATGATCACGTAAGTCTTAGTTGTTATTTTGCTTTTCTTACGTGAACTTTGTTAATCTCAAACAGCAGAAATTGATATAACGTGCAAAAAGACATCCGCAAATATGTCGTAGTTATTACGATCTCCACTGAACGGAATGACACATAATTAGAGACGTCGCAATGTAGTATGACGATATATGTGAAAGTTAGTTGCATATTCCAAACCTCTGATATTTATCTAGCAAATATAGATACATAATTTTGGCACAAAAAGCTACATACCCTACCATATCAGTCTGGAAATTTTTTGTTTTTTCTGACAATACTTTGTAACCATTTTGTAGCACTATCATTACTCCCCCCTCCCCCTTCCCTAAATTAGATAGTTCAGTACGCGTATTTTATTCCTCACATTTACAATTCCATGTATAATTTGGTGCACATTATATCCATAAATAACAAGGAGTAGACAAGGCTATCATGCTTGCGTCCACAAATGCAGGAAACAGTCTCACAATTCTTCTCGCCCGGTGATGGATATGAATGTAAACCCCAGTAATGTGTTTATAAATACAGGATATAAAAAAGGATATTATAGCAAAAGTGGATTAAACCCATAATTGTGCTAAAAATTCCATAAAGTCCAACTGTCTTATAATTCCGTAAGACGTATACTTAGGGAGGAATGAGTTATGTAATTAGGTAGCCCTTAATGACTTCATGCCGCGTTGTGTGAGTTCAAACATTTGGGTTCACGCTGTGACTTGAGCTAACATTTCCTCCTTCCTTTGACCTAAATATATATACTCATGTTGCCAACATGACCGTAATAAACCTGGAAGTTGTTTGCATGAGACAGTACGTTAAATATTATCTTTATCCGTAATTTCGCGTTCTACGTATGGCCGAACTTACCTTAATGGGAAGTTATGTCATATTTTCAGTTCGAAGGGTATATGTGGATTTTAATTGGTTACCAGAACAAACCCGATTTGTTTTACTAACTCTGAACATATTGACTTAGCATGATGTTTTGTGTTTCGATTACCGTTCCCTGTTTTACCTAAATACTTCCAAGTTGCTTGATAGTGTTCTAGTTCATCTTGCACACCTTTCAAAAAGCATATCTCGACGTACGCTTGCCAGTATGCTGTCAACATCGAGATGCTACCAGTGTTTGTATTGTTTACGCAGTGTGAGTGTGTGTACCATGTACGTGAACATTTTGAAGAATACCACGTCCAATTCCAAGTGACCCTGTTAATGAAATTCAGTCAAACAGTTATTCAGTATATCAGTCCAACAGCCTTGATATCAAGCCCTCCTCAGGCCCGGTGTCAGGTCTTTTCAGGTTTTGGGTCCGACTATTACAGCCGTGGTCTCATCGGGGAGTCCTTTCAAAGAGAACAAATTGGTCTTTCGTTAGAAGTAACAATCGGTTAATTTAGTATAAGGCAGTAATGTTTGCTTATTGCGTGAATAATGTGGACAGGGGTGCACAAAATGCAGTGCTTGGATCTTAAACCTAGGGATGAATATATTAACCGCTAAACGCTATATGGTTAAGACATCGAATTTTCTTAATTAAATTAATGACAGTTAAATTAGAAATGAAATTTCCTAGCTCGATAGTCAGTACCATTCCTTATGGACTTATGATGTAGATACATCCTGCACATACCTCGTTTCACTCTGCTTTTAAAAGTCAGTGTTGGAAGTAAAACAAAGTGCCCATTTGTATAATAATGGCGGAACGTTTTACGTTTCTTGCAAGTTGTGTTTGTAGTTATTTAGACCTAAAAGTGAGAAAATTTGCAAAGTGACGTTTCTAAACTGACTATTAAATTAAACACAGTGTTAAAAAATCGAAATACGCGCCCACTGATTTGTATTCGGGCACGCATACACGTAAATTTAATACCGGAAGCATTATAGATCAGCGGTTGGGGAGTGGCGTTGAACACCCACCCCATCTAGCGCCGAGATTATACCTCTGTTCCCCCTTTGGACCTTCGTGGCCTGTTATAGTGTGACCTTTACCTTTACCTTTATTATAGATCACGTCTAAGGGACCAAAAATCTACATTTACGAGAGACTTTACATATGAGTACAAGAGAAAAGAAGCCCAATATTACATGAAAACACCTTAAACACACAAAACACCTTAAACACACAAAACACCTTAAACACACAAAACACCTTAAACACACAAAACACCTTAAACACACAAAAATCCTATCGGTATTGTCCGTTTAAATAATACAAAAAATAAAAATAATAAGAAAGAGCGAAGTGCAATGACAGGCAGTTTATGTATTAGTACAGGGGAGAAACTTAAAATGCACTGGTCTGAAATTTTCCAAACAGTGTCCGCTCATCCTTCTCTTAAAAGTAAGTTTCAAACATTGAACACTAATATGAATACACATTGTACATATAAATTCATTTCCGCTTCAGATTGTGTTTTCTTAAGAAATGCCGATCTGTTAATATTGTGCACGCATAAATACCGCGCTTGTTGTAAGAATAATCGGAAACACACAACCGCATTATGTGAAAAAATTTCAAAAGTTCTTCTAGTGTTAGACCTGTATATATATGCATATCTGTTATATAGGCTATATCGTGTTTTCGTGGTTGATTGATTTATTTATCAATGGAAGAAAGTTATCCTTATTGTTGCTCCGCGCATTTCATAGAATCACTTCAATTATTAACCAACAAATGCACTGTATAAAATTTCACATTAAAACACTTAAAGTCGCTCCGACATATTTCGATCCTAAGATCAACCTCAGGGAGCTACTTTGTTCCATGCTAAAGTCATTTTAAAAACATTCACAAAATAATTCCATTATATTAACAGGGTGTTGTGGCAGCATATCG
>Ga0123353_10010022_pt1 | contig 13160 bp, 12 predicted proteins | sample TergutLab28metaG_3_FD_92763 | JGI IMG/M metagenome (GOLD analysis project Ga0123353, IMG submission 92763) | Labiotermes labralis P3 segment gut microbial communities from Petit-Saut dam, French Guiana - Lab288 P3 | ecosystem: Host-associated > Arthropoda: Insects > Digestive system > Gut ...
AAACCAAACCCAAAAAAAAACAGAATTAATTGTTTTTCCGGATTTATGTAAAGTTTTTTGCCGGGGCGCCCTTGGGGGGGGGGGGGGTCTCTGGTGTAAGATTCTCACAATAAACACGGAATATGTACATTGCATCTCGTGTCTGTAATGCAGACGGCGTGTCACCTCCTCGCTTTAGGAAACGAATTTTGTAAACGTTGCATAATCGAAATGTATGCTGCAAACCGTTGATTAGTGTCTTTGGAGTGAAGTGTTGCACGCCACTAGTCACGCCACTAGTCATGGAGAATCAATGATCTTTCTCCCCACATCTCTGCCATGGAGAGTCTCCGCCGGCTGACTCTCTCCCACACTGCCGGTCCCTCCCTCCGCGCCCTTTGTTGGTGATTATATCACGGCTAGAAGATGGGGCTGTCCCAACAACCACTTGGTTGGGCCTGGCCTTCCCCCCTGTGTACATACTTCCGGCGAGCTGGGAGTTGTTCGTTTATTTGCCGCCCTGGTCGCGCGGCAATTCTTTTTGTTCGTTTCACAGAGGGGAGTGGAAGGAAAAGGCACTTTTAAATTCAAACCTACCGGTGACGTCATTCAGACATCGGAATGTCGCTGACTGTTTCAAGGAAGCGTCATTCCCATGACGTAAGTTTCCTTTTTTCCTCTCTCTCCCCCACCATGGCTGCGTGGTTTTTGTGGCGGTTGTAAGCACGGTGTAGCGATACCGCGCGTAGTTTTCCTCGTTGTGAAACTGGAAGGATACATGGCCTTCATCCATCCGCATGCCTTAACGACTGTTCCACACCTGGTACAGGCACAACCTTACGACCATTTCATGATGCAATCTCTTGCAAACATTGCTCTGATGATTCAGCCAGTTTCCGCATCCGTGTGGCTCACATTTTCTAGAGTATTTCCCAATCTCCGGGATATATAATGCTTCAATGTAATGTAAATTATATCGAGTTGAAATGCGTACTGAGTATTATAATATTAATTTGCGTGTGAAAGCTGCATTTTCATCCCATGGAATGTTAGGATTTTGTATGACTTTGTGTGTGTATAGCGGCTGTGTTCAGTGAAATGCTCAGCTGAGAGCTGAACACAAAATCCGGTTCACGAAATCATTAGTATTTGGAGACACGTGTAAGCCAGTGGCTGAAGTTAGAAATTGAGTGAGCTGTAAACCGTATTTAGTGGACGGAGCGTGGGATTGTTTGTCGAAGACCTGTGTTCATGCAGATTATAAAAATTCGGTTTTCTGTTTGATGCGACTGTATAAAACCAATCGGCGTATGCTATATGGCGCCACAAACGCAGTTTATTGTCAGCATCATACGAAACACATAGCCCAAACACACGTTCTGTTATTATTGCTCACTGTATTGTACCTTAAAAATGTTCTCTCTTGGCCTGAATATGACCGTTTACGATCGAAACATGTTGCCATAATGTGGCCTGAGTGTATGTATGTGTATATATATATAATATATGACTGTACTGATATATTGTTGTGTATTGACGGAATATAATACATTATAAAAATTTGTTACTACTCAACGTGATGACCTCTGTCAAAGATCGAAACACACGTAGTGACACTGCAGCGTTTCGTATTGTTAACAGCAGGTGGTAGATATCACCGGGTTCGAAACGGTTGATAGTTAACGTGAAATTAGAATATTTGTGTAGCGGAGTGTTAGTAGACGTACAAAAAGCAGAGTATGATGAAACGTTCTTATGAAAGATGAAAATAAAGTGTCATTGTTGTTGATTGTCTACGCGAAAGTTTAATCCTTATAGAGTGAAACATTTTCAGAAAGACAAAGTGTGGAAAATTTTACACAATTGAAGGATGGGCAGGTTTTATCAAAACAATAGATAAACCCGCTAAGTATTTGAATTCTTTTTAGAAAAAACCTTGGGGATTAACCGTATTTGATCTCGTTATTTTAAACTGTGTTTGGTACACTTTCACATAATATTATTAGGGTATTCAGAGTTGATGAAATGGGCCGATATGTAGTACACATGGGGGAGATATTATAAATGCATAGGGTAAATTACCACATGTATCACACTATACTAGGACTTGGGGGGGGGGGGCGCTGGGCTGAGGCCTCCCCCAACCGAAATATATAAACCACAGTTTGTACGGTGGGTAGCAGACATACGTCACTGTTTATCCGAAATCAGCCCCTACAGTTGTTGCCTGAGGACTAGTACATAGGAATTATGAAAAATAAGACAAAACTTTGGAGATCTTAGATTAAAAAAAAAAAACAAAAAACAAGATGATTATACATTGTGATTAATTCAGGTGAGTGCGTCATGGAAAATGTGGGGTTATATTTGTATGTGGATATAAATGCAGTCGCTAACGGTGGCAAGATACTCTACGTCGTGATTTTTATAAAATAATTTTTAAAATCAAACAAGTTACGATATCTAGCCTCAGGGTCAAACACCCCCACCCTCCCATCCCAGTTCAAGATTTTCAGTTCGCATCTGCAAGAGAGCGACGGGTATGGGCGTGCCTTTAAAAGGGGCCACAACACTCTCCTGTCAGGTCCTTTTCTATATACATCCTTGACATCTGGACACCCCTTGCATGTAGCTCGAATTTGGGCGTGTTGGTGTGGAAGTATGACCGCTTGAATTCAGGGACCTTAGCATTCGACGAACATAAGAGGTTACTTCACGGCCAGCCACTTCTGTTCAGCCTTAGCTCCTGGCACTGAAGTTTGTGTAACCGGGGTGAGTGGACGTCAGAACTGCTTTGAATGCGGTGGGTAGGACACACCGGTGGAATCGACGCTTTTAGAGCTTGTGAACAGTTACGGTTCGGTTCAGATTTTGTGTGTCACAGTATGGGTACAGGAATTCTTGTATTTGCACCTTAGAGTGACAGCGGAAGGACTGGAGAAAATTATAGACTTGTAATTGGGATTTGCAGCTAGAGTTGATATGGCAAATAAAGGGCTGCGAATGAGATGTGTGAAAAGACAGTGTTAGGGTGGAAAAACCTCCCACGAAGACACCACTTGGCTCACCTGGGCGTCGATGTAAGATAACAGTAAAATTAATTGCAGACGAACGAGTTGCGAAGGTGTGAACGGGATGAAATTTACTGAAGATAGGCTTCCGTCTGGTGACGAAACGTGGGTACCAAAAGCCCGGACATGTGTTAATCAGACGAATAGTTAATGTGATTGATTAAAAGGATGACTGTACCATGGGGTGTGTTGGTCAGTCACAGTTAATTTTCGGGTGCTTTTTGTGGGATGTGACACTGTGCGGAGACACCTGCTGCCTCCACATGTAAAAGATCGCGGAAATATTTTGACTGAAACCTCGGCTGTCAGGGGAGGGCCGTCGGTTTGTTCACTGCCGTCGGTACGTCATCTCATATTTGCATATCGCTTGGACAGAAAAGTTACATACCGTCAACGAACTGGCCCTGTTTAATAATAATATAAACAACCAACTAGATGCAACAATAACAATTTATTAGTAATTTCGATCAGCTCAACATGTTTCGGGCGATAATTTCGCCCATCCTCAGGAGTACTAAACTGTGTTTATTGTATCAGAGATGCATGGTTACACAAACTTCAAATTGCCCTGTTTAGTTATAAGAGTAGAGGAAATTACAGCAGCGGGACTGCAACATGTTTCCGGTTGCGAAACGGAGTGGGCCGTTTTGTCAGATGAAATACGAATTATCGATATACTGCATATCTCAGTTAAGCCAAACTAAACAACAGTGAAGAGGTATACAGCACTTTGAAGTGCTTGTGATCATTTATCTATACGTCTATACCCTACTGCTGTGAAGCTAGACCGTAATCCCCGCATTAGAGGATCGCTACTGTATTCTTTCCCTTGGAGGTCTGCGCAGATTTTTCGCTCTCCACACCATGAAGCCATATGGGGAGAACAAGAGTTAACAGTTAATCTGTTCTTAACTTCACCTGATGGGGTGAGTGGTCACCCTCACGCCCCGGCCACTTTAATCCCGCGGAAAGAACCGGCGGTACCCTTTGAATAGGAGAGTTGGCAAAACTTGTAGATGGTAACCCTTAAAGCCTAGGTGTTACTGTAGTGGTATATCACCACATTTAGCGCCCTAAAGTTTACATTTTGCCCACCCCGTTCATTAGAGCGTATGCACCGAATGGTTCTCAAAATGAGCAGCTTTATTGCCCAGTTCAGTTGGTGCACAATCACCGAACATATTTCAAAATTCATAAAATGGATTTAGGAGAGAAAGAAGAATATTGCATGAAATCAAGTAGCAAAGTGAAAGAACGAAAGAAAGGAAAGGAGGGATTAATAATTGTGGAAAGAACGAATCATTGAAAAATTTGTTGAAAGAACGAATCATTGAGCGCTAAGGTATGTTTCTCTCCCGTTTGCTTTTTTGCTGGACATTGTATGAGCATTGAAACTCCAAACTGCACTTAGAACCGCCATTTTGTTTGTCTTTTGGATCGTTACATGACCCAGGTGGATTTTTTATGGCCAGCAGGACATTTGGTAGGGGAGGGGCACTCACGCGTAACTCCGTAAGGGGGAGGTTCCGCCAACCCCAGCATAGACCTATCACGTGCGTGTAACAAATATCCTCCCCGCTCCCTGCCACACCCTTCACACTGACCGGCACGCCATTTTTGCCCCACACTAATGCATTTTCATGCTAATGTTTTTCTATGTTAATTCTGTGGCCTACACTTACAACGCATTCCTGTGGGGAATTATATAGTTAGACGCTTATTTCAGTTCAAAGACTGCAGCAAGTTATAAAGTAGTTTTCTACAAACTCATCAGTACTAAAAATTTTCCAAACAACAGTTCTGAGAAATACTTCACACCTCTTCTTCACTTGATGCTTTTGTTTATGACTGTTGAAGAGGCTGTCAAGGACTCTCCAAACACTTACACCACATAACGATCCACTTGCGTAATTAATTTCTTGAAATATTATACGAGGACTTTCTAATTTCATGTCATCTCAGTGTTGGTAATGATATGAAAGTACCGTAAGAAAAGGTTCCATGCCCTTCTATTGATTCGTTTATTTCTCCATCAAACCGAAATCCGAAAATTTTAGAATTCGTTCGGTTGCCCCCCCCCCCTTTTTTTTACATGTTTTTTAACCCTGTAAATGCCGAATTAAATCCCATCTGCCATTTGCTGGCATTATTAGGAGCTCACCCTATTCTCCACGTTAGCAGGATAAGGGTTAATATATCATGTTTGCGAGGATCAGTAGGTGCACAGAACGTCAGATTGTCAAGGTAGCACAAGGCCCGTGGTATTCCAGGCACTCCCATCTCGCAAGTTCGCTCCACATCCACGTTCATGCTATTAGGCCGTAATGAAATGTGACTGGTAAGATGGCTTGTAATGACATGATGGTCGGTCATAAGATGTGTCAGCAGTGCGTTAGCTTACTGTATCGTACAAATAAGTAACGTGCGGCACGCACTGCCCTAGCGAGATTATTCCGCAGAAGGTATTCGCGCGTGTGCCAAGCGCGTAGTGCAAGAACCTGAACCGAGTACCCACGAATTACAGTCATTGTATGTTAATTTAAAGTGAATAGTTCAACCAGCCGTGACCTATTGCAACGATGAATCCCTCACGGGGTGTCGATGTAGTTTTCGCCTGCCTTTTTGCGTTCCTTGAACAAAGTGTGTTAGTGAAACATAATGGGGGATATTGTGTCCGTCTGTTTAGTGTTTCATTTCGGAAACTTTTACTGGACGGATTTCTATTAAATTTGGTATTGAGGAGTGGTAGAGCCCACGTTGAATTTGTTGGTAAAGTTTCATTTCAATGATTCAAAGTTGAAATTTGGCCGAAACCAGCATGCCAATGGTAGAAAATCGTCTTCGTCTTCCACAGTTTTGTTTTATTTCTTCTTGTGCTTGGTGTATGTATGTGCTGCAGGTGGAACGGAACGGTGTGAAGAAAATGCCGTAAAATGAAACTGAACTGTTGCATATTAAATGCGTCACAGGAAAATTGTTTGTGCAGTTGCTGTATGTAGTTTTAGGTAAGCGTATATAAAGACAGCGTCTTCTTTTTATATTGTGAATTATTATTGAATGAGGAATAAAAAAAGTGTTCGTTCCACGTCATTTGGCAGATCGCTATTTTAACGGGTAAACACCTGCACCATATCGCTCACTGAATGCAAAAGTGGCACAATCCAAAAATTCCCCATTTGGAGTTAATACTGCGATTGAGCTCCAAAATATAACAGCAACATCCTACAATAGTGGCATCTAACGGATTATATTTCATCTAATAAGAGTGCCTGTATTGATATGATATGATATGATATGATATGTATGTTAACTGCAATTGGGTAGCCACCCGGTGGTAGTAGTACAGTACACACACACACACAATACACAGAGCGACACAAAACAAACAGTACATAGAACAACACACAAATTTTGGAAGAGTGCGGGCCGTGCCCCGTCTTTGCGTGTTTTACCCTGGCATTTGCCTTACAACTAAGTAAAAAACGCGGAAAAACCTCAGTCAGGGGAGCCGAAGAGTGCCAGCTGGAACGATGAAGATACATAAACGTACAATAAGAATACATAGACATAACAATAAAAATATATAAATTACATTATTGTGACGTATTTATCTTATGCAGCTCAGTCGTACTGTTAACCCCGAAAAGCCATTTTGGATTGTGCCGCTTTTGCATTCAGTGGGCGATATATAATACAGATTCTTAGTGACCAAGTTCCACATTTAAGTGGTACACCCAGCGTAATAAATTGGTCGAGATTATTAAACAGAGAAGGGACGGAAGTAGACGAAACTGGTGAAGACAGGTGGCTTGGCACTCCACGGAATTCTAAACCTAAAGAACGACAAATGTGAGGGAGGAGGAGACTGGAAATAGGATTTTTAGGTCAGTACAGACATTAATTTGACTAATACATGAAAAATAAGACTATCGTGGTGAATGCCGATCTCACTGACCGTGTGGTGTAAGGAGTGTGTATGCGGCCGCTCGTGTGCTGGGATTTCGGGTTCGAATCCCACCGGGGGCATGGATGTCTCTTGTGAGTGTTGTGTGTTGCCAGATAGAGGTCTGCGCGTCGGACTGATCATTCGTCCAGAGGAGTTCAACCGTGTATGGTGCCTCACATTGTGATTGTGAGACATCGATAATGAGGTGGTCCCTGCCCACTAGGGTCTTTTGCGCCAAGGGGGGAAAAAATCATGGGGAATATTATGTTTACTTGTCATTGTCATGCACTTTGCCATTTTGCGGATTGCTTGCATTTCCGAAAATAGTCGCAGCTCCAAGACATACCCAAAATCAATAACCTGTCCGGACGTGGGCCCAGTGAAATTATTTATTTGTTCCTCCATACTGCTGCAAGAAATTCAACTTTCGCCAATAGCGCAATAGTTGAGTGTGACCTACAAAACGTTGACTACATCAAGATATCTTGCCAAGAGAGGCCGTACTAAAGATGCCATGTGATAAAGAGAAAGGGAACCATGCAGCAGTGTTTCCTAACGCTGTACACGTGCCTGCACTCTTAAGTGAGGTTAAACAACTCAAGGTGCAACATAGTGATGTGTTAGTGCATCGCGGAGCGCAAGGATTCCGCTCAGAACTTAACAGGCTATCTGCCGATGCCTTCCCTAGTGACGAATTTTAATTTTACTGTATTTTTTGAACGATTAATGTTATGTCCATAGAGAAAAATTAGGTTATTTTAATTGTGCGATACACTGAATTCGGACTTTAGTGTGATAGTCGTCCTACACTCTACTTACGAAAAATAGTGTGTCGCTTATTTTACTTTGATGTAAGACTACAGAAATATATTTCACAACGTATGATTTTTTATTACAGCCCTTTGCGCTTTATAGATCGAAAATGCGACGAGTTTTCCCGAAACAAAATTTCGTCTTAGCGAAAAGAGACGTTTGGGAAACGCCCCGTTTTTTGCGAAGTTTCGTAGGTCTGAGTTACGTGTGTTATGTCACTGCGGGACAGGTGACACTCCTTTCGATAAACGTCTGTGTAGTTTTGTGCGAAGAGTTTCAAAACATGGGTTTGTGACCAGGAATAACCCTAGTCTGTCTAGTGTTTCGATATTGAAGAAATTTGCGGGGGAGGGGGGGAGGAACAAATGCGCGAAATGAAATTATTAGGAAAGGTGTGTTTGTGTCGTCTCTACCCAACCCCTTGGGGAGTAACGACACAAACGTAGAGAGAGAGAGAGAGAGACAACCCCTAAATGACTGAAGGCAAATGTCGTGTTGTTAATTCTACAACGTTACGGACTAATTATTGACATAAACCAGATAAACTATTTCCCGTTTGTAAGAGAAATAAACTGTTTATTTTTAAGAAGTTCAGTCAAAAATTGGTAGAAATTAATTATTAATTAAGGAATTTTTTTACACAGTGTCTATACTTACAAGGCGTCAATAAAGAGTAGCTTTAAATTGTATTTTTCACTTTATGTAACTGAGAATTCACAAAAGGAGGCATAGAAAACTGTTTTAAGTAAACAAAAATAAACCGCGAAGATTATAACTGCGTTACTTAAGAATGTGGATCCATGTGAATCTAAAAAAGCCAAATTTGCTAAAACAGAAAATGAATAGCGGGAAAATAGTGTCCCCCCTCCCCCCGTTCTTACAGGCAGCCGTTCGCAGTCACCGTATGCATCAGCATACGGTGAAGAGTTCTCATGTAGCTGCACCGAACACTTTGAACTTTGAATCATGTCGTCTTTCTCTGCGTTTAATGAGTTTCCAAACATGAAGCACACGAGTTGCGAATCGACTTGGAAGCAATCAGTAGTAAACTTTGGGTCAAGTCTTTGCTGCTTCTTCATATTCCTAGTTTGATTTTTTTTTTTGGCGTCTGTCCAGCGGGAACCGAGTAGTGCCATGCAGACGGACGGATGGACGGACGGACAGGGAGGCAAGCAGGCAGTACGAAGCTGACAGTCGCTTTTCGCGATATTACTAACGCGCCTATGAAAGCTAAAAGGTTGATATTTATTAGTCTGAAGTAGGGTTACAGAGTTTACGGAATCATAAATACCATGTCTCACTAAAGATAACGTAGAGACAAGTGTTTTGCGTGACGTGTAATCTCTCCTATAAAAATGTGTGCCATCCGTACGACACGCTTTTTCCCTCCGCGACTTCTGGATATTCATCATATGTTAGACGTGCATGAAGTTAATGCTAAGTCCGTTAAGTGATCCTCCAGAATAGCGCAGATGTTACAAATACATTTAACGAAGGCAGTGACACACGAAATAAGTCGTACAAATTGAGAAAATGCCCACACTTAGGAAATTGTGAACCCCAGTTCCGAGCGACCAATGCTTGTGTTCTTTCACATTTCTTCACACACAAGGTTAAACGATCCGACGGTCGGATGCTTGCGCGACTGCGTTCAAGTGTCGGAGGTTGGAATTACAAAAAAAGTGTCGTCTGTCCAGGAATGACTGTGCGTATGACACATAAAAAGGTATGCTCGTATGGTTTGTAAGTAATTTTGGGGTTCAAAGTGGTCTGGGATTAAGAAATTGGCAGATCCTGCCATCGACCAGACTGCTTGTATGGATGCATGAAAGAAATACCATAAAACCGCATGTACAAGTCTTCGTGAGGATGAACACTTGGATATTCGAAACACGTCAGAGCCACTAAAATTAAGAAATTATTGTAAAACGTGTGCGTTTTGTTGGTTCTTATTACATAGGTAATAAAGTTTGGAAATTAGTAAATGCGGAATAACCTGATTCGAGTAGTTCCTCTCAGCCGTGTAGCTGCGGATTCCATTCTTTAGACGTTTGACGCCGCTATACCAGGTAATTGGTTCCTGGCGTTTCGACGGAACCTAGTGGCCTCGAAACGTCGGGAACCTACTACCTAGTGACGCGGCATTATCCTGTAATCGTAGTTTGCGTTAGATGGCGTCGGTGCGGTTTCGTGAAAACCACAGACCTTCGAGTTCACATAAAAGCTGATGACTTTCTTTGGTTATGCGAGCAACTATCAGCTTATCAAGAACAACTCTCTACCATTTGGTAGTAAGCTGGTATGATTAAATGTCCAGACTGGCACTGGGGCCCACCCAGCCGTCTATACAATGGTTATCTGTTCTTTCCCGGCGATAAAGCGGCCGGGGTGTGGCGTTTCCCGCCCACCTCCATCTAGCGCCGAGGTTAAAGAAAGAGTAGAGCTATACCACTACTCCCAATCTGGGTCTTCGTGGCCTCTTCTAGGGTGAATGATCATAACATAAAAGTACAGAAGCAAACAGCCGGACCTCTTCTGTAATGTTTACAGTGATTTATGTTCTGTATCGATGATTGAACTAAAAAATGCAACAAATTCAACCGACAGTAATGGCATCTAGCGGGGTATGTTTCGACCGAGCAGTGTGCCGGTATTGCCGGATGTCGTTCTTATATTTTTGAGCTCAATCGTAGTACAAACTCCACGTGACAGTTTTCTAGTTGTGCCAGTATTGCATTCGGAGAGCGATATGTAGAATTCATTAATACCACCTGGAGACGGCCATGTAATTATCAAAAACGCGTTTTGAACAATCCCACAGAATTGTTGACTGATGGCTAATTATAGCCCTATATTACATGAAATGCATTCTTAGGAGTGAGTTTCATGTTGTAAAAGGAACCTGCTTAATTCTGCAGCCAGACCACAGCAGCCTGATTCACTTTTCAACGCGTTCTGCCCGTCTCTGTCTACATGTCTGCCACCTGCCTACCCAAGTTCAGAAACATGTCGCGAACGTGCCTTTTAGCGGCATATTTAACAATTGGTAGTAGAAATCGCTGTCAGAAGTGCATTTGATCTTTCCTCATCCTCTTTCTACATGCATTTTACATGAAATGACGATCATGTAGCACCATTTCTTTTGTTTTGTGTGACATGAATTCCCGACTGAGATTAATTTCTTTCTGATTAAGTACTGTACTTGCATCTACTGACTGGTTCTACATCAAAAAGTATATTACATACATTTAAATGTACCACAGTTGCGTACTGTACTGTTCGTCAGCAGCATATTGTCTGTCCACTACAAAGTCGATGTTCTCAGGACTGTTCAGTCTGTGGTGTCCCTTCAAGTGGATATTTGGTAATAGCCAGACGTTACTGAATATTTGGCAAAAGTTAGATAAGTGCCCCAGTCGAATGTTACATTATGTGAATTTGGCGAACGCGGGTGGAACACCTCAGCCCATTTTTCTATCACCGTACGTTGTCAAAGTACCGACTGTAATTTGTGATAATGGTAGTTCATAAGTATTGGTAAAATCGTATTGTTCCAGATACATTGTAAGAAGATAATGGTAAGTGCCAGGGTAGGTACGCCTAAAGCTAGGTCGTTTTTCTCAAAAGTTCCCTGATGAGATAAGGTGCGTAATTCTGATTTTCTCTACTTCTGTAAGCATTACAATTTTTTGCGTGTCTGATTTTCAAGTAGACCAGCGTTTGGTATTGTAAGACTAATGATTTGAAAGCCCGTTTTTTACATGCAGGCTATTGAGTCGTATTGAAAGATTTATTAGCTTTATTTGTAGTTTAAATTGTTGTAATTTATGTCGAAGTTGGCTTAATGAGTTACGCTAGTTGCAACCAACTCCGCGAGAAAGCAGCAACGGACTGAGTTTGTAGGTAATGACGTATCATCAACCATGCCCTAGGGCTAGTCGAATGAGCTGGTCTGCTTGTGTTCTAGGCCGCACGGAGCGCTACACTAGATGCTGACGTCACTACCGCTCACAGACTTCGTAACCGACTCGCGTGAAGCATTTCCGGCTCCGGGTGTTTATAACATGGCGGAAGTTGGAAGCACCAATGTATTACATAAAGTTGCATAGGCCTTACTTGGTCGAGATGAAATACAGCGATTATATTTTTTTTCTTCCCCTAACTAGAAGCTGAAGGTCTAGGAACAAGTGTTTTATATTTAGCGTGATGTCATTTGCTGAACTTGTATAGTTTTGATGGTAGATGAATGTATGGGGAATTGGTGGAATAATTTACAGAGGAAAAGTGATATAGTACTCGTGCTTATTATAGCATAATGATGAATGTGTAAGCATCATTCTCCGTGAGAGACTGATAAAACACACGAATTACAAACGATATCCAGTAGAACAACCCGCACCACATTTCCAACGGCTACCATCCTACAAGGTCGTAAAGTACAGAGCGCATTTTTTGTTGCTGTACTGCTCACCGTCGAGCGGATGACATCCTGCCTGTCTAGTGACGGGCGATGTTGCCGGCACTGAAGCACTCAGTACGGCGACAAAAAAAAAATCTGCAGGTTTTAGCCTGCCTTCTGCACTGCACGGTGTGGTCGCTGTGTGACAGAGACAGGGATATGACTGTGTTGAAAGCCGTGACGATACTCCTGATAATTTACCCCGTTTCACTTTAGTTCCTAAAGTGACTGCGTACGTATTACATTAGTTCGTTGGGTACATTTGTATCTAACGATTCGCCTGCAGTATAGCAGTAAATAAGCACACGTGTTGAGAGTATTAGACCAATCTGATGGAGTAGAATATAGTTTCAAAAACGTTGGTAAAGGACCCCGATTTCAGGAACAAAAAGAAGGCATATCTGAAAGCTAAAATTGAGGAACTTGAAACTAACAGTAAGATCCAAAACATCATGGACTTGTATAGGGACATCAATGACCTTAAGAAGGGGCACCACCCTAGATATAATATAGTTAAGGATGAGAAAGGTGACCTGGTTGCAGACTCCCACAGTATTGTGGCTAGGTGGAGGAACTATTTCCCCCAGCTATTCAACGTGTATGGGGCTAAGGACGTTGGGCAGGCAGAAATACACACAGCAGAACCAACAGTACCTGAGACAAGTGCCTCTGAGGTTGAGCTGGCTATCGACAAGCTAAAAAGTCACAAATAGCCAGGTATTGATCAAATACCGACAGAAATGATTAAAGCAGGGGGTGGAACAATTACGTTGGAGATTCATAAACTTATTAATTGTATTTGGAAGAAGGAGAAACTGCCTGAAGAGTGGAAGGAGTCGATCATAGTACCTATTCATAAGAAGGGGGATAAAACAGATTGTTGTAATTATAT
>Ga0123353_10010023_pt1 | contig 13160 bp, 9 predicted proteins | sample TergutLab28metaG_3_FD_92763 | JGI IMG/M metagenome (GOLD analysis project Ga0123353, IMG submission 92763) | Labiotermes labralis P3 segment gut microbial communities from Petit-Saut dam, French Guiana - Lab288 P3 | ecosystem: Host-associated > Arthropoda: Insects > Digestive system > Gut ...
CATTATCTTGTATTAATGAGACCGTTACTGCTACCTGTCGTGAACGTGACTGGATGGGAACTAGTTCCCATCCAGTCACGTTCACGACAGGTAGCAGTAACGGTCTCATTAATACAAGATAATGCATATACAATGACTTGAGCTCCTGATGATGGGTGGAGATACTACCCGAAACACGTAGAGCATTTTACAGATATAAATAAACTGTATATTGTTGCATCTTGTTGGATAATTATTGCCACAAACAAGATATTAAAGCACTACTTCTGTATATTAAAAAGTGCGGAATATATAAACATGTGTAAATATTTCATTATTCATCATCAGCAAGAGGGTGTAAACCATCCAGGCGTGTTACTTCTTCACTGTTGTTGGTCTGTGTATCTTTTCCTTTGTACATCTACGGTTCTTCTGCTGGTCGGAGTTTATTAATACATTGGACTAGGAGAATGCTTGTAGCGTTAATTCTCAATAAACGTAATGTTTCGTTATCACTGAATTCAAAGACATCTGGGCACACTTTTGTAATGATGTTAAAACTTGCATGAGCTTTGCTTCTGCTTTGTAGTAAGAATACGAGAACTGAATTATAGGAATAATAGAATGCTAGCAAGTGCAAGAGAAAAGATCTCGTTGTGACTTCTGCCCATTGTCCGCCTCAGCATTTTACGTGTTGTTGAAGGTTGCGTTGCGTCGTGTAACAGCGGTGCTACTGCCGAAGTAATTAGAACATTCTGTTTGCTTTTTTCTACGTGTAATGTTCGATGTAATGTTTGCTCTGAGATTTTAGAGAAGACGAAACGCGATTCTAATGAGATGTGTGTTGAGAGGAAAGAAGCGTGGAAAAACGAGTCTTCAAAGGTGTAAAATTAGTTCTTCAGGTGTTGGGAGGGTTTAGTCTTCGTTTCCAGTACACAAACCGGCCCATACCGCGTGAAATATTTATCGTAGTTTACGGAAAAATATGACTGACCACCTATTTTCGTTTATTGCCACGGTTTAAAATGCTTGAATCTTACTTGCACACCGCAATGCAAAACGTAGCTTCATGCACGTGCGTAATAGTTATTAGCCAAAAGCAGGCCTAGATATTATGCTTACTGTTGTTTTTATGTCTAGTCTTAGTGTATCTTTAGCTTCCACAGTTGTGCCCCTCTATTTGTGTGAGTTGTGTTTTTTACTGAAAAAAAATCTTGAAAAATTTTACAGATTCCGATTGCTGATAGCTTTTATGTTGCTAATTTAATAATAAAATGGTGACTTTTTTCCCGTGGCGTGTATATAACAAGGCTTAATTTACAGACAGTTCAGATAATGGAAGATGACGATTGTAACCCAGTCGAAATCGGGACAGAACATTGGTTATCCTGGTACAGAATGTTCTTTGTTTTCTGCAGTCTTCAATTGCTCTTCTGCCGTTTCTCCGGCCTCTTCGTGTTATCCTCTGATCACCGGACACTCAGTATCAGTCCTATTCTGACATCATAATGAAATGTAATAAATGTAAGAGTATTATCGGTGAACGTGTTCGAATATAGATGAGGGGTGTATGTGGGAGAGTGTTCTAAAATACTGGCCACAGCTATGTTACATACATATTATTAGGTACTGCTTTTCCGTGTTATGAGTCTGTATGGTCTGTTAGAAAGAACTTCTAGACTGCAAAGAGTCACATCCCATAATGCAGCATTTTTCATATTCACTGCCGCAAGAGTATAACTTCTCAAATGATGCGGCAGGATAAGAATACAACATTCAGAGATGAAAATTAATTTTTAATTGTTTTGTGAAGAATCTGACATGAGGTCGGTTTCTGTAACTGCATGTTACATGTAACATGTTTATAGACAGCCACGAGTGTGGAAACAGTTTGGAACGCATGCTGTATGTCACCACGATGTAACACTGAAACAGATAACGATAATGATAATGATACGAGAACCTGTCCTGTATGTAACACAAAGGAAGGCGGGCAGGCCTGCAGCTGATAGCGTGTCTGCTTTATACCAACATGAGTTAGTCTAGCTGTCTGTACAATTCTGTGTTTATTCTGGCAATGGCGTATGACCTGGAGGACTACTCGGAATGTGGACATTGTCCATCGTTTAGTTTTCCGAAAGAGAACCGAAGTGCAGAAAAGTGTTTCGGAAACTGGATTGTTTTCCATCCTTCGCTTATCTTACCGGGCACAGTGTACCAGGCACTTTTCCACCTTTTTACCTGTGGGCGGAAAGAAATCCGGTTTTCAAAACGGTGTTTTTTTTTGGTACCTTTTGGGACACCAGCCGACGGACAAGCCCAGAAATAGGGTAGTCAAATTTTTCTTAATTTACTACAAGTATCTCGTATTCTCTAACTTGGCTAAAGCACACTGAACTACAGTTTTCCAGTGGGAATTTTGTCTTTCGAACTAAGGAAATAATAATAGCACAGGAACAAATCCTTCAGTGACTTGCATGAGTGTTTCACGTGTCGGTCCCATAACCATCCTCAGCAATTGATTATTTTGTCATGTGCAATGTACTTGACATCTGAACACGAAACTAATACAATCCAAATAAACAAAATATCACAAAGGTAGAAAAGAAAAATGTGCCGCTGCAATAAAATCGTGTAAATTGTAAAGAATTTCGCGGGTCAACGATTAGGATTATGAGACGGACGAGGCACGTAGCATGCACGGAGAGAAGAGAAAATTGCTTGGAGGGTTTTGGTGGGAGATCCTGCAGTAGAGAGAAACCACTTGGAAGACGCAGTCTTAAGAGAAGAATATGGCTTAGCATAGGAACAAGTGGCGGGCTGTTATGAAAACGGACTCCCAAATTAGGGGTTTTGAATAGATGAGCAACTGTTGGCTTCTCAGCAGTGACTTGTGTTCTATGGAATTATGTAGTATAATGTTTTATGTCTTTTTAGTCAAATATAAAGTTTTGAAACATTTGAAGAAAAGAAGGCGTTTATTTTTATTTTATAACTTGCGGTAATCTGTGCAAGCTTTTGAGATGTGGCGCCGTGTAATGCGATAGCTAGTCACCAACATTTCGGAGCACCCTACTTGCTCCGACCACAAGATATGTGTGAAAATTCCTAGTTGGAATAGTTAGTAACTGTACCACAATATACGACATGACATCCCTGAAGAGAGTAATCAAATTTCGCACATGTAAGTCTTTGTGTGGACCTAAAGATACAAACATTTAAGGGCAATGAGGCGTCCTTCGGGGGCTTCATAATATGGTCGTGTTATGTAACTAATTTTCTTCTAATTACCATTATTTTGAAAATGATAATTTGAAAATCATTGCCAATTAGTTTATCAAAAATTGGACTTGAAACCTGCATTGCATCTTTCATTTTTGTCTGCCGGAAATTAGGAAGGAATACTTAATTTTGTTACGTGTTATGCCTTCTGATTGTTCGTACTGAACGGAAGTAACCTACCGATACATCGAAGTAGAGTCAGCTTGCTTCTCAGGCAGTGCCTGAGAATTTCAACTTCCTCCTTATCACTTTGACCTTCCTCTTGATTTGTACTTGTTACCCGCAGTTAATGGGTGGAGGTGGGTGAGATCTGTTTGGTTATGTGTGAGTGTGTCATGGTGGTGGTGCCGGTGACTGGTTTGCATCTAAAATGGATGAGACCATGAATAATGGAGTTCTTGTGTGTATATGTGTAGGCTGGGTGGTGAGCTTCATTAGTGAGATGGATGACTCCCGAACCTTGATACGGCACGCATCTGACCTAAGTCTTGACTTCGCCTTCCTTTCACCGCTAATATGTACATGTTCTTTATTCCTTTCTATTTTCCTTAAGAGCTTATCGCTCTGTGAGTTGGACTTCCTTTCGTAAAAAGTAACAAAAAGTCATTTATGAACGTTGAACCTTCTGAAGCTTATAGGCGGTTGGTCTTCCCAACTCATTTTTACAGATGAAGCCACTTCTGGTAGAACTAATATTATGAAAGGATCTCGTTTGTTTGCCCGGAGGATCGTACAGTCATTACACTAGTGCATGTACAGTATTTCTGTCTGTCTGTTCCTCCCAGTTTCTTCTGAATAACTTTGTGTGAAATTTAATATGAAAATTATGCTTTTAGATAGTACAGTAAGGTAGCGGTGAAGTTGTCCCAGAGCAAATTGAGGGTGTATGGTTGGGGTGTGAGTGTATCTCCACTTATTCTTAACCTCGGCACTATGTGGAGATGAGGGGAACTGAAACACATTTTCCTTGATCATTCAGCCTGTGGTCTACAGAGTCAAGATATCGTGGTTCGATTTCCAACAGGAGAAGACTCGGAACATTTTAATTTCCAGTTGTCAGAGGTACCAACATTTTTGTGATACGAATTACTGCGTTGGAAGCAGCACATATATTTGGTTGGTGTTCTCTGTGGGGTACGATATGGGGCTGAAGAAACAGTTGAGCATCGAGCATCGACATGATTGATTTCATAATGACGGAAAATCGTAATGTGTATGTAGAACGATTTTCGCTAGAATGGTACGCTGTTCAGAATAAATATGATCTTGTTAACCCTCATGTATTTAAAATCAATGGTATTGACTTTAATATTGGTAACAGTGTATTGAAGTGAATAGTGAATATTTTTTAAAAATAATCCATGGCCTTCCTTTGATGTAAAAGAATAAGTACTTTGTTATCCAGAACAGTTATGGGACAGTTTAAAGCTACTTGACATATTTTAGTCTGCATAAAACTGAATGTATTGAGATTCGCAAGATTTTTTTTAACTCTGGTGTGCCTAAACAGAAGGTCAAGTCGTGGAGATAAGAGTTTCTTCAGAAGAAGCGCGTACCCAAGGATTTTCACAAAAAGCTATCACACTTTCCAAATGGAAGTAAACGCGCTACTCATACCGCAAAGATCTCTCTTTGTTTCTCTGCTAGATTTTTGAGATGGCGGTGCGGAAGGGAACTGTCGTATTTACGGAATTAATCTCGAATTGTAAAGCAGAACGTCCAGCAGGGCAGGCAAACTATGAGTTCGTAAATTTTAATTTCATGCAAGTGCATAGATTATTTATGTATTGAAACCCATTTATTTGTGGTTTATTTAACGGCGCTGACAGTGTGTCGGGCTGTGTAGCGTTGAATCTGTTGACGCTTAATTCGTATTGAATTGTAAAGGATGTGGAAGGAGACGGCCATGGCTTAACCTGACGTACTATCCCGAAATTTCGCGGAGGGACTCAGGAACTCCACTAGAAACCCATTTTTGATAGTCATCTCCAGCATACTACGCGGAAGCGTTGCCGCTGAAGCCACCTTGCTGGATAATTTTCTACTCGTGTTCCAAAATTATGGGACTTATATTCAATAAGCATGCGAATCTGTACTGCAGTTGAGACCTTTCTTGATAATTTATTATTTCCTACGTTTAATAGTTCAATAACACTTACTTTATTTTTGTTCCCGCAGTGATAATCTCACTGCTTAGGGGTCACGATCGCTCTTCCTTGTATTTTGTTGGATACTATTCATAAAGCTTCAGATGCAATCTGTATATCGTCATGAGGTTTTTATTTAATAGAACACGCTTCCTTTCCTCTCCCCCCCCCCCAATTTCCTCCGAGTAGCGTCCTTTTTGAAAACCTATGAAGTTCGTTTTTTAACTTCATTGAAGATAGGGGTTATAGAGGGTTGATACTCACTAGCAAAAAACGTTCTTAGTATGATTTAATGCAGGCTATACCCAATATAAACTAGACGGCTATAGGCCTTCTACAGGGGTGCTGATAAGCCCTTAGCCCAACCAGGAAGGAAACAAGCTAGTGTGTCTGTCAGAATGGCGTGAATTTCCTTCGGCGCCTTGCCTTACAGGAAAAAAAATCTTGATGAGGGTAGCGTCTCGATGTTGTTGAAATCGCGCGCGTCCCTGACATCCTTCCGAGCTTGTTTCCTTCCTGGTCGGGCTAAGAAATTATCTGCACCACGGTATGTATGTAGTTGTAGAAACTTGTTCGGTACCAGTTGTACGATGTATGTCTCTTGAATGTCTGAATGTGTGGGTTTTGTAAAATACACCTTTCAGCCATCCAAGCTTAATACAGGAGGGGAGCGTAGTTTGGAGAAGGGAGTAGGTAGCTTCCAAATGGAAGAAAGATAGCGTTGTGGTGAAATAATAATGAGATGTTATTTTTATTGCTTACTGCATTTTATATTCGGCAATGCAGTTACAATGTGCCTGTCTCTAAACCAGTTGACTAAAGGTTACAGAACATTTTCTTCACCACTTGAGACAAACAAAGTACAGTCAAACCCCGGCATCTCGCCACTCTTTCTTCGGCGCAGTTTCTGTCGGTGTATTGAGGGTGGCGGTGAATCGATATTCTTTACGATAGAAAATACTGTTCACAGACTTTTTGGGCGCTAAGCGAGGGTGACACCTTAACGGGGCCTGTATTTGTAAGGAATTATTATTGGTTCGCTGTGATTGTAGTTGTTCATCTTCTATTGGAACCACACAAACTGGTCTTTGTCAGGGTCAGAACAGCCTGCGTTTGTTCACTTCTTGCACACGACACATCGAATCCAGTCTTCACCGTCGTGGTCATTCACATATAGCCCCGTGCAATGAAAGCATTTTGCATCCGCTTGCGATAGGCTACCTCTCCCCATTCGATGTCCTCGTTAATGCAACTCTGATAAACTTGTTCTGCTTGAGATTCTAATCTTTAAGCTTATGATTATGTGCATTCTGCATATGTAAAATAAAACCACATTTAATCTTTCACTTAGGGCCAATCTTATACATAATGAATATAGTCTTATAAACAATGAATAACCCTATACATAATGAATAATCCTATACGTAATGAAATAATGAATATTTCATTATTAATAATGAATATAATCATATAAATAATACACCTATAAATAATGAAATAGCGATTATTAAATTATTTATAGGATTGGCCCTAAGTGAAAGTTTAAATGTAATTGTATTTAAATATGATATATGCAAGATGCATATAATCCTAAGCCTACTTATGATGTTGTCTCAAATTTCCGAGCCTTTTATTGCGACGGTGCTTTGGTTTAATTATTCAAATAACACTGTAAGGAAATTCGGAAACATTTCAATGAGATATTCCGTTATGTCAGTACCCAAGTTTTAACATGGATGTGGCGTCACTCAGCAATCGTTCTGTATCGTAATCATGGCAGTCGGTCTGTGTTTTACCAAGCAAGGGTGTTACAGTCAGTCCCGTAGTTTTCAATACTTGGATGTATTGCACTGTTCTCTCATCTTACTTACTGCTTTCATTCAGATGATTGTCTCGATTAGCGCTCCTACTTCTGATTTCCGAGATCCAACATTTGTTTTCCCGACCTGAAAATTAGATAGCATGAATGAGATTTTTCGCGCATTTCCTCATTTCCCCTATGGAATTCTGGGATTGTGTCTTAAAATTTACCACGATTGTATCCGTCTGTGTCTTTTTAAATCATTGTTCACAACAGTCCTCTTCGATCTTTTATAACCCATACATTTGATAAATCTTCATTGAATTACTTTAAGAATAAGACGCCATTTCTGTCATTCGGGTTCGCCAATGAGCTTCACGCCGTTGCGGTATCATCACCTCGTCACCGTGCCAATACAAAACTGCTATTTTAAGACTGTTGCCTCACTACCGCAAGAGATCAACATAAACGGGGAAATAACTAATTTTGGCTTCACTCCCACTGAACATAACGCAATGTTCCTCTGCAGATATGTGTGTGTGTGTGTGCGTGTTTTTTTTTCCGCTATCCGTTTTGTATCAGTTTCTTGTTTTTCGTAGGGGTAGAAATTCAAATTAAAATACCGTAGTAGTAGTAGTAGTGGTGGTGGTATTGGTGGTGGTGGTGGTGGTGGTGGTGGTGGCGGCGGCGGCGGCGGTGGTGTTCGTGGTGGTGGTGGTGGTCGTTGTTGTTGTACTATTAGTGGTAGTAGTAGTAGTAGTGGTAGTGGTGGTAGTAGTAGTAGGAGAAGGGGATGAGGAGGCTTGAAAGTTTTCTGTTTATAAGCACCTCTGTTACTGTGATTCCCATACAGCTATTAGCAGACATCATGATCGTTCTCGTGACAGTTCAGCGGTGTCCTGTTAGAGGAACCTTGTATTTTGTGATACATGACTGTCTCCCCGAAGTATTGGCTCCCTCTAATGAGTGTTATTTGCACCATTGGCAGAAAAACTGTATGGTTATATCCGTACACATTTTTACGTTAAACTTTATGTTGAACAAGAAATGAAAGGAAGTTTAATTCATGTATACTTACAAAATGTGGATATTTGTAACGAAAAATACGAGTTCCATGCAGATACCGTAAAGCCTGCTTCATTGTTCTTGATGCTGTATTTATGTAATGCAAGTGTATATTAAAACAGCAAAACGTACTTTGAAACAGGGATTGACGCGCTTATCTTGTGCGCATGTCTTAGAATTGCATCCTTTACGAGCCAATATATTTTGCTGGCACAAAGTATTACTGCTACATTCATTGTTAAAAGGGCCGTATAATAATAATAATTATTATTATAATTATTATTGTCATCAACACCTCTTTGGAGCGTCCAGACCAGCTCTGAGGTCCGCACAACCTCCTATTCAATGAGTATGTTGGGGTATTTCCCAGGGTTAAAGCGGACATGACGTGAAATTGACCACTTTCTTCCTTACATTGTCGAGGTTAAGAATGAAACGAGCGCTGTTGTCATTCCTACTTGTGCAGAGGGGCAAACGTTGCTTTTAATTTACCTGTTCGCACGAACTGTTAATTGCATGGCGATCAGTAAATGTGTTGTGTGTAACCTCAAAGTTTTCCACCCCTGCCACATATTTGTTGTCTTAGCTGCGTACCTATCGGGGAGGGAGGTGGAAATCCGTAAAGTGATAGGTTATGTCACAGTAGAGATTATTTATTTATACGAACTTTATTTTGGATTTTGTGTAGACGCGTTGTAGTTGGTGTGAGTAGTTTCACGAGTACGCTGAATTCTGTGTGATGTGTAGCCCTGCATTCTGGACTGAATCGTGCACTTTTCTCCGAGTCTGTTGCAATGTCATTTTTTTCTACCGTCACTGACGGATGCAGAAGATCTGACCAAGTCGCTGATCTATTAAGTCAAAATCCGCCCTGCTGGTCCCTGTAACTTCATCTACACGGGCAGCTAACCTTATGAGAAGAATCTGGGTAGCATTTTGTTCGTAGCTTGTAACACTGGTATGTATCGATAATTACCACACACTGATTTGTTGCCTTTTATAAACACAGAAATTCAAAGATCCCAGTCGCTTTTGTGACAATTTTTCTTATTCTTATCGGAATTAATGAATTTGTAAAACTCAGTTTACATCCTCCTTGGATTAATTCTGCTTAAATTTTATCAGTAAATGGCGTTTATGCCTGCTAAGTATTTCGATGTCGACCTAAACCTCAAATGTACTTGTGTCTGACAGTAATGCTCGGATCCACGTTTTATGGGCTGTCTAACATCTTTAACCTCTAACCAATGATAGTCTAAGGTATATTTCTGAGTAATGTCACTTGTAAAATGTGAAATGACAGAAGACTTTGAGTTCTTATACAGTTGTAGGCAGTCGGTTACTATGCGTATAGCAATGGTGGCAGTCATAAGACTTACCGAGCGCAGGCATAAAACACGCGTCCAAATACATCGAAAAGTTAAAACCTAAACACTCAGCGATTTAGGCAGAGAAATGCCGCCTACTGCGAGAAATCATTTCAGGTGTTTTACAGAACTTAGACTTTGTGAATGTTTAGATTGTGCACGTCTGTAACTTACATTAATTCCCCTAACGGTTGTGTATAAATTTATCAGTTGTCATCCTTCCCTTGGCGCTGGACCCCATACTTTTAAGACCCTGACGAAGGAGTGCGTGCCTGCATTATTTTACCTAAGCTCTGTTAAACTCTCTTTGTCTCCAGCGGTGAGACCCGAACGTGGGCTCATCGCGGACAGTGACATTACTTAAGGAATTGATTGACTGCGCAGTGTAGCTTCTCATGAATACTGTCCTTAGTATGTTAACTTGTATCCCGAATTGATCATGAACTTTCATACACAGTAATACCACACCAGCGAGCTCTTAGAAATTATATACGGTCTACTATCACTAACAAACTCTCCTGTCCTGAACGCTGATATCATGTCTCTGTATAGTCCTATGAATAGTTTGTCCCTAAATAGCGAGAATTGGGACATTCCAAGTTGTAAATGACACCTCCATTTTCCATTGTCACCGTCGTCTGAATAATCTGTCGATGTATGGGCCTTGTGTAACTTCAATAATATGCCATATTTTCCAGGACTGAACGAACCGCCTCAGACTCCTGTCTGTTATTGCCGCGGGTACTTCCATGTACTCGGATCCGAGGCACCCTTAATTTTTGGAGGCCATCGACTCTAACCGCAGCGTGTTAACGCGGTATGTTATGGTGATGTTGAATATTGAGTACATACGTACAAGCAAAGAAACATACAGGGCAGTCCTGGCGAATTTTGAGGTCTCTTGCAGTATATTGATATAGGCGTTCTTTATCTCGTCAGTCAAATAAATTGTGATTCCTTGTCCTCCTTCATCCCCCCCCCTCTCTATCTCTGTCTGTGCATTACCAAAGTACAACATAGACAAGACTCTGGGAAAAAATAAGGTACACAACTACGTGCATTATTACGAGAGTAAAGAGTCCGAGACGAAATATTTCCGACGCAGAAGATATCGGATATGATACATGTGAATATATCAGCGATTGTCATTCATGAGACTGAGAAAGCATTCTCTTGTTTCTACGTAACAGTTTTACATCCCATTGTATTTCCCGCTCATAATTACTTCACTGCCGTAGCTCTGTCATGTACAGTTTTCGAAAGATGCGGTATAGAATTGTAAGAGCTGTGTCATTCGTTCAGACGACGTATTTTCTGTGGTGCTGTGTAGAGAAATAAATCGCAGAAAATGATCCTGTAACTTTATTTCCGATTCACGAATGCTGGGTGTCCGAGCAATTACAGACACTTATTCTTGGCAACTGAAATCTGGCATGTAATTTGGGATTGTGGAATATACCGAAACAGCAGCTGCAGCATGAACCAAGAGGACGCTGAGACCGAGGTAAGGTAAAGGTAAAGTGCACCCTTGTACAGGCACTGAGGCTCTGTACAGGTCGTACGGACCATACGGGGAGTAGAGGTGTAGCTCTACTCTTTCTTGACCACGGCACTAGAAGGGGTGAGGGGTCAATGTCACGCCCCGGCCGCTCTTAACCCCCGGGAAAGACCCGGTACCCATTGTACAGGAGGCTGGGTGGGCCCCAGGGCCGGTCTGGACAGGTGCGGAAAATCTCGCACCCCGACCGAGGTTCGATCCCCAGACCGTCCAGCCCGTAGCCAGTCGCTATATCGACTACGCTACCCGGCCCACTGAGACCGAGGGAGACCTTTGAAAATGACGGAAAGGACTTGATTCTTAAATCATGAAATGATGAGGGAGAAGGAAGTTTAATTGTCTGTACTGTACAGCTGGCATAGTGACTTCTGTAGACAACGGACTTAAAGTAATTTTACACCATGAGAGCTCAAACAAGCAAAGTTCCATTATTTCTGGATTAGATTTTATCATTATTAAATTTTTCCCAGAAGGTCGCTTTTGCGTTTCATTACAAATTTTCAGTGTTCCCGCCAAATGCCATATTGCTGTTAGCTACGTGGATTGCTGCTCAGTAAATCTTTCCAAAACTTGTGTGCGACTGTTCGACTTTACTCAAGTGTCCGAGAAATAATGGCTATTATGGATGGATGTTTAGTTTTCTGCGCTCTGACGCGCAGTCCGTGTGGACAGCGCCACCCCGATGAGATTTCTAAGCCAACCCATTTTTTATAGCTGGTGTTGACACGAGCTGAAAAGTTTACAGCAGTAAGATATCCATACAGTGAAGTAAAGGGCAAAGTTGTGCTTTATCACCATACGTCACTTCTGTTCATATTTTTCTTGTACCAAGAGTCTTCTCAGAATTGTTTTTTTTTTTCTTTCAGGGACGGTAAATTATCAGACCTCCTTCGAACAATCACGTGTCTTACTCTTAACACATCTTGTCGCGTTGTTGATAGGCTCAGACGCATGCGTCCTTTCGTCCTCCGGGTGTCAGAAACTTATCTACAGCTCTTTTCCGCTTCGTGGTTTTTTCGGTTTCTTGTTTTAATTGGCGTTTTTGTATACTGTTTGAGGCGATGTTTTGTGTTACCTAACTTGTACACTATCACAGTGTATCCTACAACTAACTTGTTTTGCACCATACCGGAAATCACAGTGTTATTTTGCGATGTCATTAGTAAAAATGCTGTCGCTACAAACCAAAGATTTGCATTTATTATCCACATACGCACAACCAGTGATACCTATGAAGAAAGAATTGTGTCCACCCCTTGCTCTGGATCCACAGTCATAAACTCATTGCACGTGTGTGTGTGTTGGCATCAAAAGAAGCTGTGCGGGAATGATGAGCAGTGTTCACTTGGTGGATATCACGAATGCGAAGCAAGTGAACTGGCGCAAACAGTTCCACTCATAAACTGATACACATAATTTTAGCAGCATACTTTGGATTGTGTTGAAGTGGTATGGACGTAGGGACTCCAAGCGTGCGGGCCGCACACTACATAGTGCGTATGTCTGGATGATCCTGCACACGCGCGCACGCACGCACACACTCACACGCGCACATGCACACACACATGCCCATGCACACACACATGCCCACATACACACACACACACACACACACTCGCACCCATAAATACATATATACATAATACATTTACGTACATACATACACACATAAGTAGTACGTGCATTCATTCATTCATTCATTCATTCATTCATTCATTCATCGTTACGTACTTACATACGCACATACATATACAGGCTTCACATCGTGTACGACACGACCTTCCTTATCTGTCGTGCCTGGTCTTTATTTGTTCATCAGTAGTTTATCAGCAACCTTATCAATAGTGTATTCTAGGCCTATGTAGGTTAGAATGATTGGAAAATGGTGAGTTGGCAATAATGTGGAAAGAAGCGGTGGTGCCAATTTGAGATATTAATGGCATTTGCTTGGAGTGGGGGGG
>Ga0123353_10010024_pt1 | contig 13159 bp, 3 predicted proteins | sample TergutLab28metaG_3_FD_92763 | JGI IMG/M metagenome (GOLD analysis project Ga0123353, IMG submission 92763) | Labiotermes labralis P3 segment gut microbial communities from Petit-Saut dam, French Guiana - Lab288 P3 | ecosystem: Host-associated > Arthropoda: Insects > Digestive system > Gut ...
ACATGTTTCAAGCATCATTATGCCCATCTTCAGGAGAGCTAGACCGTATGTCACTGCATATGGTATTCAGCACTAGATGTGCTGGCTGGAGTCTTGGGAAGCCGGGAAGCAGGCCGTGTGCACACGGCCTGCTTCCCGGCTTCCCAATACTCCAGCCAGCACATCTAGTGCTGAATACCATATGCAGTGACATACGGTCTAGCTCTCCTGAAGATGGGCATAATGATGCTTGAAACATGTTGAGCTAATGGATTATTAATAAACCACAATTTGTTGCATCTAGTTGATCTCACACGTCATTTAGAATTTCTACTGTTTGTGAAGAGCCATATACTGTGAGATTTTACACACATTATATCGTAACAAGAGAAATAATTGTTGTCAACACAACTAGTTTTTAATTCTGCAACATGTTTCGACATCAGAGGGACATTTTAGGCCAGTAGTATAGAATACATAAAAGGAATTGTGAACAATCATTTTGTTTCATACTACGATTTGAATTTCACAATTTGATAAAATACACGTTGCTCCATCAAATCAATTATATACAAGAGAACGTTAAAAGTTTTATATAATTGATTTCACTGAAAAAACATGTATTGTAGGCTGTCGTATTAAAAGTGTACTCTGAAGGTACAGACTCAAGTTATGCTTTTGTACATTTTTAACTTACTAACATTGCATGTGTAGAAATACAAACTCTGATCGCTGACTCCTGCTTCACATCGGCCAGTGCAGCCCGATATATAAAGACCGTAGCATAAGGATGGCATACCACATGCTAGCATCCTGCACAGTCTAATACGTTAAAACGTACGTGGTGACATTTGCAAGAAACCGAATTACTGTTACGTGATGATCCCAATCCCAGGTCGTGTCCCTACAGCTTTTCTAGAAATATTACAAAATTTATTGAGACAGAAAATATGGAATTGGATGTCATCAAGTATGTGCGGTGGCGACATATATATGGTCCTCACAGAGGGGGGCCAACACTTCAGAGCCCAGCTTATAAATTTAGATTAGAGTGTGTATATTATCCCGGGACACGACTTAAAGTGCCGAGGGATATACAGCAGTATTTATAGCAGTGCCGCCTTTGTGTACATGCACTGACTTTATCACGAGACCACAACCGTCGGCACTCCTTGAACAGCCACGTTGAGATCTTCTCACAAAGTTTTCAGTTTTAGCAATCTCAGGACTAAAGGTCGCAGGTCAGTTGGTAGAATTGTGCTATGTTTTCGAGAAGTCATGGGTTAAAATCTCCTCCCCGAAACCAGCTACCCTGTGCCATTTCCTAGTTTTCTTCGGGTTCCTCAGAAGAATTCAGGTACGGTATACCGAAATAGGACACGGCTGCTTTCACTGATGCCCTATCCAGTTCTTTACATAACAGGCATTGTGTTATACAACACTTCTTATCGTTAGGGCTACTCAGAGGGTCGCCACAGAAACTGTAAACTGATTCAATAACAGAATAATTTCTGGTAAGAATATGTGACTCTTACATTACTTCGAATACTTGACTGCAAATCTTGAAACCAGCAGGAACTAGGTCTGTTTGTGGTATAGTGACCAGGCTATCGCCTGGGTTATCGAGAAACTGCGATTGGTGGCAGGGGCAAGACATTTTTTCTCGTCTCCAAAATGTCCAGACCGGATCTGTTTCACTGGAGTTTCCATGGTGTGACAAAGGTTACCTTAATCTATTATTTCACAATTTAGCGTCAATCTGTTGACCTTTTAAAGCCCAGCGCTTGCTGTATGTATCACTATTTTTAACATTAAAAAATTCTACATTCTCCCGCAGTGTATATATATATGTTTAGTGCGGGTTTCAGGACAAACAGCGAATTCTGCCTTATGCAGCATTCAGTAAATGATTTTTGTAACCGAAATCTTCCCCTGTGTCCAATTTCGTGATTTTAACACCAGACACTTTATACTGAATGTATAGATATTATAATCAAGTAAGGTGGTCCTTTATTCGAAACAACACACCTGCTGTGTTCAATGGAAAAACATCTTACTCGACTGTTAGATCACACACCATATGGATGACATAGACAAGAATTAGACATTACTGGTCCACATTTGTATTATCTCTCCGAACAGAATTTCATATGACCGGCTCCAATAACTCTTCAGTTTATGCCCTCACATCGACGTCAGTTGGCGCGTTTCGGGCGACAGTTAAAAGCCACTGTTTCCTTTAATTTTAAACACCGATTACTTTAGGAAAATTACGCATTTTTATAAAACCTACTGAAACGATATCTAGCAAATTTCAGGGGTGTACACAAAGTGTAAGCTTATTTTTACAATGCAAGGCTCCCCGCGGCAGCTCCTGGGAGAAGAGACGCAGGAACACGTAGGCCTATACATTGATATAAGAGACAGTGTTTCCTTATAAATGAAGGTAGGTTAATAAGCCTTTATGATAATTTTAACAATTAGTTTGTACGACACAAAAATAATTGGTTTTATTCCACAGATTTAACAGAATTACACTTAAAGCCTGATATAGGATTACAAGCAGATAATGAAGGATCAGACAAATTTATGCTGAAGATTCAAACCTAATACCCACTGTTTGAATTAAGTTAGATTAATTAACATGCGCAAAAGAATAGGATACTATGCTTTTGCACTAAGCCTGACCCTATAGAGGCACATATACAGGTCTCTGTTATTAGAATAAATATGTGTGCCACGGAAAAGCAAATATCTTTTATGAACCTCGAAACTGGTATGACGGCACATAATTCTTGTTTCGGATTAAGAATGTGGAAGAGAATGACGTGGTTTTATAGCATTTTATCAAATACTGCGTCGAGTAAGATAGTTGTGGATGATGAACGGGAAAAGGTGTTCGTAGTCTAGCATTATGCCTAACGGGAGTTTAAAAAATTTCGATAAATCTCAACCGTCGTGACAGTCGACGAGCGCCTTCGAATCTAGCAAGTTATACGTACGAGTCGACTATACGAAACTGCCGAGAGCGGGCTTCAGCCGTTTGGCCAGGACAGGGACTTCAACTGGTAAGAAACTGCGAGATGGACTTGGAAACTGTCACTTTTAGTGGCCGTCAATATGTGCGAATAATGCCATGAGCATTGTCTGCGAGTGAGACACCAGCTTAAAATACTGCTTATGTCTCTGGGGCAACAGGAATTCAGAAGTCTATTGTTTCGGGGTTTATAACACAGAAGAATGTTGCAAATTCTCTTAACCACCGTCCTTTCTTTAATTCCCCTAACATGTTAAGAATTCGATTCCTGGTAAATTCAGTTGCACATTTAGTATGCTTACAAAGTACCAACCGCAAATTGCACCATAAATAATCATTACAGGAAATGCTACCTCTTCACCTACCTTGTGACCTGCCTCACACGTTCAGACCACAGACATTTTTAACTAGGAATTACCTTGAAATTGTTGGTGCGGTCAGTAGCTATACTTGCTCTTTACTTAAACCATGCCGTTTACATCTGTGGAATGAACCCTCATTGCATGCACTTGTGTAATATTTCTGTCTGACGGCATTAAAACACTAGTCAGCGTAAGCGAATACCAGCATCTGCACCGCCTGGAAACATTGCACAATGACAGGTTTCATATTTTTTCGTGTGAACCAAGTTTCTAGGGGACCGCGGTAGCACAGTGGTTGAGGTGCTGTGCTACACAAATCGGAAGGTCGTTGGTTCGATCCCAGTTTGTGCCAGTGGATTTTTCAGTGACATAAAATCCTTCCGATCGCACTATGGCTCTCGGGTCGACTCAGCCTCTAACAGAAATGAGTACCAGGAGTATTTCCTGGGGGTAAAGGCGGCCGGTGCGTAAGGCTAACAACTTACCACCATCCTGTGCCGTTGTCACGAAATCTGGTAACCTTAACTTCCTGGAACCCTCTGGGCCCCTCCGGGCCTGTAACGGGACTGCTTTACCTTTACCATTTTACCAAGATTGTATAATATTATCGAAGGACGTTGTCCACCGTTAAGCTTCATAGCGCCAGTAATAGGCGCATGAATGAGTATGGAGTATTGGTGGAATTATTTTTTGCGTGACTCGACAACCCCTAGTGGGCCAGTGCCTCCTCGTTTTCGACGCCTCGCGATCACATTCAGACACACCACACTCGATAGGACTCCTCTGGACAAGTGATCAGACAGTCGCAGATACCTCTACCTGAAAAACACACAACACTCACTAGACAGAGAACATCCATGCCCTCGGCAGGATTTGAACCCACATTTCCAGCAAGCGAGCAGCAGCAGACCCACACCTTTGGCGGTAAGACCATTGGGATCGGCTTGGTGGGATGAACCTAACAGGAAAAATGGGTAGTACACTGAAAAAAAAATCCCCCTTTGGTTGTTACTTTGTCCACGAAGAATGCCACACGAACTTCCTTGCGAGCAAACCGAGGCCTTAACAGTGACACGGTTAGCGACTAACAGCTTAGTTTATGGGACTGCTTCATGCAGGGCGGCATAAGACTGTCAAAACGGTGGCTACGGACAGCGGATATGGTGACTCTACGGGTGATTTGGTGTTGTCAAAGTGCTGTTGAATATTAAGGTCTGCTAAACACGACGACGTGTAGACTGGGAAAAAATTCCCGACAGCCCTCTGAAATGTTGATAACTAATTATAAGTTGTCACGGTGTCACATCCCAGAAGACGCTGATCTTTAGGCTGAACCTAGATTTTGGATTATATAAGAAGAAGAATTTAATGTATTATGGCATGCGAAAGTCAGGGTGCCTAGTAACAAACGGACTAAATTCTTTGCCTACGTGCCTGCTACTACATAAGGCACGAGATACCATATAACGGAACCCTACACTCCGCCTCCATATTAACGAAAACCGCCCACTGAAATCTTTCACGAATCAATTCAGCGTAGCTCACAGCCAGCTAGCTAACACTCACCTATCATCACCGAAAAGTAAACACCTCACAGGGGTGGCTATGCCAGACTTGACAGAAAGAACGCAGTAATAAACTAGAAGAAAATGAGCCCATTACCGCGAATTATTGTGTATATCACATCTCATGAGTGACAAACTAGGAACATTATTGTCTTTATGCGGTCGGTATGCCACGTATTGTATCAGCAGCAGCAGTGTACAATGATATATCACCCGCATGACATTGATACAACCGGCATGCCACTAGCATATCAACAGTGGCAATAAACTATAAATAACATAAGCCGCATGACCTTGACACAAAAGCTATTCCACCTCTCAAAGCAGTACTGGTGACCAATTAGAAACAAAGACGATCCCATAATCACACTACGGTTGCTACGTCACGTGCTACAGGAGCTGAACACTTCGGCTACGCACTGAACGCATGTCGTTAATGAGTAAGATGGGTCTAGAAGTGTACGGAAAGGCGTTATGTAAATAAAAAGCATGACTCGGTGATTTTAGTAGACGAAATTCGTTCAGGTTTCGCTTCTCAAAACTCATTAACAAAAATAAATAAATATACCACCCCACAACAAATCTTTTTTTTTGTTTACTTAAAAATGTGTAAACAAACAATTTATCCGTGTCTCGTCCAATGATGGAAGTTTCAAAAATGGATAAAAAAATGTATAGGTGATGTAATTGCTGGCATCAGATCGCTGTCTTGTTTTATTTTGTGGAGACCTGAATTTCAATCTACAGGGCAGCTGAAGCCCCTCGTGCGTGACGAATCGCCACGAACAATTGAACCTCGTTAACTTCCCTCTAGCAGTGCTGATGGAGCTACCTCACACTTATCCACCGTCATGGAAACTGTAATTATTTGCTGCCTGCACCAATCGCAGGCGCCTTGCCATTATTCATACGAGTTTGATTGCATTATGAAATGTACCGACTGCATGGACACAGTGCGATGCTCATTCCTCCTCCATCACGTGGTAAAGCAATATGTTATGGAGCGGCTCTGCCCATTTGGCTATTCCAGCTCAGAAAATACTCAATGTATTTCGATGAAATTTGGTACTGGAAGTATATCCACATATTCCTTCTTCTCTCTTTATTCAACACCAATTAAATGTATAAAAGGGCAAAGATAAGCTGGTTAGATCACCTAGAGAGAATGGAGGAGGACAGTATGCCTAAAAAGATCTTCACTCAAGAACTGGAAGGGACGAGAAGGGGAAGACCCAGGAAAAGATGCAAAGAGGAAATAGAAAGAGACCTTCAAGTGCTGGGAGTGAGAAGATGGACAGAGTTGGTGGCAGATAAGAAAAAATGGAAGGACACTGTTCGACAGGCCAAAGCCCACAGTGGGCTGTAGTGCCAATGGAAGAAGAAGATGAAGAAGAAGAACAATGAATATATCCCTTGTAGGTTATAGCTCCATCTGGATATTCCAGATCAGAAACAACTTAATACGATTCGATGAAATTAGGTTCTGGACGTATAAAAAAGTTAAATCAGTCCCGTCACGGGCCCGAGGTGCCCAGAGGGTTCCAGTAAGTTAAGGTTCCCAGATTACGTAACAATGGCCCAGAATGGTGGTAAGGTTATCAGCCTTACGCACCGGCCGCCTTTAACCCCAGGAAAAAATCCTGGTACTCATTTCTGTTAGAGGCTGGGTCCACTCCAGGGTCATAGTGCGATCGGAAGGATTATGTCAATGAGAAATTCCAATGAAACTATCTGGAATCGAACCAGCGACCTTCCGATTTGTAGCACAGCACCTTAACCACTGTGCTACCGCGGTCCCCTTCTGTCAGTCAAAGCTGTGTTATCATAGTCCGTGCAGAAACCATTAGCGCATAAACCTGCTAACGCACACTGAAAGTCGCTACATCCCAGCTTGTGAACTGGCGCACAGCGCAAAGCATTCCAACAGTTTATGTTACAGCAGTTGATACGGTGTCATGCAACAAGACAGTAGCTAAAAAATCTCGTCTCTGCTATGCCCTACCTTCCAGGATGGTGTCCATGGTCCGACGGTACAGGGAGTTCCGGAGGTAATGAACCGCTGGCATGAAGAAGACTTCTTCCGGCCGCTCTGGTAGGAAATAGACGACGAGTTCGGAGTTGGCAGGAATGCTCTTTACAGTTTCGTAGAGTGGCTCTCCTGCAACACACAGCAGCACAGGGCTTACAGCGTCTCCAAACAGTATCGAAGTACAGATCTATACAAAGATTAATATGGTACGAATGAAATACAGGGTGTGTGGAAAGTCCCTGTATACCTGTACAAGAACGGAGGTACACTGTGTTGGAAGAGAGGAAGTCCCATACATAAAACACTTTGTATGGAATATGTGTAGAACTTGCCTATGTGTAGAAGTTTGTCTACATGCCCGTACGGGTCACTTCCAACAATTATCACCACTTTGACTTCCAACCTAACCTAAATTCTCTTTATAGCAAGTTCATAGTGACTTTTTTGCTCACTCTGTATGCCGCCATGAAAATGACCCCCTTCCCTGAGAACCCAAGTGTGATAAAACTAAGCTGTCTGATCGACCACAAACAGAATTTTTAAGTTGTTATGAAGATATAATACAAAATAAAATATTTCGTTGAAACAAAATAAGAGCTTTGCACTGCGTTAGGCACAGCAAAGGATTAGACGCTTAAAGGATCGGTACATAAAGAAATCCGCTAAATGACGTGATGTGAGAAATTATCACATTATAACACCTGATTGTTGAGTTAATGTATATAACTATGAATGAAAATGTATTTCCGACAGTATAATCACAATATTAGTGCCCTGGGTTAGCGTAGTCGGTAGAGCAACTCGCTACGGGCTGGGCGGTCCGGGGTTCGAATCGCGTGGTGGCAATATACTCCTGAAGCGCACCCACCCTTCTGTAAAATGGGTACCGGATCTCTTTCCCAAGTAAAACGGCCGGGGCGTGGCGTTGAACATCCATCCCAATATAGCGTCGAGGTCTTACAAAGCGCACAGATATACCTCTACTCTCCCTCTGGACATTGACGGTCTGTCCTAGAGTAAAACTTTCCTTTACCTTTACCCTTTCAGTGAAATATTGAACTGGCTCTCACCTTTGACCTTGGTGCCGATAAGATTCACCTCATCGCTGTAGGTTGAAGCGGCTCGAAGGAATCGAACCCAGTTGCAGTGACGCACGCGGCGTCGGTCCACCTCCGTTATCTCGTCGTAACAACCAAACCGATGCCGAATCTGCAACACAAACAAAAACGGTATGTCATGATTCACATTTATATTCAATCGGCAGCTTTTCAATTACTGCCACATGGGTGTTTTCTGCAATTCCAATCAGCTATTTAACATAGGTCAATACAGGAAGGAGGGATGCTTTCGCGGCCTAACCGACTGTTTCTGTTGAGAGTGGAGAAAACTACTTTATGTGTGATAAAACTAAGCTGTCTGATCGACCACAAACAGGATTCTTAAGTTGTGATGAAAATATAATAAAAAATAAAATATTTCGTTAAAAGAAAATAAGAACTTTGCACTGCGTTAGGCACAGCAAAGGATTAGACGCTTAAAGGATCGGTACATAAAGAAATCCGCTAAATGACGTGATGTGAGAAATTATCATATTATAACACCTGGTTGTTGAGTTAATGAGTCTTTGGTCATCTTTGAACTTTGGTCGTCTAGCCCGGAATTTCACTAACTAAATCATAGCTACCACTTGTAACAAATTCGTTCATGTGATGATGAAGATATATCACAGAAAATTAGGAGAAATCAGCGTTTAATCATAAGTTTAGTTAGTTTAGTCACGAAGGGCGGTGTCCCGGCCCAGATTCGAAATGGAAGCTTCCAGAACGTACGTCTAGAAGGTTACAACAAAGGTCTTGGTAATTTTTAGGAATGCTATTGCTCAGACCCGCAGGTCACTTGGTAGTTCTAAAGTTCTCTCAATTTGGGACCAACTTAACAACCGGAATATTAAAATTCTCATCATATGTTGCAGCGGGTACTTCAACCAAAGAACAGACACTCAGCGTTGTTGGTTTCGATAGTACAGATTGGTGTAGTGGCAATAGTTTAGATCTCTTGCATGGGGGTACTCAGAACCCACAGCTCTTTATTTTTGGCAAATTTCTTTAGCGTCGCCAGAGTTTGTCAAGGTCAAGTGTATTCAAATGCGCCACGACAACTTTGTTAAAATATACCTAGTTTTACTTCATCTCGTGTACAGTATGCCACACGCATCCGAAAGAGCGCTGTTAAATGACATACTACAGGCATAGCAGGACGTGCCCAGTTTGTCCGGTTAACAAGGACACTACAGTTATTTTAAAATGACTGGTCCCAACGGTCGCTGATTTCAGATTAATGTAAATGCATCTGATTATGAACAGAATGCAATGTTATCCCTGTGTCTGGACGTCATACCAAGAAGACAAATGGACGACTGGATGTACACCTCCACGCATTCTTAAGAATGAAGCAGTATACGGAGGTTAGTGGCCGCCTACGGTCGGTGAAAAGATCCAGTGCCCTTCACTAGGAAACTGGGTGTGCCTCAGGTTTTGTCAGGATGTGATAGCGAAGAGGTAAGCCACTGTCTTTAAGAGTATCGATCTTTGGTCGTCTACCCCGGAATTTCACTGACTAAATTATAGCTACCACTTGTAACAAATTCGTGCATGTGATGATAAAGATATATCACAGAAAATTCGGAGAAATCACCGTTTAATCATAGGAAACAAATCGCCGTTCGGCGTGCAATTGTATATATATCTTAACGCCCCCAGTGCAAACAATGAGACTGCCATCTGTTTACACCAGTCACCCACAAGGTAGCCACTATTGGCCTGACCCTTTCATGGCTACAGGATTGTTTTCATGCAAGCCACACAACAATAACATGTCTTGTATTGTTCTACAATAATGAAAAATGGACTCAAATTGCTGCAGCAGCAGAAGCAACAACAACGAAGACCTCTTGTGTACCGCCCCTTAAGATACCTGCTACTTGCTTCAATCTTGAAGCAGCTTGAGGGAGCAGAGCGGACCCCTTGGTGTGCTTTCTTCTGCTCACAAAGCTTGCAGTGATGATGTCGATGATGGTGATGGATGCATACTGCTGCTTTGTATCCGTGTAACAATAATGTATGATACTGTTTGGACTAGACATGGACATGCAAGGAAGATTTCGTGCATCCAAATCTCCACATAAATTAAGGCTGCTGCTGCTGGCCTGGTTAATTGATAATGAAATATGCCACGAGGTACACAGGAAGATCACGGAATTATCACATTATGAAAGACGAGACGGATGGAAGGGAAAGTAGGAGAAGTACAGTCAACCTTTGAGTTTTTTTCTGCAATAATTATCTTGTGGATCGCTGGGTATTTGACGTCGCTGTATCAGTTGCACAGAAAATATGCGACAGAATGATCGCATTCGGTAACCTCGTCGGGAATGGGGAGGCATCACATCCTCAGCCTAATTCAACGGATAACACCATAATTTTGCAAGAGCTGAGAAAAAGCAAGAATATATTATTATCCGATCTTCGAGGACAGAAATGTGTCCGGTGAGGTGTAACACAATTTTTAGTTTGATGGCAGTAGCCACTAAATTATTGCATGCAGGAATACAACATCCGGTATGAAAATTGCACAATAAATTATGTACAAAATTATATTTTTAGGACAGCAATAATTGCAAATATTGAGACAAAGAGAACTTCGAATTTATAAAAGCGTAGGAATTATTTTTAGACAATGCGCTAAGTACGTGCTACAAAGACTGCCGCTAGCTAACGAAATGCGGGGAGAATATTTATGGACACCACCGGGTTGTCAGAGAAAGCTGAATAAAACTGTCATTAGTGCTCTGAATAACCACCAGTTCATAGCACTTTAACACAAAACACATTTCAATGAATCATTTGGGTCACTTCATTAACTGACAGATACGGCCATAACGTGTCATACTGTGATGATCCGGGATCATTGCGGCCTGCGAGTCATTCGAGTGGTATTTGAAATATTTTGTTTAATTCCATCAGATTTGTTTCCTAACCATTCTTCTCTTCACTTTACTCTTTATACCTCTTCTTGTATATGGTTTTACTATTATGTTTATTCTTTTCTACATTATGACATACTTTCCGCAATCATAAATTTGAGGATAATTTAAACAATTCAAACATCTGCTTCAATTTCAAGATCGGTACACGGAAGACGTTTTGGAACACTACTTTGCGGTTTCAGAACTGCGTGTATTGTAAAAACAGTCCTGTACGCAGTTTACAAATCAAATTTCTTCATTTGTGTTTTGTCATTGGCTATGAATATGGTTTTATCACGTGCGCTGCGAAATTTTAATTCAGCCAAAAATACCATCCAACGGGTATCGGCGTGCCATTTCCGGGCTAAAATGTTGGGGTTGTAAGGCTGACATTGCGCCTCCATTTAGTCCGGAGGTGAAAAATGAGTGGGCTATACCGCTGCCTTCCCTATACGACTTCAAACACGGTACAGGGAAAACTTCACCTTCACAATCATTACGGTTATTAAATATGAAGGATCTCTTCAGTTAGAACGCACCACACTATATCATACATGAATCATACAAATCTCAACACTGTTCATCGCCCCCACACACCCAGAAGAAAACTGGCATACACAAGGAGTAGCGGCTACACTTAAAACATTATGAATTCAGACAAGTACGTTGAAAAGGAATGATAAGTATTCGTCAGAGCCAATGTAAGTGACGTGTAACCACTATAATCACTTAATTGCTTCATTCTAAGGGATTCTAACTTGAAAAGATGAACACCAAGGACATGCCTCATTCATTGAAAGACACTCGTGTGTAAGAGGTGGTTCCAACAGTTCTGCGCGACTACGGGAAGAAGGTAAATCACTGTGTTAGTTGTAAAGGTAGGAGTCAGGATGCATTTTGTGCTAAAGGCCGCAACAATGTGTCTCTCAATCAAGGATAAGACTGAAAAACTTGGAAGCTAATATAGGGGTTTCCTTCGACATCACAGAACTCAAGAGGGACAGAAATCCTCTCTGTCGGTTTCAGTCAGATTCGAGTCAATCATCTCCTTTAAAAGAGATAATTTCTTCAACAGGCGAGTTAATACTGACTGGTCGCGGAATATTTTGTAACATGTTAATTTTTAAATGCATTAGTTACTTGAACAGCGCGCCATTCAGATTTTAAATTTATTATTCCGAGTTAACAGGTTTCGGTTTACTGAGTTCGCCGGTTGTTAAGTCTCTTAGGTAGTCCGCTGCTTAAAATAAAGATTGGCGTCTTATTGGATATGACGTCACGCAGTGTCGTGGAAATTCACTCACCTTTCGAAGAAATGCAGCCTACTTCCTCTGTGTTAAGGATCTACTCTGCAGATTGGAGACAGTACGTTCCTCTGAACGCCAGTAAATATCTAGCATACTATAAGGCGTTACAATCCATGACAGTAATCCTCTCTGTCGCTGCCCTAAGAACCTCAAATGCTGCACATTCTATATGTTAACCTCGCAGTAAGCTACCTGTATCAGTCAGACAATCGCTTGTTAGTGAATCTTCACGTTGTTCTGTCCATAAGAAAATCAGTTGGTGGGGAGAGGGTCACTTCGTGTCTCAGGAAGTTAGATATTCGCTCTTCTGGAATGTTACGCAGCTTAGATTGGTAGTTATTTGCCTACGTTTCGGGACAACTTATCGGGTCCCAACTCCAAAGGTCATGCAGTCTTCCACTGCTTGATGCTTGAATATTGGACAGATAAGTTGCCCCGAAACGCCTGAAACTACGTACAATATGTTGCGTTAACATCCCAGAAGGGCGAAGATCTCGTTGACAGCGCGGCGGAAGCCTGCAATCACGCATTTAGTAACTTGTTTAGGTAGAGGACAGAAAGGGAGGTTGCTTAGTCAGTGAATCGCATAACCGAGCAGCCACACTTTTAGTGTTTATATGTAAACAGTGTTAACTGCACTAACAAACGCTAAGGTCGAGGAATCAGTCCGCTGAATATGAAGATGTAAGCCGGGCCGCAAGGAGACAATCGCAGGTGCTGAATTTTATATAGCAGGAATTTGCTTTCTTCAAGTTGCGGTACCAGCTGCTGTTCACACACACACACACACACACACCACCACCACACCACACCACACCACACACACCACCACACCACACCACACACACACACACAC
>Ga0123353_10010025_pt1 | contig 13158 bp, 7 predicted proteins | sample TergutLab28metaG_3_FD_92763 | JGI IMG/M metagenome (GOLD analysis project Ga0123353, IMG submission 92763) | Labiotermes labralis P3 segment gut microbial communities from Petit-Saut dam, French Guiana - Lab288 P3 | ecosystem: Host-associated > Arthropoda: Insects > Digestive system > Gut ...
CACTTCTGCTCTCCCCATACGTACATATGCGTATAAGTACTAATATGTATATATATATGTTATATGTTCAGCTACATTAATACATATTAACAACCACATGACCCCCATTTCACATTCTTGCTGTAGAATTAAGAAACTGAGACTGTTAGTTTCTAAGAACTTCCATTAAGTTCAGTCACGTGATCAAGAAACCCAAAGCGGTCTTTGATACCGACACAGTAGCGTAGGGCCTATAACGAAAAGTCACTCTGTGTGTGTTATATTAGGACCCCTTAAAGGAGGAGCTGTCTGTAGGAATCAAACATCTGAACTCCAATATTTTTATGCTGCTTGAAATTCCGTCATGTTAGTAAAGTCACGCGGGATGACACAGATAGAAGCCTGAAGTTAAGACAGCTAGCCGTGAATCACATTGTGCAAGTACGTACATTATGGAACACTGGTAAGTGAAAAGCGATAGGGAGAGAAATGGAAAGAGGGGGTTACAAAAATTTAGGGTGAGCGAAATAAAAGCAACGGGTGAATGGTAAACGGAAAAGGAAACGAGTTGTGTGTCGCAGCGGTAGGGGGGTGGGATGAGGGGTGCATAGCACATGGGTCAGTACAATATCGCAGCACGTAGTAAACAAGCGTACCAGGCACTTCAAACTGATTTATGAAACTTCCACACATCAATCCAATAACTTCATATAATGTTATTCTGAAAACTGTTCATTCTGCCTCAGCCACTAAATCACCTCCGAAAGGCAGTAAATTAGTCTTCAGGCTCATTATAGCCTACCTTGGCAAGTCACGTCATCTTTCCTCCACAAGTAAATTCTTGCTTTTCTCAGTTACTACAAATTAAAGAATTAAAAATTCTAATATACAATTGTGAAGTTCCAAGAGCGATATTTTTTCGCCCTATTTTAGGTTACGTAAAGCCTACAGGATTTGGTACAATTTTCATACAGGAGGAACCCAACTTCGACCATCTTCAGGGCAGAAGAGAGGATGTCAAGAATAAATAGTTCATATTTTAAACTTGACCGAAATCAGAGGTGCAATCTATATTTGTACCACTTATAAGTACAGGCACCCACCCACAAACCCACCCACAATGGAAACTTCTAGAATATTAAATACAACCATAAGACATAACTGCCCAAGGGGGAGAGAGTTTCGTGAAGGAAAGACAAAGAATAATATTGGAATGATTTAATAATAATAATAATACAAAATCTTGTTACAGATTACACATCATTAGGTAGCCACGATAGCTTACTTAGTATAACGCTCAGGCCACTGGCAGATTCCCATATTTCACAACATGCCAACGACTGTGGGGCCCACCCAACTCCTATGCAAATAGCGCCAGGGGCTCTTTCTCCGGAATAAAGCGAGAAGTAGGGTATTCACTTGCAGCTAGTTCTGAGGTTAATAAGACATGGAGCTGTAAGTCCTCTCTCCCAAAAAAAAAAAATCTTCAAGGCGTGACGTTAATTAGGTACAAAGGCAATTTCTGTCTACTTATTTTGAAACTTCTTTTGTTTAGTCAGAATCTCTTCCTGGCAGCTGACGTTACTGTAATTTCCTTGTCATACGTTAGGCAGGCGGTCCGCGGGAAGCAAACAGCACATTTGGATTCTTTTGCTGGATCATGAAACTTTTAAAAATAAACCGTAAATTCCTCCCAACGATTACGATTTATAAATAGAAGTGTTCGACTGCACAAGACAATAACATCGGTTATCAAACTGTGGAGCGAATTTCTCTTTGCCACGTCGCTGAGTTCTTTTCCACAAATTATGCCGTGTGTCAGCCAAATAATTGTGACGTTTGGCAGCAAATATTTGTAAGAACAATTTACTTTGACCCATGTAATAAAAAAAAAGTGCCGAAATGTCACGATTCAACATACACACGTTCGTCATAAATAAAAAATGTCGCAGCAGCACACAATTTTAAAGCCCGAGATTAACAAGCTAAGCTTAACTTACGGAAGCCAACTCTCTGGCAAATCCTCTTAATTAGAGGTGAAATATTACAAACAGTGCTCGATTATGGTAAACTAAGATTTTCTTTCAGGTGTAAACTTGTATTTTAAAAAAATTAATTGTTTTATTCACGGTATTGTGGTAGTATAGTAGAACTATACCTTTCTATTTATTGTCACAATTTTCAACCAAACATCAATAACTTTTAATCCAGTGCGCATGCAACAACGAGTCTGACATGCCTGAAGTTAAATAATACCCACACCTAACTTCTCACATGCTGTGTGACGGGTCTAAATATCTTCCAGGAGCTGAAATGGTTAGCTCCATACCTTGAATTACGGAACCTGCTCTCCGTACGTCATTCACCTGAACATTTGTCGGCTCTGTATCAATTACAGTTCAACTGTGACCCAACCAAAGTTCCACAACATTTAACGGTAACACTCTTCGCGCCAGGAAAGCAGATCTGGGGGGAGGAACTGAAGCTCCACGCCTTCTGAATATCGGAGCATGTGAAGGAGAGTGGTGAGGTTCACGCTCCGAGCACATTACCACCGCGTAAGGATCCCTGGATACCAACCGTGAAAAGGCTCTAGTGTTAGGCAAGACAACAGCGGTAGACTGAAAGGGCCATAAAACACGTAATAGGAAACAATAATAATAATAATAATAAAAAACTACAAGACCGAGCTGGACACGAAATGGACAGCACGACAGCTCTGTTCACTGGCACCATATACTGAAATTTACCACGTTTATCACGATATTTTGCAACGTAAAGAAATGAGAAACAAATTTATACGACGGAAAATTTCTCTCCTTTAGAGACAGAGGTAGTATTCTGCGAAACCTTGGTATCTACCTACCACACTTCACGGTGTAAAACCCCATAGGACCACAATATGAATCTTCACCACTACGTACCCTTAAAATCTAATACTTGATTACTGTTGTACGTAAAGCAGAGGAGAAAAGAAGTCAACATTGAATGTTCTTGACAATTTCCTGAGCAGGTGAGCCACACAACATTTCATCGAATCGGTGTAGCAGTTTCGGATGTAAAATAGTCCCTCGAACAGGCAGACAGACAGAAAAGATCTACCCAAGCAAACATTCATTTTATGCAAAAAAAAATCTTGTGCTGACACGTCCGCACATAGCATTAAAATGTGCCGTCTGTGTCAGGCTCAAGTCTAATGTTATCAATAGAACGACGAGAGAGGGCCATGACATGGCTCAAGCGCTTTGTCGGCGGCCGTTCACCGTGGAGAACTGGCTTCAATCTCACACCAGTTCGTGTGGGGCTTATGGTGATAAACGGCCACTGCAACAGGTTTCACTCCAAATACACCAGTTTTCCCGTGTAAGTATGATTCCAACAATGCTTCACATACCTTCACCCATCACCCATACTACAGCACATTCGCTCGTTTTCCCTTCGTTCGCGCGCGCGCGCGCGCGTGTGTAGAGAAAGACAGAAACGGAGACAGAGAGCGAATATCTCTCCTGGGAACTCTAAGACAAAGACAATGTGGGACCAATGTAAGCAGTCTTAAAATAAATCGCCTTCTTACAAGCAGATATAAGACTTTGCATTTACTTTTTATGTACCTTGCGACCACAGCATTTTTTTCTATGTACGTATATATAACGCCATACAATCCGCTTTGTTTCCCTCAGCAAAAACAGAACCATCAAAGAGCCGTCAACGCAGCCTCACTCTGGTAATGTACAGCCCATACCAAAGAAATCATTGCTGTGTTCCACTGGCATCACATCAGGTTTACATTCCTTTTGCATGCTCTTTCGTGTCCAAAAAATGTACCAACAAAGGCAGTACTCGATCTCCATTGAGCACAGTCCTTCTGCGGACGGCGACAGTTGTTCAGCTAGTTCAGAAACTCCCTAACTTTTACGGAATATGGATAATGTAACGTGTTCATAGCAGGGCGCCACTCGCCCCTGTCCTGAGATAGCTGAGTCCAACCAAACCCTCACACGTTATTTCTTCATTATTTATTTCAGTGTTTTCCTCTTTTCTACTCCTGTCATTCCCAAGAGGAACGTTCTCTTCAGGCGCCCCAAATTATTGTGTATGCACCTCTCACCTTCTTCTTGCATGTATAAGAGAAGGGAAGTGGTCGTTTATGAAGGGATAATATTAAAAAAGGAGAGCGACTAAATAGGCTGGAATAAATTTATTGGGACCAGAAAAAGGACCAGTGTTTGGCTCTCCTGAAAAGCGAAATGAAACTTCGGGTTCCACAAACTGCGAAAAATATCTTGACTAACTCAGAAACTATGAGCTTCCCAATAAGGGCACCGTTCCACAGGGGCACTTATTTTTCATCTTCACCATAAGCGCTCCATTCCCCCTTCATCCCATCTTCCTTGATTTTGTTACCCTAAAATTATTTGGCGACGAGTACAAATCCTCTTCTTGCTGACGAAACTATTCAGCCCCCGAGAAAAATATCAACATTCCGATTGCGGTTTCTGAAATACAGCTGAACGAAGGGCTCACAGTGCGACAAATGAAGAAACCAAGTTGAAGTAAAGTCCTGCCAGGTCACGTAACTTTTTTTTTTAATTTCTTCATTGAATACATCTAATATTTTAATTACAGATCTAGAAAGTAAGGGAAAACACAGCTAATCGAGTTTTAAAACGTCATTCCAAAGGCAAATTTTCTTTCTACTCTCTGAAACTTCTACAATTTTATAATTTAAAAAATGACACCCCACTGCTCTACTAGTGAAAGCTGGCGAGATCTGTAGCTCTTATGGTGGTAATTATTAAAATTATTGTCTAATGGAATGTGACGCCTTATGGTTCGGTGACGTTTACTAGCATTCGGAGAAACGTTATGCTGAGATCTTCAGGGAGGAAAACTCTTCTACCTCGATAATAAAGGTAGAACTTTCCTCTCAAATTTTGGAAATTTTTACCAGATTACGTGGCATCACATGTCAGAAGACAGTAATATTCAGTGGGAGTTTGTGTTGGTCCTCTCATGTGGGATTTTGGAAAACATTGAATTATTTTTAAAATGGGCGACATAAAATGCATAAAAATAAACCTGCATTTATATTTTCGAGAAAGTAAGATATACTCGTAGCGAAAAGCTTTTGTTTCACTCTTACTTTGGTAGGAACAGTTTTGAAAGAAGCTTGCCCTCGATACAAGCACCGGACGCATCTCATCACCCCCGTCCATTGATCGCCCTCATCTTCCTTCGTTTCATGGGTCATTTTCCTATCTGCCACCCCTCAATATAACACCCCTGTCCATCCACTCTTCTTCCATATCAAGAGGGACGTGCTAAAATATGAGCAAAGCTTCCATGTCAAATGCTAGAAGACGCATCCCTAGAATTGTACATGAATATCTGAGAAACCACGAAGCCTACCTTCCTAATTCATGTGTTGCTACTTCTATATAGACGTTAGTATTTATATATATATATATATATATATATATATATATATATATATAACTATAACAAATGCTGTTTCACGTCACTCTTTGGATGACCTTGTTACATAAAAACAGATTCCATGTTCTTAAATTTGTCGTATACAACCTAAAAGGTTCAATCGTCGCCATGTTTGCAATTACTGGTTTACAAACTGTATTCATATAAAGTTCCCAGGTCTGTGTGTGATGTTTCCTTACCACAATTCTCATGTCTGTTCACTTGTTGCCTTCATCAAACCGAAAGCTAAAGAAGATGTTCGCATGGCCGCCATCTTGTTATTTTACATTTCATAAAAATATTACCTTAAAAAGGGCACATGCTTTTCCAAGTCTCTTACATCCATCACTTCAGGACCGAATAGCACCATTAGTGTCGCTCCCAGCGCACAACTTCGCAAGTCCAGCATGATATCGCTACCGATACTAGCTAATTTGAAACTAAGGCGTCAAAGTGTCCTCCACTAACGTGTTTATTAAAACTCTGCTAGTAATCGGAAAAATTCAAGGGTAAAACAGGGAAAATATCCGGAGAGCACAGAGATCTCAAAAACACTTGTAAACTTTTTCAGATTGAAGTCGGTTCCCATTAACTGAAATTTTTCGAAAAACAATACAACAAAAAACGAATTAGTATGCTTAAATTTTCTATTACCAACAGTTTACATACACACTCACAACTTTACTTATAAATAAATTCATTTTTATGACATCGCATGCGCAGATGGTCCGTATGAGATCACTCATGTCGTTTCAAGGCAAACAACTTCCCTTAATCCATCATTTTCCAGCCTCGGAACCTATACAGATGAATAGGCAAAGTTAAAGGTAAAGAAGTTTCCAAGCTTAACGAAACGCCACGTATGGGACGATAAGGATATAGCAGTTCCGCTTATTCATAAGTTTGACACTAAATGGAAGTGGATGGTCAGCTTCATGCCACGGCTGCTTGAATGCCAAGAAAGAGCCCCGGTACCCACTGTAAAGTAGAATGATTTTGACTGGGGACCAGTCAAGGTAAGACACAGAGAAAAATCTCTGCCCCCTTAGGGAATCGAACCCCGATACCCCAGTCATCCAGCCCGTACCAAAATTATATATTAGCTAAACTCTCATATAATCTCATAATTTGTGTAGAGAAAAACAGAACACGGTACGCTCCCATTTACGCCAGTTTTATTTACACTAATTTTAATGAGTGCGAGCTATCTTTCAGAATTATTTCCGTACACCAACCCAATTCAAATACACGCGAGTTATCATCGATAATGGCAGGCCTGCCACATCTCGTCCGATGTTTCCACTGTAAGGCGTGTTTAAACATTTTTGCCGCTATGTGTTTACAGAAGAAGCACCTTGCCTACACAAGTTTTTCACATTTTGACGGCCAATGTTATTCAAATGATCGTCTTCTGGCTTCTTACACCGTTTAGGATATTAATCTTGTGCCCGCGTTTCGGGGGCATGTGCCGCCCCAGTCTGGATTCCGTAATGGTGGTGGGTGAAGTGACTGGTCCTATAACCTAATAATTTTGTTATTTTTGGAATATTTCTAAAACAAAATAGTCGACAGCTGCCAGAAAATCCCTATCTGACATCATTGTGTCATAACTGGTCTTCGCACAGCATCGTCTGTCGTTCGTATCCACGAAAACTAATCGAAAACCTCAGTTACTTGATACTGTAAACAAAGGTGGCAGCAACGAACGGCGTTGGAATGCATGCTTTAGCTGTTAGCTGGCATTCATACAAGTACATACGTGCTACCGTTACTGCAAGAAACAGACACTAAATTCTTTCACTTTTCGCCAGTATATTCAGATTCTAAAACAAGATGACTTACATCGGCAGAAACTATTCTTAACTTTAAATCCATGCGTAGATTTGATGTGACTTTCGAGCACAAAATGCAACGTAGCCTGTCGGAAGACATTACAGAATGAATAAAGCAGACAGTAACAAACATTAGCATCGGAGTTTCTACAAACCGCAAATTTGTTGTTGTTGTTGGTGGTGGTGGTGGTGGTGGTGATTGTGGTGGCGGCGGCGGCGGCAGTGCTGCTGTTTACATTCATTCTACTAAGCTGCCCTTCCACAATTTACTAAGTTCACAGCGTGCATATAAATGCGAAATCGTGATAAGACAGTGTCCCTTAAGGGCTGCAATACATAAAAATTACTAAGAGTTATATCTTGCAAACCGTAACCAGAAGTGAAATTTGTCAACATTTTACGTTTGAATTTCAACGGGTGTTCCACTTCCACAACTAATACATTAGACTAACTCCAATAAACAGAGAAAATCCTTGAAAAGTAGTATTTTGTCATCCTAAGGGCTCCGTTCTTGTAGGATAAGACACCGCGTTACCGGACAATCGGTTCTTGACGTTTCGGGAAAAAAAAACAGTGTTTTCTTCTTCACAATCTCAAAGGACTGAAACCTCTAGAGCCTTGAAGATGAAAACATACGGTCCTCCAAAAAAATCTGCAGCCCCTTACTCAGCGAAGCGGTGTCGTACCCCACAAGAAAGAAGTCCTCAGTCACACCGCCGTGCTAACCTTAAGACTCGCTTCACTCATCATGTCACAAAACTTCTTGCATGTTTATGCAGTCTGAATTTCGTTTTAGTGAAACCAACAGCTCGCCAGAAGACCCCATCCAAGCAGCTTTATTCAATTCCATACAGTCCCACCCTATTTCTTTATCCACTTACCTCTAGATCTGTCCAGTGGTCTCTTACGTTCCTGTTTTCCGACAAAAAATCTAAGCATTCCTCACTCCTCGTGCTATGCGTCACCCCAATCTAGTCACCTATAATTTGGTAACCCTAACAATATTTGGTAAAAACAGCAAATTACAAGGCTCTATATTCAACATTCTCTATTCCCCGTCCAATTATTCCTTCTGCTAACTAACTGCTACTTTTGTCGCACCTGATCTCATACCCGTCCATTCAAAGGCACCTGCAGGCAAATTCGGCCCACGGCCTCCCATTTTCTAGACATATAAATAGTTGATTAGCCATCTGTAGAACCACTGTAAGAGCTATCAGCCCTTCGCAAAACCTATATCTATACAGCAGAACAACGACAAAGACAAAACGAACTATACTCCGCACTGGATTCCAACCTACGACACCAGTGTCCGAGCAGCAGAAGAACACACATTTTAGACCACGTGGCCTCATATGCTACAGAAATTTCTTATGTTCCAAGTTCCAAATCTCATATCCAAAGAATTCCACCGAGTTCGAAAGCCTTATGGAATTTTGTAATATGTTAACCCTGTTACGGCCAGGGTCTATTAGCCCCACGTCCCACCACCACCCTGGAATATAGCTCGTTTCCTGAGACAACCAAGTGCCTTCTAGCATTTGGACAGATATACACGGCTATGAAAGATATTTTATATGTGGCCATACTTTTGGTCATATTCTATTTTATCGGTAGATGCGAAACGTATTCATGAAAAAAGTTCTGAATCATTGATCAAATCCTCTCCCTCTGAGAGCCTCTTCCCAAGACAATGTCACGATAAGAGAAGTAAAGTCTGCAGTAGATAATTCTTTGTAATATGATTTACGATGCTAGATGTGGTTTATTTTTTATTAGAAGCTGCCTGCGTGAAGGACTTACTTAACCTCTCTGACCAAACTAATCATGGGCGAATACGCGATAAGGAATAAGAAAAGGGGGTGCTATTTTAGGGGAGAAAAAATACCGAAGGCAAAAAACCAGCATTTTTATACATAAGAGGGAACAAACCTCAAAAACGATTTACGACGGAATATCAGCATAAATTCAGCCCACAACTAGGTAATTAATTCCTTAATAGAATCCGTTCCGCGGAAGCTAAGATCTCAATACCTAGCCAAGAAATTTCGCGCATACTATGGAATCCAGAGGTTCATTGCCGTGTTCATAAGACGCGGCCCTTGACCCTACATACTTATTCCTTTAAAACCCACCTCAATATTATCTTCCCATCCACGCCTAGGTCTTCCAAATGCTTTCTTTCCTTAATTATTTCCACAAATTATATACACTCTAAATTAACATTAGGCTAAAAAATAACACCTTGTAATTAGTTTCTGGTCTTAGGATGTTATAGTGCGTAGTTCTATTGGTGGACACAAACAATACCGTCCACCAATTTATTAATGTGTGGCATATGCACATTCTATTTTATAATAATGATATTTTAGCCATAATTTTAGTAGTGATCACAAAAATACTGCATTTGGAATAGCTTGTTATCATACCCAAACATGCAGTACGAATAAGTGTAGGAAAGAAACTTCATGACTATCATTGTTACTGAAACATGCAGTGATAAATTTAGACAAATGACGCTAAAACACACTATTGGAATTGCTGCACGCGGACACACCTAATGCTGCAGTCCAGCGGTTGGTAGCACACCTGCTTCGTGTTTGGTACATCTCAAGAATGCTATGAAATGACCATTCACGTAACTGAACTACTAACGCACGACAAATAATTTAAATGGGAATCAAAACGCCTCTGTACACACTTTTACTGAAAAACTATCCTATAATATTATTAATCAGATTATTAACTACCAAAATTAACCAACAACTCTAGTATATCTTTAACCAAAAAAAACCGTCCTAACACCTCCCCAGAAATAGATTGCTTCACACAACAATTTTAACTGTACTACTTAACATGATACCATGACACTTAGGGTCAATTGGAAAGGACTATTTCAGTATTATCTTCAAAGAACTAAGGAAAAACCGTGAAACATCTCGGTAACATTTGAACCACAGAAGTCACAAATAGGAAAAACTAACCACTCAACATCCACATCCGGTCAGCAATCATCAGAATCAGCTTTAGTTCGTGTCTGGTACATATTACAAAACAGACAGATAGACACACACAAACAAACATGTACGATTAGTTTGCTGCGTAAAATACTATCCACCACTGTTTTGAATAGGAGTGTCAATTGACTGGAAATCTTTACCTCATAGCTTCATTACTTCTGGAGGTGCACAAAATAATCAACACAATAATCTTTCAGTTTTGACACGAATATTTTCATATCATAAAAAACAATTTCCCTCAGTACTGAAGCAGTCCAGATGTGTAGCTGACACATAAGTGTAGCAACTCTGGTGCATTCACTTTGTTATTGTCTCTGAATTCTTAATTTGTGAATGCTAACGTCTCAAGCACTCTCAAACAGCATAAAAGAGACAGAATAAACAGGCTGTGGCTCAATTCAACATTTCTTAAGTTATTCGATAGCAGTATGTCCTAACTCTCTCAATTACAACAACACTTAAAGAAAAAGTATACTGCATATAACACATGTCTGAATCTTCTCTACCACTGTTTTCTAAAAATTTTCTACTTTGATAAATATTTAATGAGTTATGATCCACAAACACATGGAAACATATATGTCTTCACACATGGTATATATTAAAGTCATAAAGCTGAATGGTCAACAAATATTTGTTAAACTTCCTAATATCAAGTATCATGAAAATCCATTTGTGGTTCTCAAGTTGTCACATACTGACAGACAGACGGACACAGACTCAGACACAGACAGAAAGGCAGGCAGACAGACAGACATGGCAAAGTTAAATAGCTAAATGTGCAACTGTGTTGTGAATGCACCGAAAATGTAGATGTTTAGTAAGCATGAAGATGATACCACAGGAATTAAATTTTACCAATAAAATTGTAATCAGAAACTCGTACGCAGACAGCCAAGTCATTCTGAGTGGGTTGTGGGTAGAAACACAACGAGGAAGACAGAATTGTACTCTGAACCACTTAAAGTTATGGTAATCTCATTTTCAGAGATAATACCCATATTTACCCAAACGCAAGATGACTCTAAATTAGACGACCCCCCAGAAAATGTCTGCCACAGACCAATGTATTTATCCAAATCTAAAATGACCCCAAAAATAAAACATCTCCTAAGGAAAATATTTTACTATTAATTGCACACACTTCATACACAAAGCATGTCAGATTCCATCTACCTTTACCAACCTGCATCACTCTTTCCTCCTTCACAGGCAGTGCCTTGATCTTCCTCACACTAACTCTTAACATCCCCATCCTCTACACTACCACTGCATAACATATCATCAGTCCCATCCATTCCATTGGATATACAGCAATCCTTAAAACCCTTCACCATCACTTCTTGTGAAATGCTCTGCCATTCTGTTATGATCCGCACTGAATAATACATTCATATTTCTTGGTTCATAAACTTACTTAAATCCATAAAAGAAGAATCACAATTTTCTCCACAGATTGTTTTAGTGGTGTTAAGTATTTTAAATACATGCAATCTGGACTTTTGTTTTGTATCTGTGGTCCGATCTGTGTGAGTTCACGTTTCTTTAACGATTTTTAACTTGTAGATTGGTCCAGGTTTTGTTTTTTAAGCACTGTAGTTAATTTTTAATTCTTCAATAGCCATTTTCCTGTTCCTATCCTTGGATTAGATTTGTTTGCAGATGCATATCTTAACAAGGTGCTGTTTCTATGGTGCACAGTGACTGATAATAGCTCAGTCTAAGGGGTACACCAGGTTAAGTGCTTCCTTGCCTGAATGGACAGAGCCAGCTTCTGTAACATCACGCTTCTTTAAAAAATTGGACGAAGGACAAAGTCTTAAAAAAGAAGAATAAGTCAATTAACTTCAGTTGTACTCAGTTCTCTCTTTTTGATCTATGTACCTTTGAAGATGGGAGTGATACGTTGTCCTAAAACATCGGTAAGCATTACCATTCTACGCTACGTAATATTCCAGAAGAGCACAGATCTCACAGGATGTGGAAGTGCAGGCCTTGGTTTGGCTCTGCATGGTCCAATTCAGAGTGATCCAGTTTGGCATGGCACAGTACAGTGCCTTGTATGCAAATTTGAGATGACCTAACATATTTAAGCGCCAAATTTCAGGGACAAAATGTATCTTGCATTTGAGTAAATACAGTATCTATGACAATGGAAGAGCAGACAATTACATGACAGCCTGTAACTAACAAAATAACTAGACATACAGTTTTTCGGGTTTACATGGCAGCACTGCTCAAGTTGACATGTTAGAACATTCAATATTCCATGCTTTATTAATGTGTTTCAAGCTGTCACACTGATCACTGTTGATGTTGTTCCCATTTTTTTGTTTTTGTACCATCTTACAATGGAACTGTCACAATCACAGATGATGACAATATAACACCTAGTTTTGGCAACAAAGACTTGACAAATAAAGTAATGTTATCAATACAACAAACAGAACCACCCAAAGACATTTCAGAAGAAGTATGTTGATATGTGATCAATCAGTAAGTAAAAAAGAAACAGCATAACAAAAAGACACTGCAGTTCAGATCATAATACTGTACTCAGGACAGATCAGAAACAAAACGAGCTTCCACAGACTACTTGCTGGTCCTTCATTATGACATCACCTATACAGTGCAATAATTAAAAGCAGTTAAGAGTTACAAACACAACAGAATACCAGTCACAAAGGACTTGGTAGTCAAGTGAATGATTTAAGATTCCCAAACACAGCACACCATTATAATTCCCACAGTCTTGACCAATGTTGAGTACTGGAAAAGGCCTACATGGCTCAATCCTCTTTCATATAGAAGAATAAGATTATGGTAGCTCACACTTACACGTGACAAGCAAG
>Ga0123353_10010026_pt1 | contig 13158 bp, 7 predicted proteins | sample TergutLab28metaG_3_FD_92763 | JGI IMG/M metagenome (GOLD analysis project Ga0123353, IMG submission 92763) | Labiotermes labralis P3 segment gut microbial communities from Petit-Saut dam, French Guiana - Lab288 P3 | ecosystem: Host-associated > Arthropoda: Insects > Digestive system > Gut ...
CATGAGGCTGGGTGGGCCCCAGGGCCGGTCTGGACAGGTGCGGAAAATGTCGTCCCCACCGGGATTCGATCCCGGACCGTCCAGCCCGTAGTCAGCTGCTATACCGACTGAGCTACCCGGCACACAATAATAATCGTATTATATAACGTAATTGTGCATCAAGTTGGTCATTTACCCAGAGCCGTACCATAAAAAAAAAGGAGTTCAGGAATTAAAAAAAATTAATCAATTACTGATGTCAGTGATAAAAACATTATCCTACATTATCAATGAAAACGTTTAGAACTGCCATAATCTTCAAAATATGGAAATATTAATACCTTCACCAGTAACTGCTGAGATAGGAACCTTCTTCTTAGAGCCTCTCCAGATACCGCAAACAAAGCTCGGAGCATCAGTTGTAGTCGGCGGTGATAACGAGATTCTCCTATGCTTACGTCGTCTTCGGCAGCAGATTCTGAAGAATTCTGTCAACACAACCAGAACACTTATTTTCACAGAATTTTAAATTCTAGGTTGGATTCTAACACAAAATTCCCAGATGCATATAACGAGTTCAAACCGCTCAACAACACAAAAATAATAAAATTTAAGCAGATTTAAACGATCAATGGCATATCCATTCATTCAATTATTCCATTGGTGTGTGCAGAATGTGATGATCCCTTGCCGTTCTCAGGACCTTCTTCGATTCCTCTCTGTTAGGTACTTTTTCCTGCCACCCTTCTCCACCAAATATTCTTCCATCCTCTCTCACCTCATCTTGCCATCTATTTCTTGGTCTACCTCTCAATCTTGTTGTTCCCAAATTCATATATAGGCCTAATACCCTTTTGGGATTTGAGAAATTCGTAACCGTGTATTTTTACTTAGCTGGGGGTTAGCCCCATCGTAAAACCCTCAACCTGAAGGGCCAGGATTCTTGATCAGGGTTTACTCACTTATATGACTTGCTTTCACCACAGCTTCCAGAGCATCGTCTACCCTTGGTTTGATTTGGGAGTGTCGTTCTCCTAAGAGAGTTGCAACCAAGCTCAAGGGTCCCTCCTACCCTATCTGAGAGACCCTTACGATTGGGTCCATCAGACCCCATTGCTCTTTCTGCTCAGTAACGCATGCTGCTGAAGGGGTTGGTTACCTCAACCTCAGCATGGGTTACTCACCTTAACAGGTCCCACAGCTAGCAGGCAAGAGTGTGGTAGGAGTGGAGAGTTTTGATGATTTTCGTCTTCATGTTGAAAAGCTTATTAGGTATTATGAAATTCACTACGTTAAAAATCCCAAACACGAACAGCAGAAATAATTGGAATGTAAGGAAGTGGAGAAGAGTACAGATGGCAACATAAGATGCACTTCCTTATCGAGCATGAACTTGCAACGTATTTTGTGTTCTTCTGTCAGCGTCTGAGAAGAGTCTGTGTTAAATGCTCTCCCATTTCTCATCTTCTTCAGTTTACGTATAACGGCTATTTCAGAATATCGCGATCACACATGATTTGTGAACGTTCCACGCTCAGTGACCAAGCTACTTGCAAAACTCACAGTACAACCTTTAATACATCAAATCCAGTCCATCAAGGACGGAAAAGCATAAAAAATGAACATATAAAGAAAATAATGGGAGTGAAAGGGAAGCCCGACATCATAGACATCATACAGAAGAAAAGACTACAATGGTACGGCCACGTCAAAAGGATGTCAGAGGAGAGAATACCAAAATTAATTATGGATTGGATACCACGGGAGGGAAGGGAAAGAGGACGTCCAAGAAAAACGTGGATGGAAGGAGTACAAGGAGCCATGACGACAAGAAATTTAGAACCAGATCAATGGAGAAACAGAGAGGATTAGATCGAAATCCAGTCCATACTTAAAAGTGAATCTGTACTTACCCGTAAAATAATAGAGAATAAAGAAATGTATACGCTTCTGACTGTACCTGTGGAAACTCTCCTGGAAGCGCCTGAGCCAAAAGCCAATACAGATGGTGAGCAACGCGGGGTGACGTAAGTGCTCGCTCCAGCAAGAAGTAAGCCAATGGTGAAGGCTCCCACGTTTCATGCTTCAAAGCTTGTACTAACTGTGGCAAGTAATCCACCAATTCATCACTCCCTAATGACCGCAGCCAGTTCACAGCCATGCGACGAACATCGACATCTGGGAAACTGCAAATAAAAGCTTTTCAATGTCTTTATCATTGCACCGTGCATTTTGTAGTTTATTTAAGTATCACACCAACAAATGCACATATATAGTCTTTAATAAGCTAAAATTTACATTAAAACACTTAAAACGCTCCCACATGTTTCGATCATACAATCATCCTCAGGGAGCATACTTTGTTCCTTGCTAAAGTTACAGTTTAAAACACTCAGTGATTACCTTCATTATCATTAATTTGGTGCTGTGGCAGCGTGTCGTGTGTTGTGTGTGAGTCGGACGGTGTTCAGTTGGGACCGGCTGTCGATGTGCTTGTTGTGCCGTATAGCCAGTCACTTTGTATATTCATTCATTCATACATTCCATTGGCATGTGCAGAATGCGACAATTCCTTGCCGTTCTCAGGAGCTTCTTCCATTCCTCTCTGTTAGTTACTTATTCCTGCCACACTTCTCCACCAACTATTCTTCCAACCTCTCTCACCTCATCTTGCCATCTATTTCTTGGTCCACCTCTCAATCTTGCTGTTCCCAAATTCATATATAATACCCTTTTGTGAATTCCATTTCCTTCCATTCTCTGTACATGCCCAAACCAAAGTAATCTATTTAACCTTACTGTCTCTATTATAGTAGGGATTTAACACTTGCATAAATTTCTTTATTGGTTAATATTCTCCAATTTTCTTTTTCATTGTCATATATTGGACCTAAAATTCTTCTGTACACTTTCCTTTCAAAAATGTTCAATTGCTTTCTGTCTACTCTGTTCCTTGCTAAATTTACAGTTTAAAACACTCAGTGATTTATTTACTTCCTTATCATTAATTTTGTGCTGTGGCAGCGTGTCGAGTGTTATGTGTGAATCGGACGCTGTTCAGTTGAGACCGGCTGTCGATGTGCTTGTGCTGTATAGCCTGTCGCAAGCTATACGGCACAACAAGCACATCGACAGCCACTCCCAACTGAACACTGTCCGACTCACACACAACACACGACACGCTGCCACAGCACCGAATTACTGATAATGAAGTAAATCACTGAGTGTTTTAAACTGTAACTTTAGCAAAGGAACAAAGTATGCTCCCTGAGGATGATTGTATGATCGAAACATGTGGGAGCGTTTTAAGTGTTTTAATGTACATTTTAGCTTATTAAAGACTATATACGTGCATTTGTGGTGTGTTACTGAAATAAGCTTTTCAATGTTTAAATCGTGAGTTGAAAAATGGTAATTTTTATAACAATTAAAATGGACAGAGTACACTTGGAGAGACAAGAAAGGAGATGATAAAATAACGGAGCTCAGTGAAGTTTCAGATTTTAAAGTACGGGTGATAAACAGCAATGAAAACTTGTATACATCACCTGACTGATGCAGTCTGGGAGAAAAAGACATCCAAATGCTCGACGGACAGAGAAGTAGCTGAACAAAAGGGCCACTTCTTTACAGTCACTATTTTTTATGACATTAAGACACACACTGTTAAAGTATAAGACCCAAATAATTTTTAAAAAGCACATACAAAGTGATTTGGACACTAACAAAGAGAAACAGAAAGAAATTGAACATTTTTTAAAGGAAAGTGTACAGAAGAATTTTAGGCCCAGTATATGACAATGAAAAAGAAAACTGGAGGATATTAACCAATAAAGAAATTTATGCAAGTGTTACAAAACCTACTATAATAGAGACATTAAGGTTAAATAGATTACGTTGGTTTGGGCATGTACAGAGAATGGAAGGAAATAGAATTCACAGAAGGGTATTGTACATGAATTTGGGAACAACAAGATTGAGAGGTAGACCAAGAAATAGATGGCAAGATGAGGTGAGAGAGGATGGACGAATAGTTGGTGGAGAAGTGTGGCAGGAAAAAGTACATAACAGAGAGGAATGGCAGAAGCTCCTGAGAACAGCATGGAATCGTCACATTCTGCACATGCCAATGGAATGAATGAATGAATTAATTAATTAATTAACATAAGAAGTGACTGTAAAAAAGGGGCCCCTCAGATCCTTATTATATCTTCCTTGTTAAGTTTTTTTTTTTGTATTGACATGCCTGAGGATGACCGAACTACTGGCTGAAAAATTATGTGCACACGTACAGGTAACAGTTTGAATTAAAACCATCTGCCAGTTTTTTTACTAACATCAAATAGCTTAACAAAACTTCTACTCTTCTCTAAAGTTTGCTCTTTGTGGCTGCCAGCTCACAATCACTATTTAAGCCATCTGATTATTCCTGAATTTTAAGCCACCACCTGGCGAATGAGGGGGATGCAGTGGCACGGTCGGTTGAGTCACCACGCCAAGAGCCAGAAGGTCACAGGTTCGATTCCCGATGGTGTCACTGGAATTTTTAATTGACATAACCCTTCCGGCCGCACTATGGCCCTGGGGTTGACTCAGCTTCTAGCAGAAATGAGTACCAGGAATTAGGGAGGTGGTGGGGTACGTCAGAACACAACTGTCTTGTATCATATTTATTATGCTGATGACGTCATGTTTCGGCGGCCACTGTGGGCCATCTTCAGGTCACAAAAATGTATATAGAGGAAAACTATACAGAGTATGATCAAAGTATAGGTGCATACTGTACACTTGCAACGAGATCTCGCTGTTGGTTGGATACAAGACAGTTGTGTTTTGACGTACCCCACCCCTCCCTAATTGCTTATAACGCAGCAGGTATGATGCAACTAAAGAGCACCAGGAATATTTCCTGGCGGGTAAAGGTGACCGGTGCGTAGGGCTGACAACCTTACCATCTTCATGCGCTGACTGTCGTGAAATCTGGGAGCCTCAAATTCCTGGAACCCTCAGGGTCTGTCCAGGCCTGTAATGGGATTGCTTTACCTTTCACCTGGCCAATGAAATCCAGAAACCAACCAACAACATCTAGCATTATGACCAGAGGGAAGAGGAAGAGTGGGAAGGCTCTAAGAACAAATACACTTACCATGGTAAAAGCAGTTGCATAGCGCTGACAGGCTCCATGGGGCTCCACATGTGCAGAATCGTGTGCAGGTCATCGAGACAAGCCCAATCCCAGCTATGAGCAGCCAGCAAAACCTTGGGCAGTGCTTGCGGCATGTGAAACAAGTAATGTCGTTTCTCCCACAACACTTCGCGGTCTTCCACCGCTGGCCTATCACAGTAAGTAACCCTACTTAAAATATCTGCCACGTTATACATTTGCCCATATGGAAAGATGATGACAAATGTCAAGACAGTCCATTGCTATGCATACATAAATTTAATTTATTACTGTTCCCACCAATCCCAAAATCACCCCGACTCTAATATTTCTTCGTAGCAAACGCAGTGGCAAAGCTGGTTTAGGCACTGCGTTATGAGCCGGAAGGTCTCGGGTTCGATTCCCGATGGCATCACTGCAATTTTTCATCGACATAATCCTTCCACCTGCACTACGGCCCTGGGGTCGAATCAGCTCCTAACAGAAACGAGTACCAGGAATATTTCCTGGGGGGTAAAGGTGTGTGGTGCGCAGGGCTGACAACCTTAGCACCTACATGTGGTGATTGTCTTGAATTCTGGATGCCTCAACCTCCTGGAACCATCAGGGCCTGTCCAGGCCTGTAATGGGATTGCTTTTAAATTATTACTTTCAGTTCACAGTTTCATTCATGCTACAGGCAAAGTGAAGGAAGCACAACACAAATATCCCTCCCTCATAACACCTTCAGCTATACTTCAAACAAACACACTGTAAGTTAGATCCGAGTTAGTCACAGTAATTACTATAAACATATCTCAGTATTTAACCAACTTGATGCACAAAATTTGTTTCACAATAAGTTTTATTTCATGCCTCTACATGTTTCGAGCACACGTGCTTATCATCAGGAGGTCAAAATTGCATTACACAGCCTCTGGTATCACACCTATAGGTGTGATCATACCAGAGTCTGTGTAATGCAATTTTGACCTCCTGATGATGAGTACATGTGCTCGAAACATGTAGAAGCATGAAATAAAACTTATTGTAAAACAAAAATTTTGTGCATCAAGTTGGTTAACCTTTTGGCGCCGGAATTATTTTTTTTTTATTTTAGCACACCCTGTATATAAAATGTGAATATTACAGGAAACAAATAAGTTAGAATTATGAAACAAACTGCATTTTGAAGAGAAAAAACCGAGAATATACACCATGTTTAAAATATTCGGTATCTATATTTGTTGAATAAATATACAAAATGCAACTTTAGAGGTTAGCGATGCGGTATGACCACTATAGTTGACATTAGGCGTCAAAAGGTTAATTACTGAGATATATACTGAGATGCACGGTCAACAAAACATCAAAATTCTATAAATAATTACATTCACTGGCACATGATATCATACAGTCTGATATAAATTTAACATTGGCAACACTACATAACTACAGCACAAAAGACAAGGAACTATAAGTGTCTGTTCAGCGTCCACACTTCAGATCTCACACACCAACCCGTAAGGCAGGTGTTAGTACAACAACTAATAACACACGTTTCAGTACACCACCTACTGAGCAATCTTAGTTGACTGTAAATCCTGAAATACCCTCAGAAGGTTACACATTCATTAGAGTAGACATGAATAAAAATTGGCAAAATACAGAAAGTGTACATTATGCACGCCCTGAAGGTAGAAATAGCACAACAAAGCCATTAAAATTCAGGTCGTTTGGAAACATCCACACACAACACACGAGACAATTGTGTGGTCACTAAAAATTGTGATGGTGAACACATACATACACAAGTGTGTGGTCACTAAAAATTGTGATGGTGAACACATACATACACAAGTGCGTGGTCACTAAAAATTGTGACGGTGAACACATACATACACAAGTGTGTGGTCACTAAAAATTGTGACGGTGAACACATACATACACAAGTGCGTGGTCACTAAAAAGTGTGACGGTGAACACATACATACTGGGTAGTCCAAGAATTTTGATGCAAAAAAATGGAGGCAGTCATGCATAGCATGATGATGGGGATACGTTCTGAGAAACACGTCATTAAGCGATTCTGTTGTTGTGCGAATGTCATAGAGTGTACTTACAAAAACCTAGATAGTACAGTATAGCCTACTACACACCTAGGCTATTTGGTATAGCCTATTGCTCCTAGACTACAAACCTGTACAGCATGTTATTGTAGTGAATACTGTTGGCAATTGTAACACAATGGTACTATAATATTACATCACACACACTACATGACAGAGTCAGTCACACAATCTCCCTCATCCCAGACGCATAGCCTGCTGCTCTGCTCATAACGGCCGACCACCAGCAACCAAGGGTATGTACAGTGAATCTTTTTCATTCTGGTAAGACACCTGCACCCACATAACCATGGGCAATATGCCAACACGAACATCACACACCTTTAGCACATTTGACGCACTTCACCCGCCTCATAGCTAAAGACACACAATAACAGAACTCCCACAAACATGGAACATACCTAACACTACCCAACACTCATGTTATCTTTTCATCTTTGCAACATTACACGCCATTTGCGGCAATAACACAAGTATAGTTTCGAGCTCCTGATGATAGGCACACATGTGCAGGAAACATGTTGAGCAGAATATAAGTGCAATAAAGAACTCAGTAGCATCTAGTTGGTTTTCTTCTCTACGCTTATACTACGATGCACAGACAAACACACATCAAATTATAATGTTATATTATAATATTATAAACTTATGGGATCACTGTCACACATGCGATCCATTGTTGACCAAAATGTCATTACGCAGCACACGACTGCAATGGGAAAGCTGCTGTAAGAAGGCAAAACAATGGAGGCAGTTTTTCACAAGATGAACTACCATTCAATTATTATACCAACCACTGTACATATACAAAATTTATAAAATTTACACATTAAAACATTAAAAATGCTCCGACATGTTTCGGTCCTTGGACCATCATCAGGGAGCCGTATCGTCCTTGCTAAAGTTACACTATTAAAAGTCATATTAATTTCACTATTCCAGTTGGGTATTGTGGCAGCATGCCATGTTGTGTTGTGTTGTGTTGTGTTGTGTTGTGTTGCGAAGAGTGCCCTGTAACGGATGTATGTTCTGTGTTTTGTTGCGTGATACACAGAACGCACATCCATAACAGGGCACTCTTCACAACACAACACAACACAACATGGCATGCTGCCACAATACCCAAAATGGAATAGTGAAATTAATATGACTTTTAATAGTGTAACTTTAGCAAGGACGATATGGCTCCCTGATGATGGTCCTAGGACCGAAACATGTCGGAGCGTTTTTAATGTTTTAATGTTTTAAGGTGTAAATTTTAGAAATTTATATATGTGCAGTGGTTGGTATAATAATTGAGTGACTTGACAACATGCACGGTGTAACAACGAAAATATGAACTACCACATCGTAAATGTTACAAGATCATGAAGAATTGAGATAAAATTACAAAGTGCGGCCGGTAACTCACGTTGTGAAAGTGTCCTGCTCTATGATATTCAAAAGCTGTTGCTGTGTGTTTGGATCAAGACTTGTCCATTCATGAAGAGGAGCTGCTGGTGCTTCAGACTTCACCTTCTCGTTTCTGTTCACTTCTGATGGAAACACCACACGTCCGCCCAGGTCCGGCAACTCGACCCCTAATAAGATGATTGATTAAAGCAAAAAAATTCCTAATATTCTTGATTTCAAACTTTCACGCCATGTTCTGAATGTTGTATTCTTTCTTTTGGGTGATTCCCTGGCGCCTTAATTTTATGTGCCAACGTTTCAGAACGCTCTGTCTGTTCCGTCTTCATAGACAGCATAAGCAGGAAGAATAACCAGAATGAGATTGTTGGGGTATTTATACGGGGAGCCAATCCGATGGAGGGGGGATTGGAAGGGGGCATGTCCGAGTAGAAAAACAGGCTGTGGAGGGCAAGGACCTTGAGTGGGCCAGAAAGAAGACAGCCACCTGAAATACAACAGTTTGATCTCTACCATCCCATGGCTCCCATTCCTCGTTCTGACAAATAGACATTTCTCCCTCACATACATACTACTGGCGTCCACTTGGGGTCTTTGCCCTCCACAGCCTGTTTCTCTACTCGGACGCGCCCCCTCCGTCACCCCTCCATCCGATTGGCTGGGCTATTTTTGAGCCAAACCTTTTCCCGTATAAATACGCCAACAATCTCATCCCGGTTATTCTTCCTGCTTACGCCACCCACAGAGACGAAACAGGTGGAACAGAGTGTTCCGAAACGTCGGCATATAAAATTCAAATTTGATAACTGTCCAACAAGATGCGACTTATTCCGTTTATTACATTTCTGTAGGCAGCTCTGCATGTTTCGGGTGTTGACACACAGTTCAGTCACTATGGAATCTCACAAAAGAGGGAATACAAGTTTCTAATATGCCTAAACATTAAATTCAAAGTCAAGCTGTGTTACAGAGCAACAAGGAGAAAAAGAATTGTTATATTATCATAACATTTACTTGAATTCAGACAACATATGATTATGTAAAGAAACATATAGCACAGGGCACTTACAGAGAACAGGATCAGTATCGGCATGGGGGCGTGTTCCTGGGGATGGAGCCGGCCCCAGTCGTTTATCAGCTACCGTAGGCCACAAAGAAAGAAGAAAACTGCCTTGTGCCATCACACTGACAACAAACACACAATACCAGTAACACATACCATACAATACAAGTTGTAATCACTACTCCCTAATAGAAAAAAGTCTGGTTTGACAAAGGGAATACTTAATAAAAAACAAGGAAAGATTAATCCCTGATTCTGTATGGTGAGATTAGCTTCAAAGCAGCATATCTGTACAGTATCTGCAGTAAGTAAACACTCTGTGTGGTGAGATCAAATTTACAAGAGCAGATGTGTACAGTATCTGCGGCAGATGAACGCTAAGTCCACCTATGTATGCAACACAGCAAATCATATATTTACGAGACACCAGTATCACCTCAATCAACACACATATGGCACCACCCGGAAGGCACGTATAGCTTAAGGAATGTCGTAGGCATGAGTGACACAAGAAATCTGGGCGGAACACAAACGAAAACCGAGGAAGGAAGCGGTAGCAAATTTTAGACTCAAGGCAGGACATGACCGCCTAGCAGCTCATTTGAAAAAAATTGGTATATATGAATATAGTGAGTGCACAATATACCAAATACCAAACTCCACCATGGACGAGCAACATGTGCTACGTTGCCCTAAACTCGATACCGACCAACAGGTGTTCGAGAACACCATCAGACTCTACTGTGATGCCAGACTGATGATGAGATAGCTTCTCCACCATCGGCCACAGGGACAACAGCAACACTTATGAGACATTCCATGTAAAACACAACCCAATACGATAAACCAAATTTTTCGTCTTGTCCAAGATATGAAGAATGTGATAAGCAAGCTTGTATTACAGCAGATGCTGAAAAATGTCTCCCAACTCTTTGAAGACAAGCATTCAGCCTCTTCACAGTGTCTTTTGCAGCTTTGCAAATAGTATGCTGGTCAGTGCCAGCAACGGCCTGCTCAGTGTTATGTTAAGCTCCTCCAGTCTTTTTGGGTTGTTACTGTTGTAGACTCACTGTTTAAAGAATGCCCATAGAAGAAATTCAAGGTGACATGAGGTTCGGAGACCACAGTGATGAAAGTCACGCCTAACAATGTAACCACTAAAGAAATCTTGCAAGAAAGCCATTGTTATCTTAGCAATTGACCAACTTAATGCACAAATTCTTGTTTTATAATAAGTTTATTATATTCTTCTACATGTTTCGAGCACTGTTGTGCTCATCATGAGGAGGTCAAATTGTATTATACAGCATCTGGTATCATCACACTCTGTAGGTGGCCGTCTGGTACACCGGACGGCCACCTACAGAGTGTGATGATACCAGATGCTCTATAATACAATTTTGACCTCCTGATGATGAGCACAATAGTGCCCAAAATGTGTGGAGGAATATAATAAACTTAATATAAAACAAGAATTTGTACATTAAGTTGGTCAATTACTAAGATTATACTGGGATGCACGGTCAGCAAAACATCAAAAGCCATTGTTGTTTTGGCAGTATGGATGATCATCCCAGCTTGCTAAAAATTGCAATCCCGTTCAATCCCTCCCAGCACAGTGGCGAATTGCATAAAAAATTTTGACGACTTTACAAGGTAATTGTCCCTTCAAGGAACGATGTTCATATGATTTATTTTCTATAGACTGCACAGCAAACACAAAGCTTTGACAAACGCAGCGGATTTTCAGCGCTCCATATTCTACTGTTTTGATCGTTTATGTTCCCACTCTAGTGGAACTATGGTTCACCCATAAACAGTACACTGTCAAGAGGAAAACTGCTTCATGCACAAAACCACAACACCAACAATGAATTCTTGAAAATGTGTCACAGACTTGAAGCTGATGCACTTACTAAAATGAAAACAGCCATTCAGTTTAGCTGTTTCGTTACTTGATAACAACTTGTCTTAGATACACATTTCCCTTGGCAAACTTCTCAGAGATCTGCACTGCGATTGGGTTAGCACATCTTCAGTAATGTTTACCATATCACGCCTTGGCAGTGGCGTACCCAGGAATTTTTCTTCAGGGGGGAGGGATTCAACAAATTCAGTTGAGGACAGAGAGAACAGGGATCTGAGGGCGGTAGCCCCCTAGTCAAGGGTTCTGGAGGCAGCTTCAATTTGGTACAAGAAATTTCATTTCATATAGTAAAATTTTTGGTATTTTAAGACTATTTATGATGACAATCAATTTATTTGTCATTGCTAATGTAAAACAATTGCGAACCGGCGGTAGTTTCAGAATTTTACTTCTTTTTTTCCGAACATCTTGGGGTGTTGGCGTCCTAAATTCAGCAATTTTTAACAGTTTTCACAATCAGGTTGAGTTTGACATGATTTTGGAGGGCCTTCGGAATTTCGGGGGGGGGGGGGGGGTTGAACCCCCCCAAACTCTACCCTCGGTACGCCACTGCGCCTTAGAACCGTCATGGACCTAACAAGTTTCCTGTCCCTAACATTCCATTTCCTTGTATTGTTCCACAAGTCTTAATATTAGAGTCTTCGTTGAAACCTCTTATTGGGATGCACACAGCTAAATGCTTCAGATACTGCAGCAAAATATTTAGTTGCAAAATGATATTCAAGAATGAACACAGATTCTCTTGTGACAAACCCAGACCACCAATTACAGAATTACCACACAACTGGCAGCTGATAAAACTGAATCAAGCCAGTGATCTCGTGCTGAATGACTCATAAAATGATGTAAGACCCCACTACAGCAGGGAGGCAGCTTGTTATAAGCCTGCTTCATTATTAATATATAAATGCCCTTTGGGTTGCGCCTTGTACAGGGTGGGGCAAAATACCCTCCGTACTTTCAGTACGGCATTGTGAAGGGATGGAATGCCGTAAAAGGGTGGGGTTTGGCTCGAAAGGTGCAGGTGGTTGGGAAGTTCCCGTTACAACACTCCGCAGTCGTAAAGATGGTGTGGTCCAACGAGCAGCGCGCATTTGCCTTCGAAACCTACTTTTCGCAAAGTGACTATCATAGCTGTGCAGCGTGCGTTCCATACTCGCTACCAAATCCCCCCTCGGGACCGAGTACCGGACCGAAAATCCATTCTGTTGTTGGTTGAGAACTTCAGGGAAACGGGAAGTGTGTCTGAAAAAAAGATGAGGACGACCACGGACCTCTCGAACACCAGAGAACATCGAGGCTGTCAGACGGTCCGTTTCGCAGTCTCCCAGGCGCTCTGCACGCAAACACCACGCAAACAACGGCCACCACTTGCAAGATATTATTTTTAAGACTATGTGATTTAAAACTTCCCATGTTGTAGTTTCAGAATCCAAAAATAAAATTTTTGTATCTCGAATAGTTTTTTTTTTGTTATTCACCTTAAAATTTACGGAGGTTATTTTGC
>Ga0123353_10010030_pt1 | contig 13157 bp, 18 predicted proteins | sample TergutLab28metaG_3_FD_92763 | JGI IMG/M metagenome (GOLD analysis project Ga0123353, IMG submission 92763) | Labiotermes labralis P3 segment gut microbial communities from Petit-Saut dam, French Guiana - Lab288 P3 | ecosystem: Host-associated > Arthropoda: Insects > Digestive system > Gut ...
AGCACCATGATTGGAGCAGGCGATATGAAACTTGTTGCGCTTAAAGAGATATCCAATAATTATTGGATCACTTACGAACGCGCCCACTTTTTCCAAGGGGAGATTGATGTATCGGCAACTGTGGAACTTGTATACCTTTTGATTCCGTCACAAAAACTCGATTTCGGTCTTCAAAGTAATCCCGTAAGCGACGCGCACCTTTGTCTTGACGAGTGTAATCAATGCTCGGACATCCCGGGCAGTTGCTGCTCTTAAGTTAATAATCTTACCCGCATGCTGCCGGCTTATTGCTGCATCACCGATGCGAGTTCCTTTCAGGCCAAGTTCGTCAATAAGTTTACCCGCCGATACTACTACCCCATTGACTGTGGGGTTGCGGAAGATGCTTCCTGCGTTTGGCTCTTTTACCGAAGTTGCACGGCGTTTGAGTAGTATTTCCTGTTCACGCTTTTCAATTTCGCACTTGTCACCTGATTTCAAAAAGAAATAAACCCCCATAACAATTTGATTGCGGCTTTTCTGGAATCGGCTTGTGCGGTAAGAAAATTTGCATGCACGTGCATCCAGCGAGACTATTTCCCCATTTTGCAAAACATCCACCATCGCGGCGATATCGCTGATTTGACCGCCGTATGCTCCAGCGTTCATATAAACCGCGCCGCCCACTGTGCCCGGGATTCCGGCGGCAAATTCAAGGCCGCTAAGCCCCCGGCTTCGTGCGAACTTTACAACAGCTCCCAGCGTCGCTCCGGCATCGGCATAGACAAAGTTACCGTTTTCAACAATTTCACGAAAATTCAATTTTATTAACACTCCGTCATAGCCGTTGTCGGATACCAATAAATTTGCTCCATGTCCAACTATACGGTAAGGGTATTCAATGTAATTCAGGGCACTTACGAGTTTTATAAGAATTTCTTTTGATTGTACTGTGACAAAAAAGCGCGCGGAACCGCCGATTCGGAATGTGGTGCGGGTACTCATGAGTACGTTTTCTTCGACATTAGCTTTGCCGCAAATATGTTCAAGATAACTTTTTAAAACTTGGTCAAGCACAAACTATGTATATGTGTCGCAGGGAATTAAAATAGACTATTAAAAGCCCAATGTTCTCTTGTTACAGTTTCGAAAAGAATTTAACAAGCGTTTTTTCGGGTACTGCACCTTCACGTAATATTTTAATATCGCCGTTTTCGATTTTTATTATGGTGCTTGGTTTGCCAAGTTTACTTGGGCGCGACATAAAGATTGCATCAATGCGCCCGTTAAGGTCATCATAAACGGCATTCCATGTTGTTGTGGACGGTTGGGCGGAAGTATTGGCACTTGTTACCACCAGAGGTGTTTCGCAGGCACGCAGAAACTTTTTTGCAAATTTGTTAGCGGGAATCCGGACAGCAGTGCCGTTTGCAAGGACAACCGTCAAGCCGACTTTAAATTTCTTTAATAGCCTTCGCGTGCCGGCATCTATGTCATTCGGGAAATGCGCGTGCGCCGAATGAATATCTGCGAATTGCAAAACAAGCTGCTTATCCATCGGGCGATTTTTTGCTTCGTAGATTTTTTGAATTGCGTTTTGATTTGATGCGTCCGCCGCAAGCCCATAAACCGTCTCGGTTTGAAATGCTACCAGCCCGCCGTCGCGAATAATTTGCACGCCCGTTTGAATTTGCTTTTCGGTTAAAAGTTGCGTCACAGCGTTAACCTCAAAACTCGTAATGAGTTCGCATTGAGACTATTACGACAGTCTCGTCAACGATATAATAAACGACTCTATGTTGTTTATTTATACGTCGTGAATATGTATCTTGTGGATAGCCTGAAAGTTTTTCGAAATATGGTGGATATTTGAATGGGTCGTCTGCCAAAATTTCGAGAATTCCCTTGCACTTTTTGTTATGCTTTCCTTCTTGTTTAATCATTTCATATTGTTTCTTTGCTTTTTTCGTTAGTACAATTTTCATTAAAGTTCACTTCTCCAATCCACTTCGACACACTCTTCAATCGGTGTTTTTAGCCCCTCAAGTATTTCTTCATGTAAGCCCGGGGTACTTAGAATTTCAAGAGTGGCAATGAGATTGCGATATTCTTGTTCGCTTATAAATACCATATTCCCTTTTTTAGAATTAACAATTATCGGATCGTCGTAATCAAGTCCTTGATTTACATACTTGAACAAGTCTTTGCGAAAATTTGAAACGTTTACAATTTCCATTTTGAACCTCCTAATTTAGTATATCCATATTGTACAAGAAAATGTACAAGTTGTCAATGCTTTTGCGATATGCTAAAATATTATATGCTTGATTTTTTGTTTCCAAATTACACATGCCTTGTTTGCAAGTGCGAATTGAATTCACCACAAAACTTTTACATTTGTGATAAGTGTGCCGCCGATTTACCAATTAATACCGAGCCCATAACATATAAAGATCCGAAAGAAAAACAATATTTTTATAAAGCCTTCGCGGCATTCAGATACGACAAACCAATTGTGAGCTTAATATTGCGTTTGAAATATAACGCCGAGAGCCACGTGGCAACAGCGCTGAGCCCCTATATGGCAGCAACATGGCTAACTAATAAAGAACAATTAACAAATAACAACGTGGTTCTCGTACCCGTACCGCTTTGCAAGAAACGCGAGAAAAGCCGCGGGTATAATCAGGCGTTGCTGCTTGCGAAAGAGATTTCAAAAACAATCAACATACCTGTTGAACCCGCTGCTATAATCCGAACAAAAGCTACAAGCCCGCAAAAGGAAATGACGGTACGGGAACGTGCAAATAATTTAAAAGACGCTTTTGAAATTACAAACGCGAAACTTGTCAAAAACAAAAAAATTATTCTGGTTGACGATGTTTTCACAAGCGGTTCGACAGTCAATGAATGTGCGCGGGTACTTATACGGGCAGGGGCAAAAGAGGTTAATGTGTTAGTGCTTGCGGCTGTCGTTTGACTTTTGAACAACATTTTGTTATTTTATGCTTGTGAAAGTTTGTGTTATTTCCGCAAGTTTGCGAATTGATAGCAATTCAAGCATCCTTGCAAACGAGTTTGCTAAAGGAGCCCTTGATGCAGGACACACCGTCGAGAAAATATTTCTGGCAGATAAAAGAATAGGTTTTTGTACCGGTTGCCTTACTTGCCTTGAAACAAAGAAATGCCATATTCACGATGATGCAAACGATATTATCAAAAAAATGAACAATAGCGATGTGGTTGTTTTCGCCACTCCGATTTATTATGGAGGTATGAGCGGGCAACTGAAAACTTTAATTGACCGCACTTGCCAAATTCTGCACAACTTCAAATTTAAGGATGTTTACCTGATACTTGCCTGCGACAGCAAGGAAAGTTTTTGGACCGACAATGCCATACAAAGTTTCAGCGGCTTCCTGAAATGTGATGACAACAAAAACGAAACTGTAACACTTAAGGGTATTATCAGCGCGACCGGCGTATTAAAAACCGGTGACATAAAAAAACAACCCGACAAAATGAAAGAAGCTTATGAAATGGGAAAAGCCATCAATGCGTCAGTGATTGCGGCTGTCGTTTGAGTCGCTCGATTTCGCTTTTTAGTTTTTCGATTTGGGTTTGACCTTGCTTACGGACGAGTCGTACAAGCCCCATGAAAAGATTCGTAATGTCTTGATCGGTAAGGTTATTGTAATTGGTTGTGGGCATTGCAATAATGTTGTCGGGCGAATTGTTGGGCAAAGGGCTCTTTACAATGTACCCTTCTGCTTCAAGATCTTTTATCGTACGCTCGATAAGTTCACGGTTGTTTACAAGTATTGCGCGATATTTGTTTTGATAGCGCAGCATTTTAGCGCGGTCGGTTCCTGCGTGTTTTAGGCAAATACTGCGGACACTCTCCCCCCGCGAATAGCCAAGAATAACCGCGCGGAGCATTGTTTGAATTTCAAGTCTAGTAAACTTGCGTATGTTTTTCTTGTCCGCATTGCCAATATAGCAATAATAAAAATTACGCACACTGTTAGGAGTAAGCCCCATTTCACGAGAAAAGCGCGAAAAAACCGCGCTTTTATTTTTGCTTTTTTTTACTTGCTCTAAAAGCCTGTCAATTGCTTGCTGCGACCATTTTGATTGTTTCACAATAAAAGTATTGACAGGTTAGTATGTTTCTAGTCTTACTTCTTTTTGGCTGCAGGTAAAACTTCTTCTTTGAATCTCTTGTTTGGTGTGAATTTTGGTACAACTCTTGCCGGTTTTGCTGCGATTCTGATTTTTTCGCCTGTCGCAGGATTGATACCATCTTTGGCGGGTGCTGCGGGTTTGCTCTTGAGTACGAACTTGCCGTAGTCAAACGGGACTTCGTCGTTCTTCTTGACAGAAGCTACAACGATTTCCCAAAACTTACCGATGACTTCAACTGCTTGTTTTTTTGGGAATCCTGTGGATGCCATGAATTTTTCAATAAATTCTGCTTTTTTCATTTTTTTCTCCTTTTCATTTGTTGGATTTAGTATTACCAACACTTACTTTATTAAACACAAAAAATTTAAATATGGCAACTAAAATCACGTATATTATAAAAATAATTATTCCGGAAAGTAAAACCCACCAGCGATTTTCCGGCATAATTTGAGAAATAACAAGCACAAACGCGCCAAAAGTAATTGTTAAATATACCGATTTTACAAGTATTTTCATAAAGCCTTTTCTTATCTTTACAAAGTGCAGCGCAAACGCCGTTGTTAGAACCGCAGCGATGGCAAAACAAATGACGTTACCGATTGACACCGCGTAAATTCCCATTGAGGTTTTAATAAACGCTAATTCAAAGCCAATCTTTGCCGCTCCGCCTATTGCAAGCGCGATAAGCGGAAACTTGGCTTTATCCGCACCCTGTAACATAGCAGTAAATACTGCACTTATTCCCATTAATAATATCAGCGCGGCTTCTATTTTCATCAGATTGCTTGCAAGTTTTAATTGCGCAGGTTCGTCTTTAAATGCGCCATGATATAAAAGGTCTATTATCTTTTCCGCAAATGCCAGATAAAACACGACAAAGAAAAGCGAAATTAAAAAAGTTATTTTTACCGCCATTGCCATTTTGCTGCGAAGTTCTTCGACTTTGTTTTGCTTTAGCAGCGACGATACCGTAGGCACAACAGCAGTGGCAACCGCAACGCCAAGTACGGCGGGCAGATTAATCAATGTATGCACCGCCCCGGACGAAATTCCGAATAATTGCGTCGCAGTTTTGTGACCGACTCCCGCGCTTGTAAGCATGTTTATAACTATCATCGAATCAAAGACGAGAATAAGCGGGAATATTGATGCCATTAGTGTAACCGGGAAAGATTGTTTTAATATCTGCCACATAAGCTTCCAGCTTAACGAAGAACGAAGAACCAAGAACGAATGACGCTTGTTGGATTCATCCTTCTTAGTTTTGGACGACTTCGTCGTCGCGCTTTGCGAGCGTTTTGCCGTTCGTAAATGCCATAGATACGTGAATGCTAAAAACACCAATGCTACAATCTCCGAGATTGTTACGGCAAGGATTGCCCCGAACACCGCCCATACCACACTTATTTTTATAAAAATAAGCGCCAGTGTTATACCGGCGGCAACTTTAACAAGTTGTTCGATAATTTGGCTTACGGCCGTAGGCACCATATTCTGCAGGCCTTGAAAGTAACCGCGTAATGACGCAATCATACATACCAAAAATACGCTTGGGGCAATTGCGATATAGATTATTCCGACATCTTTGTTACCTTGCAGGTTGGCGATTGGGTAAGCAAATATAATAAAAATCGCAGATACTACTAATCCGATTGCCCCCAATAATACGAGTGCGTTCAGCAATATTTTTTTACAAGATTTAATATTACCAACGGCTTTTTCTTTCGCCACCATTTTTGACACCGCTACAGGTACACCTGCGCTTGAAATGACCAACAGCAGCGAATACAGCGGGAATACCATCTGGTAGAGTCCCATGCCAAAATTTCCTACAATATTGGTAAGAGGCACACGGAAGAAGACACCTATAAGACGGCAAATTAAACCGGCAAGTGCTAAAATTGCCGCACCGGTAAGAAAGCCGTTAGATTTAGCAAGGTTCCTCAACTTTTTGAATATCACATATAAAGTGTTTGCAAAAATTTAGTAAATATTGTATACTTGTTAGTACATGTGAGGACTCAAAAATGGAAAAAATTAAACCGGGCCTTTATCAGCATAATAAAGGTCAACTGTACAAAGTATTAGCGGTTGCGCGGTCAGTTCAGGATCAAGAACCAAGGATTGTATTTCAAGAACTTCTCGGCGATTATGATACTTGGATTTTACCATTATCGGAATGGGAAAAGCGTTTTACTCCATTTAATTCAGAAAGGGCACAGCTTTATATTGATAAAGTAGGACTTATGCTTTTAAATAACGGCAAGATTCTTATGACCCGTCCTAAAGGCAGAAACGCATTCTACTTCCCTGGCGGTCCGCGCGAGAAGGGAGAAAGCGATATTCAATGTTTAGTGCGTAAAATAAAACAAGAACTTGGAGTTGATATAGATGTGTCAAGTGCACAGCATTACGGAACTTTCACAGCGCAGGCTCATGGTCAAGCGCCCGGGGTTTTGGTAAAAGTCATTTGCTATAGGGCAAATTGCAAAGGGCGATTACGCGCGGATTCAATAGCAGAATTTGCATGGCTAGGTTATAATAATCGCGAAAGTATTACACCCGTTGCAAAACTTGTCTTTGATGAACTATACTATAAAGGTTTAATAGGGGATTAAATATGGAAAAAATCCAACCGGGTCTTTACAAGCACAACAAGGGTCAATTGTACAGGGTTTTAGCAGTAGCAAAGTCAGTCAAGGACCGTGAGCCCAGAGTTATTTTCCAGGAACTTGTAGGTGAATATGAAACCTGGATATTACCAATTACCGAGTGGCAAAAGCGCTTTACTGCGCATGACGTTACCCGAACCGATGAAATCCAAATTGATAAGGTTGGTCTTTTACTTATTCACAACAAAAGACTTCTTATGGCACGTACAAAAGGCAAAGATGTATTTTATATTCCGGGCGGGAAACGTGAATCGGGTGAAAGTGATATGCAATGCTTAAGCCGACAAGTTAAACTTGAACTTGGTGTTGATGTTGATACATCAACCGCGCAGCATTACGGTACTTTTATCGCGCAAGCTCACGGCAGAATTCCCGGAGTTTTAATTAAAGTTATTTGTTATTTTGCACAGTGCCGCGGGAGTTTACGTCAAAGTAAAGATAAAGAACTTGCATGGTTTACCCACAAAAACCGCGACCACGTCGCAACCGTTGCTAAAATTATTTTCGATGAACTTTACTATAAAGGAATGATTGAATGAGTAAATTAGAACCCGGACTTTATAAGCATAATAAAGGTCAATTTTATCGGGTTTTAACAATAGCAAAATCAATCAAGGACAAAGAGCCTCGTGTTATTTTTCAAGACCTTACCGATGAATACGAAACATGGATCTTGCCACTGTCCGAATGGAATAAGCGCTTTACTCTGCGCGATGTCAACGATACCGGAGAAGTCAGCACAGACCGCGTCGGCCTTATACTTATTTATAATAAACAAATTCTTGTGACACGTACAAGAACCGGAACCGCATTTTTTATGCCTGGCGGATACCGCCAAAAAGGCGAGAGTGATATGCAATGCCTTGCAAGGGGAATAAAATCAAAGCTTGGGCTTGAACTAAACATCGCAACTGCGCACCATTATGGCACTTTCATACATCAAGCCTATGGTACGATACCCGGGGTTCTTAACCGATCAACTTTTTATCTTGCATCCTGTAAAGGCCGGCTACAAGCCGGTCCTAAAATACGGGAATTTACGTGGCTAAACTATAAAGACCGCGATCGTGTCGCGGCTATATGTAAGATTATTTTTGACGAACTTTATTATAAAGGCATGATTGATTGAGTAAATCTGTAAAATTATTTTTGTGCTTCGAGTTCAGCATTTATTCTTGCTAAAACTTCCCTGTTCTGGAGCCTGTCAGCTAATTCACAAGTCTTTTGTTGGCTTCTTTTCTCGCTGCCTCTGGGTCTTCTTTGCACTTGGCAATAAAGTCTTTAAGTTCTTCTTCTCCGCACGCGCGGCAGGTGTTACAGTGACACTTACGTTTACTCATGTTTCATGAATATCAAATATTATTATTTTTGTCAATTAAAAAAGTTTCTAAAAAGTGTTGACACTGCATACTATGTTATGTATAGTATAAGGTATGGCGAGGTATAAATGGACGCACAATTAAAAAAAGGATTGCTGGACGGCTGCATTTTGGTTGCGCTTGAGCACGGGGAAAGTTACGGTTATAAAATAATTGAAGATACCCGAAGCATAATCGAAATTTCTGAATCCACGCTCTACCCCATTTTGAAGCGGCTTGAACAGGCGGGGTTTCTGACTGTTCAAAGTAGAGAATATAATGGGCGCTTGCGAAAATATTACCAGATTACACGGCCAGGCTTGAGTCGTTTGCGCGAACTTCGTCAAACACTTATCGGAATGGACAAACTTTACAATTATATTCTAGGAGGAGAAAAATGAACAAACGCGATTTTGAAAAAGAACTGGAACAGCGATTGAGTTCTGCATCCGCGGATGAACGTAAAAGAGTGCTTGATTATTACAGCGAGCTTTATGATGAAAAATATGAACTTGGACTCCGGGAAGAAGAAATTATTAAAAGCTTCGGAAACCCCGACAAGATTGCTGCCGATGTTTTGGGTGAAAGTGTATTCAATCGCCAAGTTCAAAAGGTCAAAGACCGTACAAGTTCGTTGTTTTCGAAAAAATCTTTTTTGATGCTGTATTTTGCGTTATTCTTTATAACAATTCCTATGACAATTGCGCTGCTGAGTCTTGTGCTTGCAGCCGGGATAATTATGGCAAGCGGCATATTTACCGTTATTCTCTGCGGCGTTGTTTTTGTTGTTGCAGGTCCGGTGTATGCAGGATTTGGGGTATACACCATGATTTCAACAGATGCCGCCGCCGGACTTGCACAAGTCGGTGTAGGGTTTGGGATACTTGCGGCAGGGTTACTGTTGTTCCTGTTTATAAGATTTCTTAACTATCTGCGTATTGTTATTTTCGTCAAAAAAAGCAAAAAGCCGCAGGCAATTGCAAAAGTCAAAAGCCATAAAAAACTGCGCCTTGGCACTACTATCGCTTGCGTCGTTGCATTTGTTCTCGGAGGAGCATTGGTAACAGGCGGACTTGGAATGGCTGGTTGGGATTACAGACGGCTTGATACAACCGTTTATTCGGCTGTTACAGAACCGGAATACCAAGAATTTGACACCATAAAAATCGATACAAAAACACGCACTGTAAAACTTTTTAAAACTGACGGCGATTTCAAAATAGACGCTTATAACTATAACGCCAGCGAATTGACAATTACAATCGAAGACGGTGTATTGCTAATAACCGAAAAATTCAAACTGTCGGCTCATGACATCGGAAATGCTTTTAATTTTGCAAATCCCCATAAGCGCGATATAACAATCTATTTACCGCAAGATATTGCAATTGTAAATATGCAGGCTAATGCGGGTGATTTACTTATAAGCGGTCTTACTCTTGAACAAGTCGAAGTTAAATGCAAAAACGCTGATGTACAAATTGAAAAAAGCACAATCGCAAAAGTTGCAATAGAATTAACCAACGGCGACATTAATATCAAAACATCAACTATACCCGACTTGAAGGCTGCCGTGAAAAATGGAGATATGCGAATTGACCTGAAAGGGCAAAAGAGCGAATATAATATAATTACGTCTACACGAAACGGCGGTACATACGGTGACGCCCATAAAAATCAATCTGTCCCAGGCTCCGACAAAAAGGTCGAACTTGAAGTAATAAACGGCGATATCAGACTAAGCATTAAGGTTTAAAGCAATACCCTTAACAACAGTTTTCTTTGACTTTGCGTTTGACCTTTTGAACTATATTATCGATTTTCTTCCGTGGGAGCTCAAATATGGCTCCCATTTCTTCATATGAAAAACCCTCAACATAACTGTTGAAAATTGCGCGTTCGATGTCGTTTATTTGCTCGCGTAAAATCTTTTTTATTTCAAGCAAATTAACTTCGTCGTCAAGGTTATATTCCCCGCTTTGCGTGTCCTCGTTCAAAATGTCCAGGTTCTCACCACTTTTACGGAGTAAGTCTATGAAGCGGTTTGTGATAACACGGCTTGCATATGTTTCAAGTTTCACACCGCTTTCCGGTTTGTACGTCATTTCGGCTTTGATAAGCGCCAGCATACCCTCTTGATACAGGTCTTCTTCCTGCATATGGTGCGTCGCAAACTTGCGCGCGAGAATCCGTACAAGGCGGTCGGTCACAATTCGTACTCCTTTTTCCATTCAAAGCCGATGCGTTGGTATTCCGCTTTCATGCGTGATTGTAATTCCCGATAAAACGGAATTAGTTCAGGAAAGTTTTTGATAGTGGGATTAGCGCGTGCGGCACAGCCTTTTTGGTCGTTGGGATGAATGTTTTCTAACCCTCTTGTTATTACAAAAAACATTGGTTCAATTTTATCAATGGCTTTTACAAACATGCCTTCGCGTGTTGTTGGATTGGAATACTCATTGTGAAGCGCTTGAATTTCAGCACCGTATTTGTCCGAGAGTTTCTTGATTTGCACCGCCTCGGTGACCTCTTTTCGTTGTTTATCCTGTTTAGTAACGGTGGCGACATTGGCAAAGTCAAACTCCAGACCAATTTCGCCATAGTCATGATGTGTTATCAGTTTTATTACTTGTTTGAAATCTAAATCAAGTTTAAGCTCTTCTATTAGTTTTATCGCAAGCACTATCATCAAAAAACTGTGCCCTGCAACCGATTCGTGAAACATCTCTTTGTATGGAGCGTATCTTTTTACATCCTTAATACCTTGTATTTCTAAAAAATAGTCTATTAGCTTTTTCATTTACAATCCTTTTGTGTTCCTTCTTCTCTTGCCTTTTCATGGGCAATTACCTGTTCAGGAGTAATATCCGTACCGGCCAATTTGTTGTACTCTTTTAATACAAGCGGCAACATGAGCAAATCCTTACAGTAGACAAACGTGCAAAACTCCGCTAGCCGTGGACCGACACAAGCTGCCTCCCAATCAAATACTGCATGCAGGTTATAGTCATTGTCAACCAAGAAATTAGAGTAATTTACATCTCCGTGCAGAAAAACATCTCCACATTTGTTATATGGTATATTTTTGTTGTACTTGAAATAAGGCGTATAGTCCAATCCTTTGGGCAACGTGTTTGTCGGTATCGAATGAAGTTTAAAAAAGAAATTTGCCATTTGTTTAACGAATTTTTCTTGCTGTTCCTTTGTGGCTTTTGCGAATTTTGCTGCACTGTGACCTGTTCCAAAAAATCTTTCCATAACAGCATATATTTCACCGTCATATGTCAGTATCTCCAGTTCGCGCGGAGTTTCTACAGGCAGATTTTGTTTTTGTAAAAAAGGAAGCATGACTTTATTTTTGCGATAAGTATCAGCTATGTCGTCTTGCGTTCCGTGTTGGCTGTCTTTTCTTGCTTTAAGCAATACAAAATCATCGCCGTTCTTGGCCTTGTAAAAATATGGCTTACTATGTCCGCTGGGGAAGTGCCCTTCGGTTTTAAGTTCAAGAAGGTTGTTTCTTATGGCGTCCTCAAGCTCGGCTTTTGTGTTTTGCTCCATGGGGTATCATATCATACTTTTAATCCTCTTTGCAAACTCGTCGTTCTTTTCTTGGTAATGAACTATATCCGCACATGCTATTAGATACGCCTCACGACGGTGTTTAATTTTGTTTCTCAATGTTTCGCTTGCTCCGTAACTATCCATCATATATTCCAAAATATACTCGTCTTCGATAAGCAAAAAGTCATTTGCTTCGTCATAGTATCCGGCGCAATCAAAATCAATAATTCCGATTTTTCCCCTGTCGTCAAGAAAAAGATTTCCGTTCCTTATGTCCCTGTGGCAAAAGACAAGTTTTTCGCCAAGTTGATTCAATATATTTATTTTATCCGCTAACACTTTGCTGATTTGTTTGATTTCTTTTGCAGTGAAATATTTTTTGAAAAAGTCCTTTTGACTTGCAAAACGTTGCTGCCATGTATTTATTTCAAGGTGCGAACTTGGCTTAAGTATTGCATTTTGGGGAGTACAACTGTGCAGCTTTTTAAGAAAAAGTCCGATCTGTTCCCCGATATTTTCTTTTTGTGATTTTGTCAATTGCGAAGCGACGTTGCTTAATGGTTTTCCTTTTACGCCATAGAAACCAATATAGCGGTAGTTTTTATCAAGCCATTTTACACGCTGCAAATTTACACCAAAATTCCGGGTATTCATAAAGTTTACAATATTGGCTTCGTTATCATATTTTACAAAGTCCTGTTTGGGAAACTTGAAAACAATTTCACCGTCACCTATAACATAGCCGCGGCTTAAAAATCCACCGTCTTCATGTAAAACAATTTTATCTGCGCTGATGCCTGTTAATTCTGTTATAACGAAAATCGGTGAAACCTCCGTCATTTACTGTTCCTTTGTCGATTGATTTCGTACAATACCATAGCAGCGGCGCTGCCTACGTTCAGGCTGTTGATTTTCCCAAACATGGGAATAGATATTATTCCATCAACAAGGGTACGTGTAAGGTGGCGTACTCCGGTATTTTCACCGCCCATAACAATTGCTATCGGACCATTCATATTTGTTTGAGATACATTGATGCCGCCCGTTTCCGCCGCGAATATCCAAAAACCTTTGCTTTTAAGCGTTTCGATTTCTTGATTTATGTTTATTACTTTGCAAACTTGTATGTGGGCGGCGGCACCTGCGCTGACACGAATTACAGTGTCGTTGACACTTACTGCGCGGTTTTTGGGTATCAATATTCCGTCCACTCCCATACATTCCGCGGTACGGATTATGTTACCAAGATTATGCGGATCTTCCACCCCGTCCAAAATTAAGATTATGGGTTGTGTTCCTTTTTTATATCCGTTTTCGATTATGTCGTCAATGCTGAAATATTTGTAATCCGTTACAAACGCGATGAAGCCTTGGTGGTTTTTTGTTTTGCTTACGCGATCAA
>Ga0123353_10010031_pt1 | contig 13156 bp, 9 predicted proteins | sample TergutLab28metaG_3_FD_92763 | JGI IMG/M metagenome (GOLD analysis project Ga0123353, IMG submission 92763) | Labiotermes labralis P3 segment gut microbial communities from Petit-Saut dam, French Guiana - Lab288 P3 | ecosystem: Host-associated > Arthropoda: Insects > Digestive system > Gut ...
GATGCAATACACTCCTCAAGGAAGTTTCAGTCAAGACACGTTACAGCAATCAGGTAAACCGTATCTTCAGCAGAGAAATACGCCTTGACCCAACCTTCAGACATGTAGGTATAAGAAAACAGAAGAACCCACATAATACTGACAAACCAATACAAAATTGATGTAAAGAATGGGGCATAAATAAACAACTAAGAAATTACTTTTCATTAATTTCTTTCCGACAAACATATTAAAACACCTTTAGTAGCTCAAAATCAGCATTTCTTTATGCATTCTACTTCAATCATAAAATGCCCAATACTAGTCACATAACAAATATGATGAGATTTTTTTTAATGCTGAATATCTGGCAATCCCTAAAAGACCCACCGAGAACAATTACAACCTTGATGTTGCCGTCTCAAGTTAGAAACAAACGTTTGAGACTGAAGTATTTGATGATATTACACATTTAATCTGACACACTTTGATGTTGGATGATCACATAATCTAGGTGGCAATAACAACTCTGACTACAACTACTGCAACAAATTATCAACAGTACACGAAACCACCTGATAAGGATGTAATTCTTGCATTGGTTTTGACATGAAAATGTTTGGGTGGATAACGCTGCTTCACATAATTTATATCCTAAAAAGAAGAAATGCCATATACCTTAGAGGTCTTGTCCTTGAGTGAAATTACACCAGACTCAATCATTTCATGGTACAAATCATTTCCCTCACGTGTTCGCTCACCTACTCCAGCAAATACTGAGTAACCACCATGAGCCTTTGCTACATTGTTGATCAGCTCCATGATCAATACAGTTTTGCCAACACCAGCACCTCCAAACAGCCCTGAAATTATTATAATATAGAACTTATGGCTGATGAACTGCAAAACTGAGCAATAAGCACCTGTAGTCTGACATTTTCACGACAATTACAGAAATAATGTGTGAATGAGAAACTGTGTGTAATATTTCCGAGACATCAAAACATTTATTCAGGTGTCTCATATATTCTGACATAAGAAACTAGAAAGTATTTTACTACTGCATCAAACAAATCGAAACAATTTACAGGGTAGCACGATGCCCTGAAATGTTGGTACACTTTGCCCGTATCACATCTGTAAGAACTGCAATATAGGCCTACGTGCAGTACCACTGGTGGAGCAACGAGATGGTTTCTAAGAGTGAAACCTCCATTTCACTAATGGAGCTACCCTAAAAAGAACATTAATGGCCTATGTGATCTCTGTATTACAGTGTCACACAAGCAGTCATGACATATGGTGCCAATGAGTCCAAAAAAATATTACACACATAAATACAAAAGTACAATACTAATTTTATGTGTGAAAAAGAAGTCTCTGTGCTTATCAAAGCATTATGCCATGAAGGTACAGAAGAGTGCAGGTATGACTCTATGCACTGTCAACCTAGGCACAAAACAAGAGAACAGTCAGCTTCAAGCCCATGAGAAGAGCCCCCAAAGCCCACTGAGTAACGGGCCAGGTGGGCCCCACAGCCAGTCTCGACACTTTAGAGTACAGAAAATCTTCTGCACATTGGGTCAGTCATCCAACCTGAAGCTGTCACTAAAGTGATTGTGCTATCCCACTTCCTGAACTAAGAGAAAATGCAACAAGACAGTAGGCTTCTGCTTGGAACGCCTTGATTCATATTTATGCTACTGTCCCACAGTTCTCTTCGATTCCCCAAATTTGGTACCTGAGTCTTACATTCAATTTCGAAGTATTGTGAAGGGAAAATAATTAATTTTGCAGGCAAAGATTTCGTGTACCTACCAATTTTACCACCCTTTGCATAGGGAGCAAGAAGATCCACTACTTTAATTCCTGTAACTAAAATCTCCTGCTCAACACTCATTTCTACAAACTCTGGCGCATCTGCGTGGATGGCAGCGTACTTGTTGGTACTAACAGGACCCCTCTCATCAATTGGTTCACCTAAAAAAATAACAAACTGTAGAAAGGGCACTCTCTCATGACATAATACACTGAAACCTGTGCTCAGTAGGTTGAACACCACGATTTCCTTACCAATTACATTGATGATCCTTCCCAATGTTTCTGCTCCTACAGGTATCCTAATGGGAAATCCTGAATCCAAGACTTCCTGACCTCGCACCAAACCCTCAGTACCATCCATGGCAATTGTGCGCACAGTGTTCTCTCCTGGATACACACAATGAAAATGCCTTTATCAGTTTCAAACATGTTAGAAAAAGAACACAAAATGTACCTCTTACAATGCACTGACTCTACAAAAACTAACTACAGCACTCCAAACAATTGTAGCACTGATGCCAGAACTCATGTGAAAACATGATGTAACTGCAGCAAATGTTTCTATTTTTGGCATCCAGAATGTAAAACATATGCCTGATTTTATTTTCTTAGCTTGTGCATACAGGCACTGCACAGATGAGAGCAATGAGGCACTAACACACTGCACATGTGAAGAATAAGGATGCAAAACCCCACACGCACAAATGCGGGTACATATTCATACAAAACAGTCATTAAAACTATCCAATTCAAACAAAAACTAATGTGGCTTCACAATTTTCTGTAGACTCTCCAATACCAAATTTCACAAAGATCTGTTCAGCACTTGTCGAGTAACTGAGTGTATGGACAGGCAGAGCAATTTTGACAGGGGTTCCACAGGGACACACATCCTCAGGTACATTCTCAACATACTGGTGCTGCTCCTGTTCAAAGCTGCACAAATGCCAAACATAATAAACTGTGCAGTTATTAAATTTCTGTGATGCCAAGAAGTATGATAATGACAGTGTTGCGCTGGAGAAGAATGCAAAAAATAAGTTTAAATTTCTAATTTCAGACAAGTACTGACACAACTATGATCCCAAGACTCCGCTAATGAGAAGAGAATATATGTAGGCTAAGAGAAGTCTTACACCATTAGAATGTTAAAAGATGAACTGTTGGGTTCTGTTCCCTATTTTAATAAAATTACAGAGGATACTATGTCCCTGTGCACAGCAGCTGTCACAGAAGCATAATCACTGCTACAATTTTACTTGTTCTTCCCCTGCAGATCACCCTGAACTAGAATTAACTCAAAGTATCATCTCCCTGCTATTAAACAGGCTTCACACCATCTAACAATATTTTGCAGCAAACTACAAACCTTGTCTTGAAATATTAATTTCATCTAATATTGTTTAGTCTGCAGCTGCCAGACAGCTTCTCTAACAGTCATGGGGATTACCTCTCTCTTACAGATTAGAGTAAGTGCATCCCATTGTTATACAAAGATGGAAATGTCTAGTTCTAAGACAGTGTGCTTGTCTGAATACTAAATAACAGCATCCAGACAACCCAGTGATTGTCTCATATACCACGGTCAGAACCACACAGAACACAATTTATTTACCCAATGAGAATGCTTTCTGGTTATAAATAAGTGTGGCTTCTGACTATAAGATTAGGTTCTGCACTACATACCAGATAATTCTTTCTCTCAATGTAAGAAAAGCAACATTGACTAAAAATTAATTCTCTTCTTACAACAGTTGTTTGTACTTTCAACTGCACAGAGATAAATAACAGTACAATTAGTGACATTAATTTGAAAAGAAATTACCACATATAATTATTCCTATACTCATAGATAAGAACAATGATGGTATTACAACATCCCCATTCATACCCACCCAACTGAGGTTTCACGCACAAAACCATATCACTCAACTGCACCCCCCCCCCCTCTTACTTACCCAGATGCTGCGCAACCTCCAACACAAGGCGCGGTTTCCTGTTCTGAACTTCCAGAGCATTTAAAATCGGTGGCAGATTATCTTCAAATTGTACATCAACAACAGCACCAATCACAGCCACTACTTTACCACTTGTTCCCTTTGTCTTCGTCTGTGCTGCAGTTGCATAATTCACCTTGCCTAAAAAATAATTTTACTGCTGAAAGTTTGCCCTTTGGTGCAGGAATTAATTCCAGGCACAATCTGCATAACACCAGAATTTAGTTTTCTATGCATAATTTTCCAACAATAACAAAAAAAGTAAATGCCAAAGGAAACCCCCTCAAACAAGGCCATAATTTTCTGATGCATATGCTGTTTCATTCGTGAAGAGAACCCTGTGCTCCACAATTTAGCATACATAGCATTCAGCACCAAACAGATAAACACAATCACTTCTACCACTATGGCTTGAAATTCGCAATGACTGTAATCGAAAAAAAATGAATTAGGGTCCCCACAGTTACTGCAAAGTATGTGACTGCCAAGGTATGCAAGGTATTCAAGAAATTTGGCACAGCCCACCAATTTCTTATGTCTCTCTGTAATGCCATACCAACTCAATTTCTGGAAATAAAATAGGTTGCAACATGAATACCTTGCCATGATGGTATTCAGCTGTTGGAAATGTATGACAACATACATAAACTGAGTTTTTGTCATGAATATTAAACATCACTCAAAGTCTAACATTGGTGGAATCCGTACAAATAAAATTTAATCCACAAAGTTTAGAAGTTCCGTTCTCACACTCATCACAAAAATCAGGCGATACATAACCAATGCAAACAATATTCCAGCAAGTCTTGGCTTTTACTGTACTTTCACACCACACTTAACATATCATTACATTAGCAACCTGTACTCAGCATGATCTCATCACATTGTGTGTGAAAACATAAAAATACAAATACTTTCGATTACATCACAACTTTCACTCCATCTCTTGCACAAATACCAGTATTTATAAGTCTTGATGGATTAACATTCCCACCCAATTTGAAATTACAAAGAATACCTGCATCTAACAATCTACAATAGTTGCTATTTTCTTCCGATTTATGTGCAAAAATGGAATTTGCTGGAAGTTACTTTTAAAAGTATGGGAAAACCGTGAAATGGGTTTGTCACCCAAATGAACGCCTTTGTTCTTAATGTGTAATATTTTTTCATGCATCATTACTACCACGACTCCCGTGTGCGCCCGAGTTGTGATGCCACCCTGATCTAAATGGTATCAAAGGAACAGCAAACGACAAGTATTAACAACTAGCAACGATCCTTATGAATCTTACAATACCACGTTCATTTTACCTGTATAAAGAAGTACGACGACGACTACACTGCGTTGGCGAATACTTGTAAAACATTACATTTTAAAGATCTCCAATTTAAGCTGATATTTTTTTAATACACCGTTTTCCATAAGTTACCGCATATGTAATCCAATAATATATAACCTGTAGTTTCATTTATATAAAAATAAAAAAGTACGGTACGAATGTGGCCATTTACCAAAGGCCAAAGAGGGTAAAACGAAACTTATGGGAGTAAAAATGCGTACCGGTTCGTAAGATTTATATACTCACTGTTAACGGAGAGGGATAAAATAATTTTTGCGCCTTCATTCTGACACTTTTGTGGGGTTAAACAAGGTTTAACCCCTCTCAAAACACCAGCAGCAGCCCTCGATACTGCACTCAACATGGCGACACTGGTAGTAAAGGGAAGAGTCACGTGATAACCTCTTCCTCTTGCGCAGGGAGTTGAATAAATGGGATTTGGTGCGCATATTTGTACATGAACGCACACGCCCCATTTTTCCGACAAACTTACATCCGTTACCTGCGCTACTCTCGGCGCACAGAGCATATATGACGGCGAGTATTTGTGACGTCATTGCTACTATGTCCTCGAGCGACCGTCAGATCACCGGAGCAAGTTCAAGACGTACATTTCTCGAACAAAATTATTAAGCGGGAAAGGTTCGATTTCCAGAATATTAATATCGGGAACTTGAATAACAGGCAGGTACTTCGGGAAACTTAGGGACGAAATAATAATTAACAACATGAAATTTTATCGAAGTCACTCCGACCGTTTCTCACTTATATTGCAGAAATTGTCATTACTGATCAAACGTTAACTCGGATCATTGTTCTCACAGGGTTGGTACTGCGATTATACAAATCATACTGTATATTCCTTTAATAGCCATACAGTGTTACTGAATACCGTCCTTACACAATTGTAATAACTATAAAATCGTCGTTACTTTCGTCAACAAGTGAACTAGAATGGTATTAAGAATTAAGAAACAAAATAATTTATTTGCCCAAACACTACACGTACAGCATACAAAATACGTTATTCCCACCTGTGCTTTTCGTTACAACGCCCAAATTTCAAGTAATTCTGATTAAAAAATTCGCATAAAAAGCTGTCTCTCTCTGCAATGTGTACAGTACTATATGCATCAACTACAGCGGCATATGACGGATGCATAAAATACCAGCCCTCAAAGACACTTCTTCTTTGTAGCATGGCGCCTAGTTTAGGTGTGGCAGGGGGAAATTTCATGACGGACACAGATCACACTGTATAAAGCATATATTCCAATGGGAAATGTATGACACCGAAGCAAAACTCGGTAAATTTGACGTTCGTGTGACCGTGCATCCTGGATATGCAATGATGTGTGAGACCAACTAGATGCAACAATTATGATTTATTAAAAATCCATTAGCTCAACATGTTTCGGGCATCGTTATGCCCATCTTCAGAAGTGCTAGTCCGTATATTACTGCATATAGTTTTCGGCCCTTGATATGCTAACTGGTGTCCTGGGAAGCCGGATGGCAGGCCGTATGCTCTGGGTAGTGAATTTTATTCGAAGTGCTGAAAACCACGTGCAGTAATATACGGCCTAGCGGTCCTAAATATGGGCATGATGCCCGAAACATGTTGAGCTAATGGATTATTAATAAATCATAATTGTTGCATCTAATTAGTCTCACACGTCATTTCAAAACTCGGTATTCTAACACAGATGGCGGAGCAGTCAACACGTGGCGGAATTTTTCTCCATTCTTATCATCCGTGTGTTAATCTCGAGTTGCCGAACCGGTGGTCCGAGATGTACTGAACACGGATTACAGTTAGATACGTGTGGGCGTAGGTCATGACAGTCAAGGATCAGAGGTAATTACAAATATGAGAAGTGGCTGGAGATGGATATCTGTGTAGATGTCGCAGCGGGACTAAGACTGCTTGGAAGTCCAAATGTAATTACAGAAGACTGTTTCACAAAACTATTAGAAGCCGGAATATGTACAATTGCAGATGGTCAGAAACCGACAAGTAAGTACTGATATCCTTCAAAATGGTGAGAAGACTTCCGATGTTCATGTAATGCCTGATTGTCTTTACACTTTTCAGATATATCTCAGCTATGCAACTCCAAAGGCGATGCGATTAAAGAATGCTTTGCAGCTGTCCTTTCTCTTCTGGTGGAAGCTGCAAGGCATGATACAGATCCGGACACGTTGTCCGTCACTTTACTTCAGAATTATAACTTTAGTTCGCAAAGAAGTGAGAAACTGGTAGGAATATACAGACAACATAAAACAAAGCTGCAGGCAGCCCTTAGTCATATTGGAACCCATCCACCGCACATTACTGATGCAAGCTGGACACTTGATTATTGTGTTAAGGTAAGCCAGCATTGCAAATTAAATGAACTTGTCATACAGAGGTGCTGGTGCAAAGTAGAAGTGCCTGCCTCCATCTCTTCAAGTTGCTTGCAATCAGTGCCCAAATGATATGCCTGATATTTGTTTTATATATAATAAACACAGTCACTATCCTTATTATATTAGATCAGCTGGTATATCTCTACAGTGTTAGGTACTCTAGGCAAACATATGATCTTCAACAAACGGTGTAGTCAATATGTCGTGCAACTGTTAAAGTGTTAAATAGGCTAGTAGAAAAAATATATTATGCTCAGATATTTAGAGCCTTGGGAGACTATGCAGCTATGCCAAGTGTGCATAAAATGGATAAGTATAATTTAGTGGTGCTTGATGGAGAAACATGTTGAGTGTAATTGAATGGTAGAAACTTCCTACTGAGGGAGAATATGCATAAAACTAAGACTCACTGCAGACATTTCTGCCAGAAAATCTTTCATATTGTGTGCCATGTGTATCAATGGATCGTGATCATGATTGCAAGTCAGGTTTTGCTATTTTTAATGCAGAAACGTTATTTGCAATATGTCTGTTTTTACAGGCTTCCAGTTTGGAACAAGTTGGAAGCTATGTTTACCTGATCCAGTTCCACACTGAGTCATGTGAAGAGGGTGGGATCAGCAGTTTGAAGTTTCTGTGTACACAAGAAGAACTGCAAGATCTTGTATGGAAAATGCGTGATGCAGTTCGACATGTTGAAAGAATTGCAAATATATGAGACTAGAGTCAGAGATGTAACAGAAATATTTCTAGACACAAATGTAATGACACATTTTTACAGTTCCAAGTGTTCATGGCCCAAAATATTACAGATAATTTATATATATATCTTGTCACTTGTACTTGAGCCTTTGAAGACTGGGAAGCTGACATTTCTATAGGTAAATAAAAATATTCTCAGATGATACCTCAGACTTCAGGCAAGCATATTAATGGACAATACATCAGTTTTCATACAAAGTGTTGGAAACAGCATGTGGTGGTTTTGAAGAAAAAAAATACACCAGTTAATATGAATGTATGTATTTGATCCACTATGGTAATGGCATCTAGAAGGGCCACCATATTAACTCCTATATTAGAAAAGGGTATTTAGTTTTCTCAGAGACCTGTATTTTAAAGACATCATTTGTCTCTAAAGATCACATTCACAGAATTATCCATTGAGCATATACTACGGTGGAAAGAAAAGGCTGTGTAGTGTAGCAATAACTTGTTCATGGTTTCAGTGAACATTAACTCACCTTGCATACAGTTTGAAAATATGATTTGTAATAGAGGAAGAATAAAACCCTCTTACACTTAAAGACAATATATCAATTATTGATGAGGTAAGTGGTGCCTTATGTCACAAAGAAATGTCTCACCTTCAGCATATCTGGAACCATTTATCCAGTGACCTGCACTGTCACCTCCCAGAAGACCAGAATCCTCAATCTTTGTATATTTATAGCCTCCATCATGTATTTGGCCATTTCTCAGCTATCATCAGGGAAAGCTATGATGAAATTTTTACTAAAGCTTTATGAGAGTTATACAGTATATGTGCAACCAGAGTGATTTTTTACAGTGAGAAGAAGCGTTAAGTATTCTGGGTTCAATGTTTTAATCTTCCAGTCTGAATTATGCCACATGTTAAAAACCTGTATGTTTATGTGTAGGGTGAGGAGGGGGTATAATCATAATGTTAAAATGATTAAGCTACTTTCCAAACCCCAGGATTTGTTTCCTTATATCTTTAAGTCATGTATATTTTTTTAACAATATAGCATTGTGAATAACCACGTCCTTTTGAATGTGTCGTCATACAGTGAACTTGGAAGACTATTATGGAGTTATATTGTGTGGTGTAACAGTTTCAGTGAAGAGCTTTATCATTTACTATCCAGATGTTAAAATCAGGCACCCCTTCTTTTCCAACCATGTACTGTTTTCTCTGGAACTTTGCGTTCCCTGTGCACTGGTTTGCAGTTTATTTTGTTACATTTCTCAGACATTTATTCTTTTTTGCCATTGCACTGATTTTGGCAGAATCACCATGGCACTGACATGTGGAAGAAGGTTAATTTTGGTTTCAAATACAGTAATTATACAAGACAGTTTAAGGAGTGACAAGTTATTAACAAACTGTTGAAGTGTCAACCGTAACAACTTACCTTTGAGATGTGTGTGAGTTTAAGTGTTGTACACTTTGTTAGTAGTAGTACTAATACCATTTTACATTGAAAGTACTGTGTTGTAGTTGTTTATTATGAGATGGAAGTTGCCATTCCTACTGGCTGAACTGCATGGTCTCTGGCTACTGGAACTTGGGTAAATAGGGAATGAAAGCCAAAACAAATTCTGCCACAACAGATATATAGAATGCCCAGGTACACTGAGGTCTTGTGTAGTGTAATGTTAAATTATTATTTTGGGCCAGTCATGTGATATTCAAGCATCATGAAGCATGCTAGGAATAATGATGGGCCTGCCAACAGGACGCATGTCATTAAAAGGACATCTGTTTAAACTGGGGCTGGTAGACAGTATGGTTGAGATGCAAATGCATTTGAAATGGCCTCACATGTTCTTTGTGACACCGAGGCACTGATGGTCTTAAGAGTTAGGCACCTGGCCCATCACTTCTTTAAACAAGGTGACTTTGCCGACATCTCTGTCTACAAGGTACTGCACTTGGTTCAAAGTTCAGGGTTGTTGAATCCTTAAGCAAAGGGTCGCACATAAGATCACAAACTCATTGTGCAAGGGGGGGAGACTGGATTTCAGTACCTTATTTTAATATATATTATACGCCTATTAACATGGTTTTCAGTGAATGCTCTACTTCTCTATGTTCTTGCTTATCTAAGTTATTGAAGTTATTAACCTGAATTAATGAATGATGACAGTAGCATCTTTCCAGAAAAAACTGTGTTTTCTGGTCAGGCAACAGTTCAGCATCCCCAAGACTATGTACGTTACAGCCATTTTATATTTTTGGGGGTTGGAGTTCCCAGTCGAACAAAAATGAAATCTGGAGGCACCCTCTGACAGACGTTTTGTAATGATTTTCTGTTTCAGTTGTCCAATTTATATACTTTTTACAACAGGAAGATCTCTTGCCCCTACCAGGAACTGAACTACAATTCCTCAGTCTTCCAAAACTACAGCCTATTCACTACAACTCCAAAAATAACCCACAGTAATAGAAGATGTTTGAAGAAAATGTTATAAAATCCTTTAACAAACACTTTTATATGTTGCTGTAGCCAGAGATAACAGACCACAGGTGACGACAACCTCCCTTCAAGGCCACAGAAGATTATAGAAATACTCACAGACTACCATCACCTATACTGAGATTAACTTTCTCAGCATTTTGGGGTACATGATGTTCTAGTATTACACACAGTAAACAGAAATATGCCAAAATTATGTGAAAACCAAATTAAGAAGGCAATGCACAAAACAATGACATAATTTTGTACATATGTACAACGTTCAGTAATGGAATACCAAGACAAAAATATAAAGTTGGAAGTTGAATGTTGTCCACAATCTGCATATAAAAAAAAAAAATCATTTTCCCACAGAAATATAACTCACGTAATTTTGTTAACTATTTTACAAAAATGTTTGCGTAATCAAGTAAGATCACTCATCTTGTAAGTAGATATGATGACAGTAAGAGGCTGGCCAGAATCTGTGGGACAGGGTGAAGAAAGATCAAAACATACTTCAAACAAGAACATTTTTAAATGCTTCTCTACTTTTAATCCTTAACGTGTATATGGTACTGAATGTTTACACTGGCACAGAAAATAATGCAGCCCACAGACTTTGCATCAGTTTTACATGATGTGCCTACCATAGATGAGAATTGTTCTATGATGGCTGGAATAATATTGGATTAATGTCATTCAATTTCTTGGGCAGAAAAGACAATAATGCATTTTACATATATATCATATTGCATTTCTTTTTGATGTCCTTAATTGATTACAAATAATGTTGCACAAAATTACTTTCTGGACAAGAAAAAAATTTCAAATGAGATCACATACGTATCACAAACATGTGCGTAATTTTCCCACCTGTATTACTGGCTTATCACCTTCAAGAGTGAACAACTAGTTTTACTGGAAGATAGAAATTAAAAATTTTTTGAGAATATTCTCATAATCCTGACTGCTTCTGATATGCTAACAATTAATTAAAACTACATACAGTGTTATTTATTACATCTATGCCATCTGCAGCTTATCTTCATGTCAGCAGACTTAGTCAGTGGCAACTATGACTGTGGATCTCAATCTTCTGGGATATGATGCACTGCAGTTTGATTGGCAGACGAACAAATACATGAAAAATCACTAATATGTACCAGGACTTTTTTTCATTATCACTGAACAAAAACACGTTTCAAAAGCAGTTGAAACATATCAAGTGTTTGCGTTCAGCGATAATGAAAAAAGTCCTGGTATACGTTAATGTTTCACATGTTAAACCATTGTCAAAAAATTATACAGTAGAGTTAAACAAATGTCTCAAAGAAACCTGCTGCAATCACTCTTAAGGTAAAAGAAGGAGACAGCAAATTTGTCCAATATGTTGGTACAGCCTATCAGACGACACAGCATCACACCACAGGGGACCACGATTAAGGTTCACTGCCATGAGAACCTAATATCTTAAAGAGTACTACTCACTGATTAGGCTAAGGGTGTTTTGAAATGAGACATTTCAATCCAAAAGCTATTTAAATGTACAGTATGGCAGAAGTATCAAAACTACAAATGGAAATTATGTGAAAGATGAACTATAATTCACAGAAATGTACTGGTGCTGGTGGTATGAAAATTATGCACAAGTTTGATAAACTACTTCACAAACAACTGTCAGTTGAATCAACACAATTTACTAACAGTGCTCATACTTGTCTCATGTTTTGAATAGGTAATTCTGTTGGATGTATCAGAATCACACTATTTTAACTTTGACTTCCACTGTTTTGAACAGTAACTTTATTATAATGCTGCCTGATACACATTAGTCTAGAAACTTTATGTGGCTGGCAAGAGCACTTGGCTTCTCTCTGTACTGTTGATGCTGTACTTCTCATGGAATATTTATCTGAATAAGCATAACATCTCCTTGACAAATTCTGTTTCAACCTTTATTTCAAACATTACTTAAATATGACATGTTTGTTTGTTACAGTCTCCATTGTCTTTTCTTACAGAGAAGACCTCCAATTCTCAATGACATTTCATGACTAAACTGCCTGATTGTTGCCTGCAGTTACATTCACTGCAACTATGAAAATGGAAGAGCATATAATAATTGGTATGGAGATTGTAGGACATGGAAACTAATTTACAGTGCTTTTTTTGCTCTGTTCTGCCTTTCAATTAGCTGAAGTTTCAAATAACCACAATATACTAAAAATCAGCTATCTAGCCACTCTTTTAATTTTCAGTTCAAAATAGTTCTTAGATTGCTCTGAAAGATATAATTCATTATAAAAAATTATTTTAACAGAATCCATATTCTTCATGTATTTTGTGTCATAAAATGAATAATTTCATCAACTAAAGTGCACATTTAATTTTATTAACAATCCAA
>Ga0123353_10010032_pt1 | contig 13156 bp, 5 predicted proteins | sample TergutLab28metaG_3_FD_92763 | JGI IMG/M metagenome (GOLD analysis project Ga0123353, IMG submission 92763) | Labiotermes labralis P3 segment gut microbial communities from Petit-Saut dam, French Guiana - Lab288 P3 | ecosystem: Host-associated > Arthropoda: Insects > Digestive system > Gut ...
GCGGCGCCCTTCTCGCTGAAAAACAGCGACAGGAGATAGATCATATCGGGCGGTTCGCAGATCAGATCCTTCTCTTGCAACATCTGGTCAACCGTGGCTAACAGCTTATCCGCGTCAATCTCCAGCATAGCGGCGGCTTTCTCTATCAATGTCTCGCGCTGGACGAAACAGTGACCGTCGCCGGAGAAATCGTTCAATACGTAGATAATTCCGCTTCGGCAACGGTAATGGCTCTCGCGATCGAAACCCATCTTCAGGGCGATTTGATCCGCTGTCTTGAATCCGACGCCCCAGATGTCGTCCGCAAGCCGGTATGGGTTTTCCTTGACGGTGGCGATGCTGTCGTTGCCATACTTTTTGAATATTTTGAACGCATGCGTGGTGCTGACGCTGTGTTCTTGCAGGAAAATCATGATGTTCTTGACTTCTTTTTGATCCGCCCATGCCTTTTTAACCATAGCGACCCGCTTGCTGCCGATGCCTTCTACCTCAATCAGTCTGTCCGGTGCTTCCTCAATGACGGCCAGCGTGTCGGCGCCGAACTTCTCCACGATGCGCCGGGCAAATTTGGGGCCGACGCCCTTGATCATCCCCGAACCGAGGTATTTCTCGATCCCGAGTATGGAGGCGGGAAGGGACTCCTTCCATTGCGCGGCAGAAAACTGGCGCCCATACCGCCGGTCTATCGTCCACTCGCCCAGCATCGTGAGCACCGATCCGACATTGACAGCCGCCAGGTTCCCGACCACCGTCACAAGCTCATGGAACCCTTTGACCCGCGCCCGAAGGACGGTATAGCCATTGTCCTCGTTGACGTAGGTCACCCGCTCAACGATACAGCGCAAACGTTCCATTACGCTTCCGCCCCGCGCCTGTACGCTAAATCGGATGGCGCCCCTGATGCCCCTGGCGCCCCCAGCAGATCCCCCGTTTTCAAATTCCGCACCTCACCGCAGTGGATCGATCCACTTGTACTCGCGTACCATTTTACATGAAAACAAGATAAAAAGCAACGCTTTGGCGATCTGCGTGGTTGCGATCCACGTGTGGTGATCCACGTGTGGTGGTTCGCTTTGGTGGTCTGCGAGAATACTTTTTCCAACTCCCTTGATTTTCCTCTCGTATTCGAGTATAATAAGGTTGTTACTGATAATACTCGAACGCGAGGTGCTTGTATGGGGTATATAAAAAGGGACATTGACCCACTGGTCTTGGAAGTTGCGAAGAGTTACAGCGCGGTCATGATAACCGGTCCGCGGCAGGTCGGCAAGACGACTACGCTCAGAAACCTGTTGGGCGAAGGATGCCGGTTTGTTTCGCTGGACAGCAAAGAGAACCGGCAGCTTGCCCGGAACGATCCCGAGTTGTTTTTATCGCTCAATCCGCCCCCGGTGATTATCGATGAGATACAATACGCGCCTGAGTTGTTTCCGTATATTAAAATGGAAATTGATAACGGTGCCCCGCCGGGAAGCTACCTGATGACCGGATCGCAGATGTATCACCTGATGAAACTGGCTGGGGAATCCCTTGCCGGGCGCGCCGCTATTCTGCGCATGTCGGGGCTTTCGCAGCATGAAATCCACGGCAGCGGCGAATGCCTGCCGTTTGCCGTGAGCTTGGACTGCCTGCAAAAACGCGCGGGGTACGGCAAACCTACCGATGTACTCGGACAGTTCGAGCGCATCTGGAACGGCTCCCTGCCAGCCCATATCAGCGGGAAGCATGAAAACCGTGACATTTTTTACAGCAGTTATATCGATTCCTATATCGACCGCGACATAAAAGACATGGTTGATTTGAAAGATGACTACTTATTCCGTGACTTTGTACGCGCCGCCGCTTGCCGCGCGGGGGAAATGTTGAACATACACGCCATTGGATCGGATGTGGGCGTTTCGGATGAAACGGCAAAAATGTGGCTAGGCCATATGGAAAAGTCGGGAGTTATCTTTTATTTACGTCCGTTTTCCAACAATCTGCTGAACCGCACTATCAAAAAGACACCTAAGCTGTATTTTTTCGATACGGGCTTAGTGGCATATTTAACAAAATACTCGTCACCCGAAATACTGATGAACGGCGCGATAAACGGCGCGATTCTCGAAAACTATGTAGTGTCTGAACTAATAAAAACCTACACAAACAACGGGCTTCCCTATTACGCGCACTATTACCGAGACATTGACAGAAAAGAAGTGGATATCGTTTTGGAAAGCGACGGAGAAATCCACCCAATTGAAATCAAAAAAACCGCTTCACCGCCCACGGGGCTCGCGAACGTGTTCAAGGTGCTGGACAAAGCGAGCGTACCCAGGGGGACGGGCGCCGTGATTTGCACAAAGAGAGAATTATCTGCGCTTGATAAGGATACGATGATCGTGCCTGTTTGGGCGATATGATCAATATGGTTGTGATGGTACTTTCTTCTGATCGCATAGTTCCCTTACCAAGCGCGGCCAGCCTTCGCCTACAACGTGTCGTTCTTCGGGGCAATCTCTTCATAATAAGTAACAGGCAGACCGTTTTTCGCGATCTGCCTGTTTTGTTTAGTCGTCAAGTTGTTATGGCAGGCGTGTCAAGCCGGTTCCGCTTTTTTTGCGCTCACCTTTTGCGTCCCAATCTCTGCCGCCGCCCCTACCTCTGCCGCCGATTCCTCCTCTTCTTCCTCTTCCTCTTTCCGCCTTTTTTTGAAGATCAGGAAGAACCAGAGCAGTCCCGAGACGAGGCAGAGCCCCGCAATGCTCCCGTAGAACAACGGTTTGTTGGCGTAGAAGATGACGATGCCGCTGATGGAGACGGTCACGTTCTCATACGACGTCTCATTGAGGTTGGTGTCTCCCGTTTCGTTTTGCGCGTAGTCGTCACATCGGATCGTGACGTTCAGGTCCAGCCCCGGGGGCACCGTGAAGACAAGCTTGCCCCCGCCATCTTTCAGCGCGTCATGGAGGTCTTTCCCGGAGAGGTCCAGCCGCGTCGCGATGTCGTTGCCGTCCCCGTCCTGCAACAATTTGCCGCCGCTGTCGGTGATGACGACCTTAATGCTTCTCAGGCGCCCGCCGTCGTCCTTCGGGATGACCGTCACGGTTTGTGTTTCCACCTGGTACCGCCCGTTGCTCATCAGCCCGGAGACCGTGAGTGTCGGCTCTTTCCTGTCCACGACAAAATTGAGTTCGCAACTCTCGATATCGCTGTAGGCGACGTTGCCCGCCTTATCCGTCGAAGACACCACGACGGCGTACAAGCCTTCCTCTCGGCACAGGGATTTGTCGATGGTGTAGGTGTAGTGGCGCCAACGTCCGTCCCCTCCGGTCATTTCCACGGTGTAGCCGGCGCCCTCCCGGAGCTCCGTACCGTTGAGCGTGACTTTGTGGGACGTGATTTCCTCTACATTGGTCTCGAATATGACGATGTCATGATAGACTTCCTGCACATAGTATATGTCGGCCATATTGTCCGTATCCTCGCCCAGCGCGAAGCTGGATCCGCGGCGATTGACCGAGAATTCCGCCAGCGATGTCTCGACGCCGCCTGCATCGGTGAATGTGATGACTTCGTTTTTGTTGCCCGACATGTCGGTCGCCGAGCAGGTGAGCGAATAGATGCCGTCGGCTTCCAGGTTTTCGAACGTGTAGGCGCATGTATCTCGATCGGGTCCGATGGTTTCCATTGGGGGGGCGGGGATGCTGATTTTCTGGAAGGCGCCGTTTTCGTCCCGCGTGACGGCGTTCAGCGACACGGTGAAGCTGGCCGGATCCAGGTTGGTGTCGTTGGCTATGAGCGTAAACCCGATGGTTACCCCGTTGTTGGCCGACTCGTGGGCGATGCCGGTCGCCGCAATCTCGGGCTTTTCGGTATCGATGGTCAGCTGTCCGGAGGTGTAGTCCGCCATGGGATTGCCGGAGCGATCCTTGTAGGTGATGGAAACGGCGTAGTCCCCGTCCCCGGCAATGGTGAAGGTCCCCACGTGGGTATCGGGGCTAACGTCGGTCCAGCGCACAACCGCCGGGAGCGGCGCCCCTCCCCGTTTCCCGACCAAGATGGCCATGTCCTCCTGGAAGAAGTTGGCTTCGCCCACCTCCACCGTGGCCTGGATATCGCCGGCGTAGTAGGACACGCCATCCACGTCCCGGACTGGCAGATTGTAGGAAATGGTCGCATGCGGCGCGATGTCGTCCACCACCAGCCGCCTGTCTTCCTTGCGCTCGGTTTGGTTGCCCGAGCGATCCGCCGCGGTGACGCTCACCGTGCCATTGAATTGCCGCCCATCCGACAACGCCGCCCTGGGGACGGTAAAGACCGCCGTTGCGGTTCTCCCGCCATTGGCGTAGCGGATCTCGGCGTTGGAGATGGCGTTGTTCAGTAGCTCCGCGTTGATGTCGGAGACGCCGGCAGCCCTGTGGCAATGGTAGACAAAACCGTCCACGCCGGATGTATCGTCCTCGGTCGTGACCGTGACGGTCACCGGGGCGTTGTAATAGAGGATAGAGGCAACGGAAGCGGGGGTAGCGGAAGCGGATTCCTGCAAGCTGGGGCTGTAGGAGACGACGGGCACCGACGGGGGTGTGGTATCCACGGTAAAGGCGTCCCCGTGGTACGGCGCGATTTTCCGCAACGCCATATCCTGGTAGTCAATACGGAACGTGTAATTGGCGTCGGAGGCGTAGGTAATGGTTGCGGTGTAGCGATCCCCGACCCGGGTCCAGGAATCGCGGCTTCTCAGGTGGGCCGTTAAGAACCTGACCAAGGATTCCGCCACATCCCTGCCGGCCACGTCTTGGGCGGTGATGGCGGCGGCCACGTCTTCTGCGCGGAAGTTGTGCTCGGTGATCGTGATGGTGGCCGTCTGCGCGGCGTCGTAATACTGGGCCCGGGCGGCGCCATCGGTCTGCCGCGCACCCTCGGAGATGACGCGACGCGGGGCATAGGAGACCGATATCACCGGATCGATCGTGTCGATCGTGATCCTCTCGGAGGTGTAGGAGGTCATCTTGTTGCTAGAACGATCCGTATAGGCTATCGTGATGATATAGTCGCCGTCGCCGCTAAGCGCGACTTTGCCCGTGTGATCGTCCCCGCTATGCGCCCAGGCGACCGTGTATGGGTTTCCATTGACCTGGACCGCGACATCCTCGGCGTAGAAGTTAGCCTCGTGAATCTTGATGGTGGCGGCCATGCTGCCATCGTAATAATAGGAGAGCCCTGCGGCGCCCCGGAAGGCCATCTCGCCGGTGTCCGCCGTCACCGTCGCCAGATCGCTTTGCCGCGCGATTTGCCTGGGCGGGGGGAACGCGATGGTACCCGTCGGCGCAATCGTGTCCACCACCAAGGTGTTGCGGCCGCTATCGTCATAAACGCCGCTCACATTGCCGGCCCGGTCTGTCGCCGTGAAGGAGATGCCGCCGCGATACTGGGCGGCTTCGTCCGCGGAAAGCGTGAAGGACGCGGAGGTGGTTTGGCCGCCGCCCGGCGCGATATCAATCTGGCCCGATTCAGTCAGGAGATTGTTGACGCTCGCGCCCGCTTCCCGGGTGTAGGTCCACGCGAAAGACGACACGCCGGAGATCCCGTCGTCGGCGCGGAGGGTCACCTCCACGCTGGGGTTATAGTAGCCGAACGTGATCGCTTGGAGAATCCGCTCCAGCAGGGGGGTCGAATAGGAGATCGACAGGTTGGCCGGCGCCGCCCGATCCACGACAAAGCTCTCGGACGTGTAGGCCCGCAGGGGGTTCCCGGCGAGATCCCGGTAGTTGAGCGTGAACTGGTAGTGCGCGTCCGTGCGGAAGGTCACATCCGCCCGCCAGACATGGCCTGTACCGTCCACCTGCGTCCATGCGTCCCATGATTGTAGCCTCCTGCCCATGGCGCTCTCGTCGAACCCGGCCATGGCATGGCCTGACACATCCCGTGCTTCAACCGCGAACTCGATTTCCAAGGGGCGGAAATTCCTATCTGTGACAACGATGGTGGCAGTTCTGTCGCCCATATAGTAGCCAGCGGCGTCAGAGGTGGCCGGGTCGAAGCGGATGTCGGCCGTGGGCGCCGTGGTATCGATGGTAATCACATTGGATGTATAGAGGTAGCGTCCGGATTTCGCGTCAAACTCCCCGGGCGCCTCCCAGCGCATATCGTTTTGGGAGCGGTCCTTGTATGCTACCGTGACAACATAGTCGCCGTCGATGCCCCCCTGGCCGCCCGCGCTTTGGTTGCCGGCGCCTTGGTCGCCGCCCAGCGTGAAGGCGAGCCTCCATTTGCCCCCGCCCAGGGAAACCCAGTCCCCCGCGCCAAAGGGCAGCGCGTAGTCGCTGGTGACGCCGTCTCGTGTCTTGGTCGCCGTAATGCGGATGTCATCCGCGTCATGCGCCTGGGATTGTATACCGCTGTTGGGATAGAAGTTGGCGTCCGTCACTTCGATGGTGGCGGTGACCGCGCCGTCGTAGATCAGCCGCGTGGTACCGTCCGAGTCCGGGCGGCTCACCGTGTCTTTGGCGGCGCCGGGTTTGACCCGGTTCTTGGGCGCCGTGTCCGGCCCCTTGCCGCTGTAGGCAATCGTCACGGCGGGCGCGATGGTATCCAGCACAATGACGTGGTTGTTTTTGTCGTCGTAGACGCCGCTCTCGTTACCGGCCCTGTCGGTGGCGGTGAAGGAGACGCTGCCGCAATATTGCGCCCCGTCCGCGCCGGGCAGCGTAAACTGCGCCGTGTAGGCGGCGGTCTCGCCCACGCGCGTGGCGGGGACGGTGCCGCTTTCCGCGCCGACGTTGATGGGATCGGCGCCCGGCGCCACGATATAGTTCCAATCAAAGTATTCCACGCCGGAAGTCATATCGTCGGCCGTTAAGGTCACGGTCAAATCGGGGTTGAAGTATAGCAAACCCATCGTGAGGGTTTCGATGGCCTTGAGGATCCATGGTTGCGAGGACGAATAGCTGACGCGCAGGTTTTCGGGCGGGATGTGATCGACGGTGAAACGCCCGGATGTGTAGGTTTTGGCGGCGTGGCCGGCCAGGCTCCGATAGTCCAAGGATAGTTCGTAGTTCGCGTCCTCGGAGAAAGTTACCTTCGCCTGCCATACGCCTTTCCCGACGCGTTCCCATGCGCCCCAGGAGCGTAGCCGATCCAACCGCGCCCATGTCTCCTGGTAGCCCGCCGCCTGGTTGCCCAATAGATCGTCCATTTTCAACAGGAACGTCAAGCCTGACGGATGGAAGAGGCTGTCCGTCACTTGTATGGTCGCCGTCCTGTCGCGCCCAAACACATTCTCGTTCGCCGGCACGCCCGAGATGTCGAAGGAGACGCCGATAGCGGGCGTGGAGGTGTCTATGGTCAGCAGGTTGGACTCGTAAAAATATTCGCCCGATTTGCCCCTATATTCATCGTCAGCCGACCATAACGCATTGTTTTGCGAGCGATCCCTCATGGCGACGCTCACGAAATAGTCGCCGTCTTCTTCCAGCAAGAAGGAGAGCGTCCAGGTGTCGCCGACACCCCGGATCCAGTCCGATTTCGTGTAGCTAAGCGGGTAATCCGCCGTCGCGCCACCCCATGCCCTGGTCACGGCAATCGTGATATCGTCCTCTTGGTAGTCCGCGCCGCCGGGGTTGTCGTTGGGGTAGAAGTTCGCGTCGGTAATCTTGACGGTGGCCGTGACAGGGCCGCCGTAAATAAAGCGCGTGCCGGCATCCGCCGTGTTTACCGGGTCATTTCTCTCCCCGGCGACCTTTCTTGCCGTCGGGCCGCTGAAGGAAATCTCCATTTCCGGCGCGATGCTATCCACGATCAACAGGGCGTCGCCGTCGTATTTGCCCTCATTCCCGGCCTCGTCGACGGCGACAAAGGAGATGATTCCCTTATATTGCGCCGCGTCCGATGCGTTCAGTGTGAAGGAGGCGCTGTAGGTGTTGGTCTCGGGGTTCCGCTCCGCCTCGGCGACGCCGCTTTCTTTCGCGACATTAGCGTTGCTGGCGTCGGGATCCCGCTGATATGACCAGGCAAAACGCGCCACGCCCGATGTGGCGTCATGGGCCGTCATGGTCACGACCACGGAGGGATTGTAGTATCCGAGCGTGATCATATTGACGACCTTCTCTATCCAAGGGGTGGAATAGGAAATAGTCAGGTTATCCGGCGCCGTCCGGTCGATCTGGTATTTTTCATCGACCGATAGGAGCGATGTGGCGCCGCCCTGGCTGTCGCGCAGGTAGAACGACACGTTTGACAATATGCTTTCCGCGGAGAGCGACAGCGTCGGCTCCCAGTCGATCCCATTCATGGAGATCTTGTCAAAGGTGCTCACCGATCCCTCGGAGGTGTCATGGAGGGGCGTGATGACAAAGTCGTCTTGGGAAAACCAGCCGTTTTCGCCGTCCGGCTCGCTCACGGTATAATGGACGCCCCTGACCGGCGCGACCTGCTGTATGGTCAGGTCCCCTGGTTTGCAGATGAGGGTGTAGTTGCCGCCTACCGCCCCGCCGGCCAACACAATGGCATCTTGGTATACGCCATGGGGAGCGGTCTTTTTCACGTCGCAAGAGGCGGTGGGCGGTGTAAAATCTGTCAGGTCGGACATGTCCTCCGACTCCGCGAAACCGATGATATTGAAATCCAGCGGAATGTCTTGGCCATATACAATCGTTTGGCTGACGGCGACCGCGTGCAATCGCTTCGGCGCGATGCGCGCCGTGCCCGGCTCGGGTTGTTCCGCAATCCGATAGTTGGCGCTCTTGTCTCCGACCAGCCGGAATACCGTGCCGCCGTAAGTGATTTGATTCTTGCCCACGTCTTTGGAGACAAAGGACGGCGTGGCGGGAACCAGCATGACGCCCCCGAGGTCATTCCCCTCGATGGCATGGGGCGCGAGCGCGGGCGTTTGGAGGAAGGCCGCGTCCGTGGTGGCGTCATACACCTTGCAAGCGACGGCGGTGTGGAGGATGTCGCTGGCATGGAGGGGTTTGGGCGCGATTGTGACCGTATAGTGGGCAGTAAACGGGTTGTAGGTTGCGTTCCCCGGCACAAAGGCGCACACGGTAACAGCCCCCGCGCGCGTGGGCGTGAGGATGCCGTTTTCATCGATTGTCCCGTCGCCGTCGCTTTCCGGCAGGATGGAATAGGTGACTTTTCCGCGGTTCGGCTTTTTGCCTGAGCCTTTGCCTTTGTCTGTGCCTGCGCTTGCGATCGATACGTCTATTTTGCGGGGGTAGACCGTCGCCAAGCCTTCCGGCGCCACCAGATCCACGCGATCCTTTTTGTTTTCGTCGTTGGGTTCGCCTTCATCGTCAAGGGGATCCTCTTCGTCGTTGGGTTCGCCTTCGTCGTTGGGTTCGCCTTCGTCGTTGGGTTCGCCTTCATCGTCATACGGTTCATCATCGTCGTTGGGTTCGCCTTCGTCGAGGGGTTCCTCAAGCCCTGCCACCGCCCTGTGGATGTGGAGCTTGCCGCCGCCGCCAGTGCCGCTGTTGGTTTTTGCCATGGCTTCCAGCATCAAGGGGTTGACGGAGGAGAGGAGTGCGATGCACAGGGCAAGCGTCAAAAGCCGCCTCCCCAGAGAGAGCCTTTTATATAGCCACATATTTGCTTCTCCTACTCTATGATTTCATTCGTATGGACAAAGGTGATATCGTACTCTACGACAAAGGTTATGTCCCTGCCTGCGCCCCCCAGCGGCACTGTTTCCGCCGAGGCGTAAACGAGGGAAAGCTCCTCCGTCGCCGCCGTTGGCGCATCGGTTTCCCAAGGAGGCCCGATCTCTGCGGGGAGCATCGTGGGAGGGGCGTGGGGCATGGCGTGGGGCAAAGGGGGAGGAGCCAAGGATGCCGGTTCCGCCCGTAAGTTGCCGCCGGATTCCAGTCCCGCCCTAAGGCTACCGCCGGATTCCAGTCCCGCCCGTAAGCTACCGCCGGATTCCAGCCCCGCCCGTAAGCTACCGCCGGATTCCGGTTCCGCCCTAAGGCTACCGCCGGTCGCGGCCATGCCCCGGATGGCTTTCTTGGCCGATCGGCCCGTCACATCCCCAATCACCTTGGGGATGTTCCACTTGATGCACAGCGCGACCGAGATCAAGAAAAAAAGGCCGGCCAGGATCGTAGACGCGATAAATATCCCCTGGTATGTCTCATAGGTCATGGCTTTCCCTCCCGTGACGCGCTGGCGGATCGGACGCGCGCGGCGGCCTCGTCGATATCGCGCTGCAAGTCGTCCACGGCGTCCCTGAAGTCCTGGAATTTTGTCCCGCTTTTGAGCAAATTCGCCTCCGCGGCGATATCGTCCAGCAATACCAGGACATCGTTCAGGCTCACATGGACCAAGAAATAAGCCGCTTTGCACGAGATGTTCTCCACGATCACGCGCCAGGCCAACAGCTTGGCGTCGTTATCTTCCAGCTTCTCCGCTTCCCCCGCCAGCAGGGGGAGTTTGTCCCACAATTGCTCATACGCCCGATACATCGTTTCGGTGCGGCGTTGCCCCTCGAACCGATTGATATCCAGATGGCAATTCCCGATATCCGCGTAGGTCGCGGAAATGGGATAACTGTTGGCCGCTTCATAGAACCACTCGATGGCGGTCGCATACCGATCCGCTTCGACCTCATAGTCGTACCAGTACGCCATGCCGATTTCGAAACAAACCCGTTCGTAGCCCTCCGGGTTTTTCGCCTTGAGTGACTCCAGCGGATAGATCGTCACCGTGTGCCCGTTGCTGTCTTGTATATCCAAGCCGGCTTTGAGCTGTGTGACGATAGACGCCTCTTCCCGGGAAAAACAGCGGGCGGCCTGGTCGCCGGTGAGGAACAGCCGGATCAAATAGAGGTAGGCGGCGTCATCGGTTTGGTTGAACCGGATGGCGTCCAGGTACAGGGCAAGGCGCTCCTCTTGGGAGAGCCGCGCGTCTTCGGCCGCCGCAAGCTTCAGGTTGTAGTCGGCGTTCTTGCGGTTTTCGGCGGAGGCATGCCCAAAGAGGGACGCAAAGGTGAACAAGATGGCCATCAAGGTGGGCGCGGCAAAGGACATAAGCCTCCGTTTCTGCCTTTTCCGGTAGATGTCGTCCATCTCTTCATAATGCGCCAGATCATACATGAGCTCGGCGCAAGATTGGTAACGCTGGCTTTTGTCGTCGCGAAGGCATTTTTCGACGATCCGCTCCAAACCGCCCGACAACGCGGGGTTGGCCTGCCGGATGGGCGCTTTGCGGAAGGTGGCCTCGCGGCAGGGATCGATGCCGGTGAGCAAGTGATGCATGGTCGCGCCCAAGCAGTAAATATCGGTCCTGGCATCGGTCTGCCCGAGCCCGCCAAACTGTTCCGGCGCGGCATATCCGATGGTGCCCAAGCACTGGGTGTCCGCCAGGCCCTGCTCTTTGAACCGGCGCGTGGCGCCAAAGTCGATCAGGACGATATTACCGTCCGGCCGACGTATCACGTTGGAAGGCTTCATGTCCCGGTAAATGATCCTATGGCTGTGCAGGTACCCCAGCACATCGCAAAGCTGCATTGCCCAGCGGATGACGTCCTCCTGGGGCAGCGCGCCGGATTCTTTCAGGGATTGGGACAGCGGTTGGCCTTCGATATAGTCCATGACGAGCATCATGGAGTTCTCGGTCTCGTAAATGTCCACGATGCTGGGCAAATGGGGGTGGCTCAGCCCGATCAGCGTCCGCCGGTCGGCGGCCAAGTTTTGGATGGCCATGTTGTTGTCGTGTACGCCGCTGCGGCAGGCGACCTTGATGGCCCAAGTCTTGTTGACCTTCTCGTTGACCGCCATGTAGACGACGCCCATGCCGCCCCTGCTGATCTCGTTGAGTATCTTATATTTCCCATCCACATAGGAACCAATTCTCAGCATGACGGGAACCCTCCTCACATCATTGTGGAAATCGTGATCACCGAGATGTTGTCCTGTTCGTTCCGCTCTTTGTTGGCGCAAATCAGCATCTCCGCGTTCCTCTTCATCTCCTGCTCCGATGTCATCCTGCCGGGGGCCATGGCGGAGAAGATTTCCTCTGCGGTGATCTCGTTGCAGAAACCGTCCGAGCAAAGCATGTAGACCGCGTTTTGTTGGGTTTCCCCGAAGAAATAGTCGGGGATCACCGTGGGGGACGCGCCGACGCATTGCAGTAGCACATGCCTGCGCGCGCTGTTCTTCGCTTCTTGCTGCGTGATATAGCCTAAGGCGGCTTCCCGGGCGACGACGGTCTGGTCGCAGGTGATTTGCCTGATGCCGCCGGCAATCTCGTAGACCCTGGAATCCCCCACGTTCATCACATAGTAACGCCTTTCCGTGAACAACGCGACGGCCACCGTGGTACCCATGGCAAAGCCTTCCCGGTTGCTGACCTCCCTCATTTTTACATTGAGCCTCATGACAATGCCATTCCACTGCGCGCGGATATCCGTGTCCTCAATCGGGCGCCGGGATAAAATGGGGAGGGATATATTCATCCACTTAGTAAACGCATGGATCAGCGACGCGCTGGCGACCTCACCTTTGGCAAGCCCGCCCATCCCATCGCATAGAACCGCAAAAACCATGCGCCCCTGCTGTGTGTTCAGCACGTACGCCGAGAGGCTGTCCTCGTTGATCGGCTTCCTCTTCCCCGCGTCGGTGCTGGCCGAAACAATGTACCGCATCGCTATCCCTCGCTCAACTCAGTTTGAACATAAATTCCTCATTGGCAAATTTGATGCTGTCGCCGTGGGCCAGCCTGACATCGACGCTACTTTGCACCATCACGCCGTTGAGGTAGGTGTGGTTGGTGGAGTTCATGTCGGTCACGTAGTACTCGCCGTCGCGCTGGGAGAACTCCGCGTGGTTGCGGCTTATCGCCGGGTTGTCGCCGATGAAGTAGTCCGCAAAGCTCTTCTCTTTGCCCACGCGGAACAGGGGCTTCGACAGCGTGATCCTCTCGTTGTTCTTGATACGGATCAGATGCGGCGTGACGACCATAGGGATGCCCTGATCGAGGACGGTGGTGGCGCCGGCGCTGTGGCCGCCCAGCACGGTGGTCTCGCCAAAATGAGCCGGCGTGCCTGCGGAGGGCGCGAAGGGGTCGAACGGCGCATATGGGGAGGGTGGCGCGAAGGGCGCGGGTTGCGCGGGCGACGCGGGCGGGGCGAAGGGTGCGGGTGCGGGCGGGGCGGTTGGGGCGAATGGCGCGGTAACCA
>Ga0123353_10010033_pt1 | contig 13155 bp, 7 predicted proteins | sample TergutLab28metaG_3_FD_92763 | JGI IMG/M metagenome (GOLD analysis project Ga0123353, IMG submission 92763) | Labiotermes labralis P3 segment gut microbial communities from Petit-Saut dam, French Guiana - Lab288 P3 | ecosystem: Host-associated > Arthropoda: Insects > Digestive system > Gut ...
GCACCATTAAACAGACAGAGAAGCCGAGGTAAAAATAAATACAATACGAATTCTAGTGTTCTACATAGCATACGCTTCATTTCTTATAGATATCTGCGTGTGTTTATTTCTTTACATATGTGAAGTGATTTTGTTTTGAAGTGAAGTGAAGTGAAGTGGAGTTACGTTAAGTTCTTGGGGACCGAAGTACCATGCACATTAGGGTGACCTTATATTGAGGGTACTTGATTGTATATTGACTATTTTATTTGGTGTGTGTATGTGTGGGTGTTTTGGTAATACGTGTACTTGTATTTACTATGTTTTTGTATTGTTTCGTTCACGTATATTTATTCTTATTTGTTACTAGTGTAAGGACTACTGCCACCGAGTGACAACTCAATTGCAGTAAATAATAATAATAATAATAATAATAATAATAATCCTGATTGAAGATAGTGGCTGTTGGGAATGTAATTTTAAAGAAGCCTTTTATTCTTCTCCAGTGTAATGAGACTGATTGTACTAGTGTATGCGTAACTTTCTAAGCTGTTAGGTGTGCCAAATATGATTGGGGTCACGGCTCACAGACGCTGCTCACTCAAGTATATTTTAACCCAGGATCAAGTATTCGGAATGATATACAATATTAGAACGGATGACCTGAATAGCTTCATCACTAGGATTAAAGTTTGATTTTTCGGTAAACAGGCGTGAGGAATTTGTGGAGTAAGTAAGTGAGTATCTGACTGTCATGGCGGAACCTGATCTGTGTTCTTATTTAGTATAGTTGTAGGAATTAAATAATTTCATCAAATTTAAGACACTTTAGTTCTTCCGGGATCAGATTTCGAGCCGGATGCTTGCTAAATGTGACCCGAGGAAAATTCGAGAAATCTGTTGTTCTGTATCTGCGCCTAAAGATACGTAACCTGTCCTGTAACAATAAGAAACTGAAGGATGCCTTCCTGCTTCTCCCTATCCTGTAACCGTGACACGCAGTGGACTAATTGTCTGCATTCACGCTACCGATTTTAATTCCCTGCGGCAGACTATTTATTGAAAAAAATCTCGCCAACTAATAATCTTCCACCAGGTTAAGGACTCTTCGTTATCTCACCGCATTACAAGATTTATTACTATTTTCACAAAATGCCGTCACTGTACCCCACTCGAGTCTTATGAATTCAGTCCACACCCTGATACCTCAACTAACGAACTAATTTACTTATAGTGTAAATAAGATATACGACTTTCTGTTTAAGATATTTGTTTTTTTATTATGAAACCAGAAGCTTCATTATCATGGCCACGCGATTCCAACACTGGATCCTTTTCTAAATCAGTAGATTTCCACTCATCATTCTAATCCCCTTTTTCTTTAAGATTCGTTGTAATAATAAATTTATAGCTAGGCTTAGGTTCCTGAATGGTGTCTCAGATTCATCTTTTTCCACGAAACGTCTGTCGATATCCTGTTGACATACGTGCAGTAAGTTCTAAATGCTCTCACATTGTACATTCCCAGGTTTTCTCACAATACTAATAAGTTGTTTCATGAACAGCAAAAATTTTGGGTGTATTTCTTATACTATTCTCTCCAGGCTTTTGTAACTTCCTCTGTCTTAGATTCACATATATTTTCTTGCCATTTGGTCTCCAAAACACCCGAGCGACGTAGGATCAACATAAAGAGACTGCATGTGTGTCAGCAGAATGCAGAAACCACAAAAATACAAATACATAGAGAAGACCCCACCACCACCAACCGCAATAGAAAATTCCATTTTATAGATCCATGAAAAATGTATCAAGTCTGTACCAATACATGAAGGTAAAGGTAAAGTGATCCCGTTACAGGCCCGGTGTGACCCAGAGTGTGGGTGGAGTTATAGCTCTACTCTTCCATAACCGCGGCACTAGAAGGGGGTGAGTGGTCAGCAGCACGCCCCGGCCGCACTTTACCCGCGGGAAATAGCCGGTATCCATTTTACTGGAGACTGGATGAGCCCCAGGGCCGGTCTGGACAGACGGAAATTCTCGTCCCCACCAGGATTCGATCCCGGATCGTCTAGCCCTTAGTCAGTCGCTATACCGACTGAACTATCCGGCCCACGTACCAGTACTTACTTTCCTAATATAACAAACACATAGTAAAGGCCCGAAATTAGAAATTTACACTAGAAGTATATTCCATCTCTGCTTTCAGATAAGAAGTTCTTAACTTGTCAATGATCAAGACAAGTGGCAACATGTTATAACAACACAAATTGTAAATAACTGTATTCCATAAACATTACTGTTGTGCCGAGTGAAATATCTTTATTTTGCTCGAAAACTGCTGTCACAAAAAAAAGGGGGGGAAGCCAAAACTGATTAAGATTCCGAAAATACTCGTAGGTTAATTCCTGAATGTTAAAGACCATATTTTACACAAAGGTGAATTTACAGTGACACCCAATACGTAAAAAATTCTCATATTATCTTTCCGTCTCCGCCACTGTTATCTCATATATATGTGCCTCTTACTACTGTAACATGTGGCACATGCCGCTGAAGTCCTAATGTCGTGACTGTGCACATTCTACCTTAACATATCCCCCTCTCACCTTACATTATTACAGCCGCTGGAAACGAAAGAAAGAAAGAAGTTTCAAAAAGTGTCAAGAGTCAAAAGTCCCAACCCCTACAACTTTTTTTTAAGTACTCTCTCGAAAGGTTAAAATAACATTTTGAAGGGGTCGGTATCAAAGGAGCTTTTCCAAGTAATTTAACCCGTAGAACGTCATCCTCTAATTAAAGTTACTTTAAGGGCAAGAGAAGACCTTCCTACGTGACTTGGTTCAATATACAGTATATTTCTGTGTAAACAAGTTCTGATGAATGTGGCGATGATTAAAAATCCTGTGAGTGACTTGGTGTTTCTTAACTTTCCAATCGCTCTGTGTCTAACAACACTGTAATATCATACGAAGTAAACAAGGAGTGGAAGGGAAACTGATTTATGGTGTTTCCGCTTCTTTCACATTTCACGTACCTGTTTTCAGTGTCTTGACTTTAGATCAGAGGTGGGCTAGTTAATCACGTTACTACGTCACACGCAGTAAGTTTTATATCATTATTATTTTCTTCTCGGTGCCACAACCTGATTTTAATCGTAACCTTATTTAAGTATAAAAGTCCTCATAACCGTGTTTAAGCAATTTAACATTCATAGGTCCGTGTATCGCTAATATATTCGCAGAGTATAAGCAACAAGATGCAACGTTTCACAATTTCTTTATTTTTGTAAGACGCTCTACATGTTTCAGACGGTTTTTCCGTCCATCGCCAGGAGTTCTAAACTACACACACAGCTTCAGGCATTTGTCGGACCAATACTTCTACCTGTTGCTAGCATGGCCAGGTTAGCAGCAGGTAGCAGTATTGGTCTGCCAAATGTCTGACGCTGTATGTGCAGTTTTGAGCTCCTTATGATGGACGGAAAACCCGCCTGAAACATGTAAAGCCTCTTACAAAAATAAAGAAATTGTGATAGTTTGCAAGTCTCAACTCCCCCACGATACCAACCGGTAGCAACAACTGTTGACCAGTACCAGATGCTGTAGATACGGTTATTTGTGCTCCTGATGATGGGTGGAGAAACCACCCGAGACATGTAGAACAGTTTACAGATAAGATAAACTGTGTATTGTTGAAACTTGTTGGACATTTATTGGCATTAATTTAAATTCTTTAAAATAGTATCGAAGCTGATTCATGTGGAGAGGTGAACCGAGGGCCGTGATCTCCCCACTTTGCCCTAACGTTGTGGACTCCCAGCCAGGCTGGCAGCAGGTAGCAGAATTGGTCTGACAAGTGCCTGACGCTGTGTGTGCAGTTTTAAGCTCCTGATGATGGACGGAAAACCGTCTAAAACATGTAGAGTGTCTTACAGAAATAAAGAAATTGTGAAACGTTGCATCTTGTTGGTTGTACTGTGCGAGTGTTCAGGCAGTTAACTGCTTACCATTGGACTGGAGTCGATCAGTCGTCTTTCTTGGCAAAGAGCACAGTGAAGCACCTAGTAGAAGGACGCCATAGTTTCGTGTTTAAGCAGCATAAATGTCTCAAATCACCCTGTTTATGGGACGGTATACTCTTTTGGTTGTAGGCTTTTAAAGCCTATTGGCTAGTTTACTTATCACTATGCTTATTGCTGTAATATCTGCATCTTTTTCAGACAGCCTACTTATGTACTCTCACAATGAAAAACCAGTGTTTCCCTACAGGGCATACCGCGTTTTCTGTTTGACACAACCTGAGTACTTACATAATCTCTCAGTATGGATGTGCTTTAATCTTCCGTGTTAAAAAGGTGAATATTTGTTATGTGTTGCATTCCTAAGGTGCATAACAAGTTGTTCTGCAAAGCCTGTGTTATACCACAGTAACCATTTACCATAATTATACCTTACGCGATTAATGTATATCTGCTGAAGTTTTGCAATCCAATATCTCTTTGGTTGCTTTATATCAGAAAAATAAGTAGACTGCTATTACAACTTAACATGCTTAATTATTTATTATTTAATGCAATAGGTTTCGGCGTGTATTATCTTTATCAATTATAATAAATTACAAAATACTTATATGTAGATTAAACATTTAAACAAAACCACTTTTCGTCGATTTTTCTGAAACCTTAGCATTTATAGACACATCGGTATATTGAACGAAGATGTTGAGATTTTGATTTGTTCAGGCACTAAGATTTAAGTCTCCTAGCAAATGACGCGGGGTCCCTGGGTTAGGATTTCCCGACGTTTTGAAGGAACGTAGTTCCTTTACCTTCAAGTATTCAAGCAGGAAAGTCGGTCTTTCAAAACGGCACAATGTTCTGGCAGTCTCAAAATCCACATTGTTCAAATTTATTGTGAGATGGACGGGAAAAATTCTTGAGTAATGTTAAAATTTCCTTCGACATTCGGCCTTGTAACTAGAGCACCTGATAGCTGGATGATAGACAGGTGTGGGTGGATTGATATGTGGTCGTAGGTTTTCACAATAAACGCTTCCTAAATTTACGCACTACAAACTTCTCACGAAATTTTACAAGCTCTTGGTCTGTTAATTCTTAACACGTTTCAGAGACGCTGTGTCTTATGAGACCTACATTTATATAGTGAGTTGCGTAAAGCAAGCGTCGACATTTTTTCTCCTTCCTTTCGAAATTCACTGTGCAGAGCGATAATGACCAGTAGGTATAAGGTGATTAAAACTATGCTCTAGTTTGCCTCCAAATCAAAGTATTCTTATAAGGGCCTAATTAAGGTGTCCCGAAACGTCGGTAGACAACTACTAACGTACATTGCGTAACATCCCAGAAGAGCAAGACCTCAACTACGCCGCTATGCAAGCCTGAAACTTCGCCAACTTAAAACGTGTGTGAAAAGTGTTTGATAATCGGCGAAAACTTCCGATGATTGCATTAAACATTATGTTCTGCTAGATGGTTATATTTGTGGGTGTTTCCGTGCGTTTGCAAACAACATAAAGTTCCTGTTTATGGTCTCGGTTATGTTAAAAATAAATAATGCTCTTAAGAAGAAAAAACTATGAAGTACTTTATGTAGAGTTGACAATTGCATAACGAGAAGCTAAAGTATCTGTACTCCTCACCCAACATTGTGCGGGTGATAAAATCGAGAAAAATGAGATGGGCTGGGCATGTGGCGCGTATAAGTGCGGAGAGGGCGGTGTATAGGGTCTTGGTGGGGAAACCGGAGGGAAAGAGACCAAGGGGGAGACCTAGGCGTAGATGGGTGGATAATATTAGGATGGATCTCCAGGAGGTGGGATATGGGTATATGGACTGGAATTGGCTGGCCCAGGATAGGGACAGTTGGCGGACGCTTGCGAGTGCGGTAATGAACCTTCGGGTTCCGTGAAATGTGGGGAATTTTTTGACTAGCTGCAAACCAGTTAGCTTCTCAAGAAGGACTCTGCACCATGGAGTAAGTAAGTAAGTAAGTAAGTAAGTATGTAGAGGTGACAAAGGCCGACCAGATAAAGGCCAGCTCGCAGGCCAAGTTCACTGTCGATGTGCAGTCACTTTTACAGAGACCCTGTAAAATATTTTAGTTTGAGTTTGCTGGCTTTCTTTTACTGTAAAATCGGAAATATATAACAACTGTAAAACTAAGCGTAAGGACATCCATTTTATAAAAACGGAGTGTCTCAGAATATCTGTATTATCAGTACCTTCGCAATTATACAGCGTGATAAAAAAGTCTCTGTGCACCTGACGATTACAGTACACAGTACAGGTGCACAGAGACTTTTTGATCATCCTGTGTGTGTGTGTGTGTACATATATATATAAATATATATATATTTCCCACATGCTTGTTCGTAAACTCTCTCACAAGCGTGAGTCAATTTATGACGCTACTGTAAGAAGTTCAGGGGCCTGGGGACATATAGCATAATATTAATAGTAATAAAGGCGTTATTATTATTATTATTATTATTACTGTTCAAACTTTCGCCTTTGTGAGTATATTATCAATGGCTGTCTCTAAGTTTCAGTAGAAATTATGAGAGTAAAATATTCGTAAACAGAAGTAAGAAAAGCGAAATTGAAAATTTTACTTCCTCCACTGAACGTGTTCTACGTCTACAGTGTCATCTATGGCTCTCCATATTCGATGTCTCTCTTATAATTACTGAAATCACCCCCCCCCCACCCTCTTTTATAACGTGAATTACACAGGCCGTCCGACCTGTGTCTGCCGATAGCTAACTTTGTCTTCAGTACAGCGTCCAGCGTCTTTATCGCGGCTGTGCTTCAGCTTCTTACTTGGACATATGCTTTCCTTATTTGGAGCCGCTACAAATGTTTTTGAACGGTTAACCACTGATAAGTCAGTGGAAAAAATGACGAGCGTTTCTTGCAGAATACCGCGACTCTGCAGTGGGTCAGATTCTGATATCCGCTGACCGGATTGATTCTGTTGTTCTGTGGGAAATGTAGTCGTGACTTTTGTTGTACCTAATTTGTAACATGGAGGCAAAGAGGGGAAAGTAGCTACCCACGCGTTTTTAGGCCCGTTCGCAAAATTGTGAGAAGCGACTCTTAGCTTCGTCATGTCTGTTTCTCCGTCCGCATGGAACAAATCAGCTCCCACTGGACATATTTTCGTGAAAGTTTATATTTGAGTATTTTTCGAAAATCTACTTAGAAAATACAGTTTTCATTGAAATATGGCAAGAATAACGGTTACTTTACATGAAGGCCTATGCACATTTATGATAATATTTCGTTCAGTTCTTCTTAGAAAGAGAAATGTGTCAGACAGGAGTTTAAAAAAATTAAAACACGTTTAATTTTCAATAACATTTTTCAGAAAAGTTGTGCCGTTTGTGAGATATGTGAAAAAATGTGATTAAATCGGACAGGTCACTGGTGATACGAAAATGTGATGCATAAGCACTGCATGCTGGATAACAAAGGCTACAGGGACACGCTCAGAATATGTAGTACTTATTGATTTTTCACAGCAACAATAGTTAGGCGAAAGTGCTTTATTGATACTTTGTACGTACATTGACTGAAAAGAGCTGCAATAATACCGTTTATCGCCACCTGTTATCTGATTATTTCCAATTACGTACAGCACGTCATTTCTTTACGCACATACGACAGGCAGTAGGCTATTGCACTTCTATCGCAATAACGCTGAGGTGGCCACGAACGTTACAAGATAAATGTCACAGTTCATGACATAACGGCCATCTTAATACGTCCACTTTTTCATTGAAAGTTTATAATCTTATATTAATGATTTCAGTCATATTAACGAATATCCGTAATTAGCAGCTTCCTGTTACTTTCTGTGCATATCAACATTTAACTCATTTACGAAAAAGAAGATTCCCTAAATTTTTGTCCTGTGTATACGTTAATGTTTTGAGTCTGGAAATAATTCCCAGATTTATCACTACTCTGCAAAGCTGTGGATATTCTTCAGTCAGGCCCTGTCCGTGAATGCGACTTATTCCGGGTTTATCGTGTCATCTGCGAAGACGCTTTTGGAACGTGGCACAGTATTGTCATCCGCGGTCCTTCAGATGGTGACCTTACATTTTCACAGAGATAAACAGCGAATTAAAAAACCTGTCAAAACTATAAAAAGTGATGTGTAAAACAAAGGTTATTATTACTTCGTTGCTGAAAGTTATATAAGTATAATTTAGTTTTGCTAATTTTAATTCATTTTACAGCTTGGGTACTCGCAGCACATTTCCGTGCACTTCTTCAAAGGGTAAATATCTTCTGTTGTTAAAACATTTGACAGGAAACTTTCCTGACATCTGGTGGTCTAATCGTTAATATTTTTTTTTGTAATTAAGTTACTTTCCTTATAAGAGAAGGCGCTTCTTTACTCTCCATACTTGTACACTTGCTATTGCTTGCACATAGAATGGTGTGACATGCGACATGTGACAAAGAGTTGTATTATGTGGACTCTTCTACTTCTCGTTTCACCACGTGTTGCTTTCGAACTGAATCTAAACTGAACGTCGATGTAGGTAGCTGGCTACAACACTAGACCTTGTGACTTGTATAGTAAGTAGGTCCTGTGTCCGAGAGCCTGTGTACGTACATATATGGTGGAAAGTAATAGATTCATTTAATAAAAACCGACATTTACTTAATTTTTCTGGAAAAAAAATTTTAAGTGACTGACTGCCTGAATGGCGGTTCCCAGTGGCCGCGTGGGTCCTGTGGCTGCTCGCCTGCTGAGATTGCGGGTTGGAATCCCTTTGGGAGGATGGATGTTTGTCTGCTGTGAGTGTTGTGTGTTGTTTTTTTGTCAAGAAACGGTTCCTTCGACGGGCCGATCATTCGTCCAGAGGAATACTATAGAGTGTGGAGTGTCTGACTGTGATAATGAAGCCTTGATAATGAGGAGGCCGTGGTCCACTGGGGGTTGTTACGCCATTAAAAAAACTAACTTACTTACTGATTGGCAAACTAACGTCTGGAGCGGAGCCCCCTTCAAATTTAGAAGATAGCAGCATTTTATAGAATCTGAAGGCTCATTACCGCGTTCACAAGAGCCCGCCACTCGTTCTACGCAGAGCTGGATGAACCAAGTCCACGCCCTGCAAACCAATTTCCTAAAAATCCATTTTAATATTATACTCCAATATACGCCCAGGTGAAGGAACTTTTAAAAACCCCAATTCAAACTGTCGGAGTATTTAATTAAAGATAAGAAATGGCTTTGCGACATAAAACTACTTAGTGAATATAGCAACTTATGTGCAGAGAACAGAATGAAAATAGAGCTACATATTACAGTACAGATCAAATTACGAGCCTTTAATAACAATGTATTGAACAGTATAAACATCGAGCATCATAACCGACCACATTCTGAACCGTAAAAGGAATGTTAGGCTTATACGTCCAATAACTCCCAAGCTTAAGAAATGAGAATCATGTTCACGTTAATGAACGAGACACGATTTGGATTCTAGATACAGCGTAACAGTGCGTTTGTTACGCAATTGACAAGTCTGACCTAAACGGTAGAACTGTTAATTTATTATATGTACTTCGATTTATGTCTGGAGAAACACAGTTTAATGAAGAATTAATGTGTTATGTTGTCGGGAGCCGCATTCTTTCTGTGAGAGCTGTAAAGCTGATTGTGTTTTGCATCAGTGTGCCTTTATGTAGTTCAGGTTCACACGGAACATAGTGTCCGGCCATTATTATGATGTTCACAATAAGTGTTTTGATTTTTTTTTTTCTGGGGAATGTGCGGCACCTGACAAACACGAAGTAATAAGTAGAGAGATTCAAATGCGCAATTTTATGATTTTTAATTATCTCAAAATACTTTTCAATGATGATGTAATGAGGCGGGCTTGTATCACTCACAGATGAAGACTAAATATAGACCTAAGTAGGCATATTTGTGGGCAAATCCAGTTGGAAAGCACCACTGAGTGAACAATGCTTACATGTGAGGGTAATAAAAAAATGTATCGTAAATGAAACTGGTGTCAGTGTGTAGAGGAGATTGTTCCGGAATAGGGTCATGATGCTGGATCATGTGAACACGGTAGGAACTTTCTGGCGCCAAAAAAGACGCGAGATTTTCAGGCTACGTGAACAAGTGTTACATTGTCCATAGTGTCTGTTCGGTTGTCTTCATTTTATTTTCTTGACTTGAATTACAGTGGTGTTGAAAGCAAAGCCGTTAACATTTTGACGATGTAAGCCTTTCAATATCGACATATAAAAGAGTGTGAAAGTACTTTTCTCTCTAATGCTCCCCGATGTCCAAAGGATCATTGCTTTGTTCGAGTGTTCCAGCTTCGTCCACTTGTTCTTCTGATGGCTGTAACATTATAAAATTCAGTTCCTGTCTTTAAAGGAACACAGCGTTACGGAGGCGAAAGGGTTAAAGCTGTATAGAAAAACAACCAACGTTTATTTTGAGAACCTGACGAAACGTGTAAATACGTTTAGATAAAAAAAATGCAGTTTTTAAATATGACAGCAAAATTTGTTCTGTTTGCCACGGACGAAATCTTGTGGTATAAAATCGGTTCCAGTAAGAAACTGAAGTATTACATCTGAAGGTAAAGGAAGACACGTGAGTTTAGGTTACTCGGACCTTTAGAGGACGACCATACGGTAAGACAATACAGTACGCGAGGACAATCATCCTTGGTACCAAGATTCGAAGCGGCGATAATGAAACTAATGGCAGCAGAAAACAGTGCGCCTGCTACGAGAGAAGTCATTATAGTCGCTTTTATTTTATACTTTACAGTGTAATTAAATATGTTGACTAGCATATAAAGACAAAACATTCCAAAGGAAACAATAAATAAAAGCAAAATTTTTTGACGAAGTTGCAAGTCTTCGTGTTTGTTACACTGTGTTTTCTGGTATGGCGTGATAACACTGAAGTGTTGCAGTTTTCAGCAATACCACTGTGAGAAACACAGCCTCGCAGATCCCTTATTGGCGACATAGTGTCGACCTGAATTACTTCAGTTACTAATGACCAAGAAATTTCGCGCAATTTGAATCAAGCGATAAGTTTTGTGACTCACATTCTTGTGGTAATTGGTTCGTATCTTGGCCTTCCGAGACGGCGCTTATGCTCACTGACTTTTCGTGGTTTATCTTAGTCCATAGAAACAAATTTACAATTGTTTCCTCCAACTAGGGGCCAAGATTGCTTCCTTCCAGACCATTTCCAACTAACTCATTATTTACGAATCATCCTACTGCTTGGCATTATATAACCTGGCTACTGAGGACATTTTCAAATAAACCACAAAATTCAACCAATGTGAACTTCTCTTGCCCCCCTCCCCCCATTTACCGGTAGTTTATCATGCCGTTGTCACGAGCGTTACAGAATATCTTAACTCTTTGCTTTGAATTTCGCTTTCATCGCCAGACAAGCGTCATGCTTCTAAATGGACAGCGCAGTAGAAAACACAATTTATATTAAATTGCTGTGGTTCTTTCAGAATCTACTTGGAAACCGAGTCGTTAGTGACAGACGTTCGACTGTTTCATTTCATACGCTTCTTAGAATGACCTGAGGAAGGGATTTCTACAATGCCCTTGTTCCTGTGTAGAGTGTTGCACTAGCATTGCCCATGTGTTTTTTTTGGTGGTGGTGGGGTGGGGGGGGTGGAGACGAAGAACCGAGTGCATATTTCTCTTCTGACGGGGGCAGGTACAGGGGTGCTGAAAAGTCCTTAGCCCGACCAGGAAGGAAAGAAATTAATGTTTCGGTCGGAATGGCGTGAATTTCCTTCGGCGCCTTGCCTTGCAGGAAAAAAAACTTGATGACAGCTCGCGGCTCGATGTTGTTGAAATCGCGCGCGTCCCTGACATGCTTCTGAGCTTGTTTCTTCCTTCCTGGTCGGGCTAAGGACTTATCAGCACTCGGTATTATAAATAATAAATGTCAGCCCATATGGTATTAGGGTACGTGATAAATTTACAAACATGTCGATAAATACTTCGTTCTCTGATGTTATGTCATATATTTTGATAGAAATATACCGACTGTTCTACCCTGAGTATCGAGACGGAATAGATTACACTGAAGGGGAGGTAATGTACTGTACATTGAAAATGGAGGTGGTAAGGTCTTCCGAAATGATGATAATATTTTCCCAGACTACACCGTGTCATATAAAAAAGGGGTATTCTGTGTTATCCTAAATCTCAAAACAAGCTTTACTGAAAACGACAACAACCAACGGAGTGCTCGGGGTCGGTATATGTCAGTGTAAAGTGTAAGAAATTTGCGACTTAGGCCGATATCGAAGCGATGTGTGTGTGTGTGTGGGAGAATTTTCTCTGTAAGAATGTTATATAAGGTACTTCTCGAGGGGGGGGGAGGGGGAAGACGCTGCTTACATTGCAGAAATCATACGGAGCACAGTCGTCTGTAGAGGAGCACGATCTAGGGGAAGACAGGCTAACAGCGCCCAAGAATGAAATAAGGATGTGACTGTGAACGCTGAGGTTTTCACTGTATTGCTGATAAAGACTGCAGACTTCTAGCTTATGACACTGTTTTTTATGTTTCGGAGAAACTTTGTTTTACTGTCTTCAGGGTAGAAGGAGGTTATCCTTAAGATTGACAAAAAACTTTTCCAAAACTTCCGTATCAAATTACTGATCAACACGGAGTCTTAAAACAGGAGACGAGAGATTGGTCTAAGTTGACAGACGTTAGGATGTAGGTGTGGGGAATTGCTAAACTTTGTTTCGGAACGTAACAGGGTGAGCGGATAACAAGGGTGTATTGAAGACAACGTTAGTAGACTAACATTCACACATCAGTGTAAAAAAAAAATAATTTTGATGCGCACTTAATGCTGAGTTCAGATATTCTGCCTCAGTCATGAACCTAAGCATGAAATACACAGAAGCACAACTGTTCTAAGTAGAAGTATGTATTCGATGTATGAGATTTTTTTAATGGTGCAACAGCCCCTAATGGGCTGGAGTCTCCTCATTATCAAGGCTTCGCGACCACACTCAGAAACACCACACTAGGTAGGAATCCTCTGTACGAGTGATCAGCTAGACGCAGAGACATCTACCTGACAACACACAACACTAATAAGAGACAGACA
>Ga0123353_10010034_pt1 | contig 13155 bp, 8 predicted proteins | sample TergutLab28metaG_3_FD_92763 | JGI IMG/M metagenome (GOLD analysis project Ga0123353, IMG submission 92763) | Labiotermes labralis P3 segment gut microbial communities from Petit-Saut dam, French Guiana - Lab288 P3 | ecosystem: Host-associated > Arthropoda: Insects > Digestive system > Gut ...
GCGCACCAAGAACTCAATCCAAAACACACTCATGAACAAGAAACAGATAACGAACAATACAGACAAATACACACATTCCGGTGTGTATAAACTAAGCTGCCCCGACTGCAGTAAGGCATATGTGGGACAAACCGGTAGGAGTTTTCTAACAAGGTTCAACGAACACAAAGCCGCATTCAAAACAAGCAACCAAAGCTCAAACTACGCCAATCGCCTCACCGAACACATACACTCTTTCGGCCCCATCCAAGACACCATGCAGATACAACAACGCCAGAACAAAGAAGCACACCTCAATACCATAGAACGATACTACATATACAGAGAGTTCACACAAAACAACCACTTAAATGACGAACATATTATATCCCCCAACAAGATCTTTGACAATCTGCTCGCACCCGACGAACCCTAATTCCCACCACCACCACCCCCTCCCCCCCACACCAGCAGAACGGTCACACCACCGAACCACCACCAGTCGAAGATCCAACTGCCCACGCGTAAAAGCACGCAGCCCGCTAAGCTTCCTCATAACAACTGAACTACGAACCAGCACAAATACGACACGCTAATCGGAGAATACAAGTGACACCAGATTACAAATATATATACCAAGTGACTTTACCATCACAGTGCCGTGCAATAATCACCAAACAAGTCAAGCACCGAAACACCTATCCGCCTAATACGACACACCCTGGATGGAGGACAAATACACAAACCCACAACGGACCCGACACAGAGATCACCACACCACAGATACAAAGGATAGAGAGCACACACGTAAGTGCACATCTTCATTTACTACTCAATCACAACTCGTCACACAAGGCACCTACCAACACACAATAGCACGCATCAGCACTTATTCTTTGATTTCTCCTCTCCACAGAACACATTAGCCCACCAGCAGTAGACAGCAGAAAGGAATACAGAAACCGGAGACCCGCTCAGGACAACAGCGAGGAAACTAAAGCTGCCCCCAGGATAGCGCACATTACAGATCACCCCCCCCCCCCCCCATAACACCTACAAACCTCACACATGCTGAGATCTCACCATCGTGACGTATCCACTCCAACCCTATAAAGAAATACCACTATACTTTCGAACGTAAACCTGATGATGGCCACTCAGGCCGAAACATGTAGTTTACCTTTATCATTATTAAACACCTTTAAATATATATTGTTGTGTTATGGACTGACCCCACACCTATTGTTTATATATACACAACGGAAATTGCTCAATTTAAAATTTTAATAGCAGTTTCAAATAAACGTAACCATGTAGTCTCATAAATATATATTGCTGCAAATAAATGTTTGATTTTTTATTTTGTACAATTATGCGGTAGGGGGCCTTACCCACTTCCTTCTGCACATTCTACATTCCATTTTACAAATTAGGCCACCACCCTGAACTATGTAGTGTCCGGAGTAAAACGTATAACGAAATAAAAAATCAAACGGTCGGGTAAGAATCAGAAAGGAGGTAACCATGGAATATTATCATGGATCAGTGTAAGGTACCATGTGGGTGGCGCAGGAATTCTACTGCAAATTTTAATTAGTGGGGCTCAATAAATTAGAAAGGGAAGGAAGTGCATACTTCACAATGAATGTGCATACTGTAACTGTGCCACTAGACGAATCTGCTAGAGTATTTCTGAATTTCAACCTGATGCCTCTGCAAACAGGGCCTATACTGAGTCCATAACGTAGTGTCGAGTTTCTGCTTTTATTTCATTACAACCTGTGCTGAGTCTGGCCCAAAATAACTGCCGAAGCGTTAATGACCGTAGCTGTGATGCACATCGCCGCCTGCGCCTATTTGTGCCTCTTGTGTAGTTACTTGCCCACTTTCGCAAATGGTCTGGGCTCGTCCTTAGCAGATAACAAAGGTTTTCCCAAGTAAATCTCATACATATATATATGAAACTTCCAGAGGTTTTCGCTACAGCCTTACGACATAGTATCGCCAATTAACATGGGCCATAACTAATTTGTGCCGAAAAATTTAAATTTTTGTCCATAAAAAGATTCTACCCTGAATAGAGAGGCAGTGTGTTCCTCCCGAACGTCGATAAGTTTCCACAACATCACACGGCGTCACATCCCCAAAGAACCTAAACTTCAAAGGCACCTCCATGCGAATCCTAATCCTCATGCGGCGCCCTGAACGTTTATCATGTGTGATTATGTGAAAGATTCGAGATTAGCACAACATTGAGAATTCATATCACAGTATTTGGGGTTGTGATGTTGTGCAGTTTGGTGCATAAGTACCACCGTTACGAAGAAAGTCGCCACCTATATCTTGAAAGTAGAGCAGTCCTTCTACTCTAACGAAGGGTGTTCGATGGTCTTCCGAGAACTTTATACATACTAATATACCAAACTACACGGCGTCACACCCCGGGCCACTGTAACCTAAAACGACCGAACACAAAAATAACAGTGAATTTTGTGTCATGTTGCTACTGTTTGGCAGCATTCTGCTGCTATCTCCAGCAACTGACAATCTCGAATAGGTTTAATTCAATACGGCTGTTCTTTATTGAAGACCTGATTGTCGCTCATGTCATCAGTACACTGTGCTCCTTTATGGAGCCATAAAGTGTGACGTCATGTTTGAAATAGCCCCCAAATAACCGTATCCTGAACCAGTTGTAACCTCACGTCCGAATCTGGACGTAATATAATATTCACCCACCTATGCTTAGGTCTTCCAAGCGATCTCTTCCCATTATTTTTCCACTAAAATCTGTCACACTTAGGTGAGGTGATGTGTTTTGTCACACACGTCTTCATTTATCTTGCCACGTAGAAATGAATAAAAATCAATACACAAGACCTGTATAGTTGCGCTGTTGGGAAAGATACATAAAATTTCGTACGCATTTCTCATTTATCCAGTGCGTCTTGTTACGTCCGGTTCGTTCGAATCTCGTTTTTTTTTTTAATTTGGTCTTTCCCTCAATATGGTCAAAACCGAAGTTCTGTGTAACATTTCTTAACTTCTTTTATAAATCAAATGTTTATTAATCCGAATTCAGTCCCCAAGGAGGAGAATCACCACCTTGTCAGCTGTTTATACTTGAATGTTTAGTATTCTTTTTGTATTAGATTTTATTTTGCTCCTTCATTTTGTCACATCCTCTAAATTTGGGCGAACTACGCTTTCTCTAAGATAAGCGGCTTACGGTACTTTCCTCTAAGACCTCCCATCTATTCTTACACCAGGCATAAGATTTATAGTTTAATGTGAGTGTACTTAGTCGAGATTTTGTGTAAAGCAATGGGACAAAATATGTATATGAGATAGCAGCAGATGTTGACTGGTAAATTTGTAACTATTACGGGAGTAAGAAAGACAGGCTGTCCACGACTGTACAGAAGGTTAAACGCTGAAATGTATTGTTTGTGCTCGTATATATATGTATATTCGCTATAGTAATGATGCATTTCTTCCCATGCAGGAAAAATGGAAAAGACCGCGAAGGAGCATTTCAAGTAGGCGGCTTGGACACAACAGCTCACACGTTCCAGGAGTACACTTACAAGAAGATAACACCTTGTGACGTCTGCTTACAAGTGCTCAGAGGTGCGTCTACGTACATTACTGCTTTTGCATAAAATTTCCCTACCACATCCATTCATATGTAGCTAGTTACAGAAATGTGCGTGACGGTTTGCCTTAGTCTGAACTGCGCGCGAGTTTTCTTTTTTCTTGTTGGGTTGTGACTCCAGGTAAGTTTTTCGATCATTCTGCCTTTGACCGCTTGTCTAAACCTTAACTTAGGAACACAAAATTTATGTTCAATTGCCCTTTGCGAGAGTTCCTTTGCTTTGCAATAATAATAAAAGCTACCCCATTACAAGCGTGGACAGTCCCTTTGGTCTACAGGAGGTTGAGGCTTGCAAAATTTCTAGACGGTCGGCACGTGAAGATGGTAAAGTTATCAGCCATACATACCGGCCGCCTTTACCCCCCAGGATACTCGTATATCCCATGTACTCATTTTTGTTAGAGGCTGAGTCGGCACCAGGTTCATAGCTGTAACAACAACAACAACAACGATGATGATGATAATAAATTTTGTTACAGATGAGATCACATGAGATCACCTAGATTTTGACTCAACTTTCTTCTTGTTTTCTTCAGTATCTTCAGGCGAGCAATGATTTTTCCTGTCAGATATTTCGCACGCCTCTTTTATTATTTAAGATTTGCTGAAAATGTTTCACGGCTCGGACTCCAAAACCCTTAGGGGTTTTCCTCATTTATAACTCTTGTAAATGACGGACTGTATCGCTCTGTGCGTTCAACGGAAAGAGTTGCTTCGCAGTGTGGAGTGAAGCAGTTGACATACGAGGGTTTACAGCACGAGATGTGCGGGCACAAGACAGATTCAGCAGGACAGCCTGAGCGTCTGGCCACCTCTACCGACGAATCACTTTACACGAATGAATTAGCATAACGATTTTTCAGAATATTTGGAAAAATAGGATAAATATCGGACCAAAGCCACGTGTTTAAGACTTGGGTGACAGCTAAGCCAGAGTTTGGGAAGTGAATGCGGTTTTGCATGACGAGGATGAGATGACAATCTACTGACTGCAACATGTGTGCCTGGCGTTAGGAAGCGAACTGTCACAGGAACTGACCCCACTTCAACATAACATAATAAAACGTGCCAGTCAGCTGCAATTGAATCTCATCAAACCCACACGCAATCCAATAGCAATCTACTTTCGACGTCCATAATTTCGTTCCTATAATTTTCATGTTTATGTAGTCCCATTATCGCGGACAGAATATTTATAAATGTTACACCTTTTCGTAATATGATACCATGAACTGGGGTAGATAGGTGCCGACGTTTCGGAGGAAATTTTTTCTTCACACTAGGCCTCCCTGTCTACGAAATTACTCCGCGAAATTCAACTACAGCTGCACTTACGTAAAGGGTCCAAACCTCGCAAAACAGTTTTGATTGCTGTCTCGATCTTTCTGAAGAGTGAAATTCAGCTACGTTATATACAAAAATTAAGTTCTTATTTCACAGAGGACACATCCCGTCTCCGTTAAAAAATTATCTAATACATTTTGATGTTGGTGGTTCGTATGTTCGTGACGTTTCTATCGGTCCTACTGAATCACGAACATCGTGTTTGTCCTGTACTTTAACCCGTTAGCTGTCGAATAAAACACAGGATTGATAACCACTCGATCATGACGTTTTCCTGTACATATAGACCGATTTCCGGCAGGAAAAGTGAGAATGTAAATTGTAGGCTAAAGGCTATAGCCAATAGATTTTAATTTACACACTTTTATTTCTGTAGGTTTACCGGCGATTATAAACAGGCCTCTGTGAATTGGTTGCTTCGTGGAGTTCGATGATATTATTCTGAATTGTGAAATAATTTTTATCCTATGTTTTGGAAGTTAGAACATAGTCTGCATAATATATTACCTGTCTCGTTCCCTTTTCTAAGCTCTGATTATTCGTAATCTTTAACAGACTTCCCCTATGAAAAACACATTTTCTCTTTACAATCAATTTAAAATCATATTGAATCTATTTCAACTTCCATGAAGATGAAGGTGACACATTCCCCTGAAACATCAACGCCAAATCATAATCGTAGTTCTAAACCACAATACTATCACTGTAGTAACATCATGTTTGAAAGCCTGAGAGTTTGGTCCAGTTTCCTGTCACTCAAGAAATACTGGCTCTCTTTGTCATTAGGTATGACAGTCATTTCTTTTTCGCGTTTTTAAAACCAGTTGAAAGAGCTGAACCTGGTGTTGTAATCGCCTGTCTTGTTTGTACACACTGAAGGCATATGAAGCTGAAATACTGAAAGCATCTACTGGATAGCACTCTTGTTTCGTACGTGGCAGATATGTATTTCAGTCATTGGCCGTCAGAGGGCAGACAAATGCAGGTAGTTATGCATATGAAGAATGCGCTCTCCGTCAGAACATGGTGTAGACACGGGCAGAGCTCGGTTTGAGTGGCATTACAGTGAATAAGTATACGTACTATTTGCAATGTAACCTTGAAATGTGCTGTACTGTGATTTTCATGGGTTTTCACAGCATCTCCAGGCGTGTTCTGGGATAGGACTGCACGGTTAAGCAACGACGGTTTCCTCCTCTCAAATCGTTTCCAATACATTTTTTAATCCTGTTACATTAGACGTTATTCTTATAAAGTCTGGGCTACTCAAACGTCGTTAAATAAACGGTAAATACAACAAATGAAATAAAATTATATATATGATAGGCAGGGGCACGCGCAAGAGGGGGGTCCACAGGGCTGCATCCTTCCCCATTCAGACCGTATTTTAAAAAAAAACACGGATTTTTAAGGCAAGATGATATCCAACGTTTTTGCTTGATTTACCCTTCAGCCGATATCAACCATTGAAACGGCTGGAGACTAGTACATGAGAATTTTGAAAAATAAAATAAAAACTGAAGATATCAAATTAGATTAAATTTAAAAAAATTACAAGAAGATTAAACCTTGTGATTTAAAGTAGGCGAATGAATCACAGAAGATGTGGTAAGTTACATTTGTATGTATATAAATTCATTGGCTAAGAAGTGCTGCCACAACACCTTGTTTGCAAAAATGAATTAAACTGTGAATATTGTAATATAACTTTAGCAAGGAACGACAAAGCTCCCTGATGATGATCTGACAAGATCGAAACATGTCTGAGTGATTTTAAGTCTTTTTAAAGTGTTTTATTTGAAAGTTATGGAAGTGCAGTTGTTGGTTGATAATAGAAGTGATTCTACGAAAATGCATGGTGCAACAATAAGATTTAAAGTTTCTGTAACATTTATGCTTGCAACGTGACTTACAAATTAAGTTTATACACACGTTTAACCTCATTGTCAGCCCTCTCCCTCCCCAGTAAAAAAGTCTGGTCGCGCTCCTGCTGTTAGGAGACTTAACACTTGCATTTACTTTAAAATCTCCTATCATTATTCTCATTTCATGTCTTTCTAAACTTTCCATGTCCCCTATGTACTCTGCATAACCATAGGTTGAATTTTATTGTGGGTTGAATCTAGCTGTATGTACCGTACACTGCTACAACCGTACTGACTGTTTCGTGGAGGCACAGCAGCCGGAGAGCGATGCTGACCACCCACATTCTAGTGCCGGGTTTCAAATTGGTTGGAGCCATACTCCGTCGTGACTATTACATTAGAATTTTGAGATAGATCGTGTTTTTGCGTAATGTGAATGCATTAGGATCGCTGGTCTTAAGAACCTGCCCGGAAGAAGACAGCAACCTTATTCTTCCTTCCGCTTCTGTCGTTAGTTCGTTTCTGAATAAAGTTACATCGTTCCCGTGTTTAGTACAGCCATAAGTGCGAATTATTTTTCACCGCCATAAGTGTGTAACAGTATAACAGTGGATGGGACCTGAGAAAACCGTAACTATAGATTTGAATTGTTAGTTTTCCCCCCAGAATGCAAACGGATATTTCACTGTCGTTACTAACACTACAGTATTTCCTCTAGTTGACTGAATTGCTTACAAGGATATATTTGGACGTTCTAATGGGCATATAAAGAAATATATTCATGGGTTTGAAAGCATTTTTTTGCAAGAAATCTACAAAATAAACTACTTGATATTGGTCTGAATTTCGTCTTATAGGTAAACCTGATATACGTAAACAAAGTTAATTTTATAGCAAAATGTATGAACTGTTTGCTCTACTGCAAACGTCTGAAGAGCGGAAATTTGCCGCAGAATGTTGGAATCCGACTGGACGGGGAACCCCCCCCCCTTTTCGTCCTACTTGAACCCTGACGGGAATTAAAGAATTCCAAACCCCGCATTCTCCATAGATTTTTCTGCTTTCCCTAACCACTTCTATGCAAATTCCAGTACTTGTATTTATATAGAGGTCGCGTCTGCATATTCCAGGGCTATATTTATTTTCTGAGAATGAGGTTAAGAAGCCCAGATTAAGCCTTCAATATTAGCTCAAGTTGTTAGTCGGGGTACATTAGTCGCGGAGGCCTGGGTTTAGTTTCAGATCCGTTCCTGTGGGATTTATGGTAGACAAATTAGGACTGGAACAGGACTCTGAAGATTATGTGGAACGTGCTCAGCTCGAATCTCTGCCATCATAGCATTTTCTTGATCGAGATTTTTATGATTTTCCCCAGTCCCTCCAGGCAAATACAGCCGTAATACTTCTTATAGGCCACGAACACTTCCTCACACATATTGTATTGTTAGTCTCCTTGCTGCCTAGTTAAATAAAGTATAATATGATATCTTGTTTCTTTTTTGTTTTGGTTTGTTCGTTGGTTTGCCGGTTTGTTTATTTTTGATTGGTTGATTAGTATGTGAGTTTATTGGTTCGTTCCTTAGTCAGTTAGTTAGTTATTTAGTTAGTCAGTAGGCCAGTTATAATTTTAGGACTCCCGACGCTCGTTACTTGGAGGGACATTTACGTGGGAATTCTGAAAGAAGAGGAGGGTTCTGAAATAAAAAAATGCGCACCTCCAAGCCGATGGTTTTTTTTTTGCGCACAGAGATCTGGTTCACATTTGTGCCTACTTGCACTTTTTGGGTTGGGGGGGGGGGTGTTCCTGACAGCTCAATCGCTACAATTCAGTTTCCGTTTCTGTTTTCAGGCCACACGCGACAAGGGCTCAAATGCCGAATATGCAAGCTCAATGTTCATGTGGATTGCCAAGAGAAAGTGGGGCGCTGCCAGCCCAAATCGCGACTCCTTCGCAGACAGAAATCTACGTCAGAGATTGAAACTCGCATTCAGGAGCCTATACCGGACGAAGAAAGTGAGTATATCCCACAGCACCACCGTTAAAGAACAGAGTTTAGACCAAACATATGACCTATTTATTGAGATAATTCGGTTACTGCTTTCCGTATCGCAGAAATGTACACGTTTAGATTATTTCTTATCGGCGAACGTTTCTTAATCGCTTAAAAAATTTTTTCTTTTATTATCATAAGGTACATGAGTCTGTTTATCCGCATTAACAAGTTTCGAACCAACCGAAAGAGCTTCCTCACCTATGTTAGAATAGCATGCCACTAACATTTTTCGAAAAAGTTTTGAAAACGCTTATCGGATCTTTGGATTTCTTTACAAAAATTTTAAATTTATTGGCGAAGTTTGGGGTTAAATGTGGGGCCTTTCGGTCTCTATATGTACGTAGCCACCCATATGTGTTCATATTGGCGTTCTAGCTACTGGGTTTGTATTGAATCATGTCAGAGCAAGTATTGTGTGTTTTTTACATTTTATTGAATAAGAACCAGTGTGGATGTGTGCTTGCGTATCTTAGAGTTTATTCCATATTAATAACGTAAGCATTAGATTGAAGTCATAAATAATTTATGTGCATAATTATAACATCAAATTAATTCCATCGATATTCACTTAACAGTGTATTGTAATATACATGCCACATGAATATCTAAGCGAAACTTCGCCCAAATGATGGCAATGGAGAATAGTTCTGGAAACTACAAGACGAAATCGATTCTTAGAAGCCAAATCGACTGCAATAAAAGCTCGTTATGCCACAGATTACAATTTGCATACACATGTGTTTGAAAAACATGAGGAGTCCTACTTCTGATTATATTCATACATTTTAAAGATAAATAAACCTCTCGACCAAATTTTAAAGTTTAAATAACTTTATGGCTGTTTTTGATATTTATGTGACCGTGCATCATTGATATAATAATATAAATAGCCAACTAGATGCAACAATAACAAATTTTATTGATAATTACAATCAGCTCAACATGTTTCGGGCGAAATAATCGCCCGAAACATGTTGTTATTGTTGCATATAGTTGGTTATTTATATTATTCTATTATTTTATGGTTGTGTTTTAGTTTTAACTATAAACTTATGTACACAACATTAGCTAATGATAATGCGTGAAGCCATTTGAAGATCGAAACTTACCGGATGACTTTACGTACTTGACAAAATCTGAGTACGTTTGTACCTGACTGTTCCTTGTTGATTGATCTAGTTAACATAAAGATAAGTTATCTAATGTCAGATTGGCCTTTTAAGTGTTAACGAAAAAGACATCAATGCAATGACAACGAATGACTGGAAAATGTAAGCAGAGTCAAATCCACACGCATATATATGAAAAATATATCAGGAAATGAGTGGTGTATGATATATTATTGATATGAAATGCCTCTAGTGGCAGTTCAGTCGACATTTTTATAACACTGCCATTAGTAATACCGGCCTGGTGACTGTGAAAATTTCTCATTGATGCAATGCATTGTTACTGAGTCTAGCTTAAATGTTACCTGCTAACACAACTTAGGTCAATATACAGGTTTCTTGAAGGTACCTTGTGTAATATTATGCAAGATCATGGCGACGAGGGAAATGCGTACAGGTTGACAGTTCGAGGTGATTACTGCGTCCAAGTACGTACAGGCCTGCAGGTAGAGCTGGCTAGTGAATAGAAACACAAAGAGGTGTTCATTTGAGGGTGACTATTTAATAATACGCCGACGTCCATATTTGGGGGTGACCATTGAACAGAAATACGTGCAGGCGTATATGTACAGATGACTGTTTGACAAAACTATGCGCATTCTTACATTTGGTGGTGTATATTTAAAGGAGATACGTACAGTCTGATATTTGGGGGTGACTATTAAACAGAAATACGTTCGGGCTTAATTTGAGGGTGACTGCTGAAATAATACGCGCAGTCAGACTTTGGAAGTGACTCAAGCTGAAATACTTAAAGGCTGGTACTTGGAGGTGACTATTGTGCATAAATTTAGTACACAGGTAGGATGTAAAATGCATATAAACTATGTATGAGCTATTGATTATGTGCTACCGATTATAGACATGGCGATGGTGCGAAACGCGGAGGTTGTGTGCGTCAGAAAACTGTCGGTAATAGGGAGGTTATGCACGTCAGTGGGTAATAAACTGTCTAATTTTAATGTGTAATTTGCTGATCTCATAACACTTATTCAAACGTTTGAAGTAAATTATATGTCACAAGTTTTCCCCGTAGTTTCTTGTAATATAAATACACACTTCCAGCGGAAAGACCTGCCGTATTTATTGCACTGAACACAATTTATAGATGAGCGGAAAGGTTGGTTTACGGCGTTACCATCGGGCAGCCAGCTGGTAATCATAATTACCTAGCTCCACTGAGCACAATCCTTCATAAGCTGACAGTCGCTAAGCATTCGTGAAATGCTACATCTCTTATTGTGTAACTGAATGTTTATTATACCGTTCACAAGCTTGCACCACTCAATGTTATTTGAGCTCAAAGACATATGTATAATTTCGCAGTATCCCAGCATTGTTAAAAGGTAAAGCGATCCCATTACAAGCCTGGACAGGCCCTGATGGTTCCAGAAGGTTGAGGCTCCCAGATTTCACGACAATCGACACATGAAGGTGGTAAGGTTGTCAGCCCTACGCACCGGCCCCCTTTACCCTCATTCCCAGTACTCAGTTCTGTTAGAGGCTGAGTAGAACCCAGGGCCATAGTGCGGCCGGGAGAATTATGTCAATGAAAAATTCCATTGGCACCATCGAGGATCGAACACGCGACCTTACGTCTTGTAGTGCAGTATCCCAGCATTGTAACAGTGGCATTTTATCCCAACTCCCACACTGGAGGACCACCTTCTATAGTGTATCTCGTTCTGCTTGTTTGATATATTCCATACTATAATCAATATCTCTAGCCACTCTGATCAAATCTCAACATAAGGACAGCAGTTGGATCGTAATTTTAAATGTAATGATCCATGATGTGTAAGGATACGTCACCACAGGTTAGGGCGTAGTAGTCGGTACTTGGTATTTGGCAAGCTTCGCGTTCCATTTTCTGCCCAGTGGCTATTTTGTTGGTGCCGTCAGTTCGTCTAGCAATTCATGCCTTATGAAATGTTGCGCTGTGTCGATTGTGGGGTAATTCTGTGGCTTTGAAGGATCATAGTGCCTTCGAAATGTCGGTAATTTATACCATTCCAGCGGTATAAGATGCAAGAACGTCTGAAAGTTCATCGACACTGGTCTGAGAACCTGAAACTTCTGATACTGCTTGCAGGGCTTTCCTTTCCACAACAATGAGAAATTTGCACTGTTTCGAGAACTTAAATATTGTGTCCTTCTCAAGTTACAGTCAGTTCGTTACATTTGGTAAAAACCAACCAACTTTAGGAAACTGACAATGTGTTCTATTTTCAAAAACGATATTGCGTTGTGTCATTCTGACTCAATTAGTACATAGCAACTAAAACAAAACTATTGTTTTTGTTATGCAAGAAACCTTTTTGGAATTTCTCGCAACTTGTTTGGAGCTAAAAGAACATCCTTAGGAGCAAATGGCACCCACTCTCTTCCCTTGATGTTTTGATGTCGAAACACCAAGAAGTTACGAGATATTCTAAAAACGAGCGTTGTTTTTGTGACAAATTTAATGTGTTTGGGTTATCGTATATTAATTGAAAATATATTCTATGAAATGTTTTAAATAAAACGTTACGCCGCCATTTTTGTGGTTCCCCACTTATGCCTCTGTCTGATTATAACAGCAATAAATTCCAATGAATTACCAACATCCAGTACGTATATCTCATTTGCATGTCTACCGCAAATTAGGTAACTGATGTGTAATACTTTCTTCTCTCTGGGCACACTGTCACTTCCTAATGGTTCAGAGATCCATATTATTGGGTAGAATTCTACATGCAACCCCCCCCTCCCTTCGCCATCTGGATGTACGTAACGATACATTATTAAACGACGGTCTGACAGGTCTAACCAAATATTTTGTTAACATTCTCTTACACAACTGTACTTGTGCGTGGAATAAATCAAGTTTATTTCAGACAAAAAGTTTGTGTGACTTGCAGTGCTTTTAGTATGCGACAGCTTGTCATGTGTGATGAAATTAAAGTCTGTGCTGGAAAGGGACCGCTTCTGTGGTCTAGTGGTCAGAGTTTCTGGCTGCAGATACAGAGGTCCCGGGTTCGATCCCCGGCGCTACCAGATTTTCTGAGTAGTAGTGGGTCTGGAACGGGGTCCACTCAGCCTCGTGAGCC
>Ga0123353_10010038_pt1 | contig 13153 bp, 8 predicted proteins | sample TergutLab28metaG_3_FD_92763 | JGI IMG/M metagenome (GOLD analysis project Ga0123353, IMG submission 92763) | Labiotermes labralis P3 segment gut microbial communities from Petit-Saut dam, French Guiana - Lab288 P3 | ecosystem: Host-associated > Arthropoda: Insects > Digestive system > Gut ...
CAGCGACAGCAGCAGCAAGAGTGTTAAAGCAGGTACACTTAAAGAAACAAGGTATAATTTTGCGGGGGCTGAGCCGGAGGAAGTACCGGCAATAATCGCTTTTGACGCAACAGGTTCATCAGGTGTAAATCAGAGTGCTCTTCCGAGAAATTTTTATGGTCAAAAATTAGCAACAGATAACGAATCTTCGAACTATGTCCAGAACGTTGTATCAATCATTATAGGAGATAAGCCGGATATCGAAGTATTTGATTCATCGGGAGATCTTGGTGGATACTTTTACGATGTTGAGGATGAATACGGTTATGATTCAGGATCAGGAGAGCTTGTGACATATTCAGCATTAAACAGCTTTGGAACATTCAGTCAGACCGTTGTTCGCGGAGTAGAGGTCAAGAAGATAATAAATGAGGCGGCAGGAGATGCTGGATATTTTGACAGCCTTGGCAACCTGACAGAGATAACATTCACAGCAAATGACAATAATAAAGTACCTTTGACGGTCGGGCAGATAAAAGAGACGAGATATAGATTCGAAAGTTCAACATCTGCGATTGCAATGAACACAGTCCCGGCGCTGATAGCATGGGAGATCAATGGCGGGACATCAGGAGCACCGAGGTTGTATATCGGCCAAACTACATCATTAGACGTTAACAATGGTTATTTCAATAAGGATATTGTGTCAATTACGATAGGAGAAAACAAATTTCCGCCTGATTCAGATTTTGATGACATAACAATATTTGATGGAGTTAGTGAATTAGGTGCTTATGAATACAAAACAGCTGATGAATATATGTCGGGCGCGGAATTGACATATACTGCGACTAATTCTGCAAATACTAAATCGACATATACGAGCGTTCACGGGGTGACTGTGAAAGAAGTAATCAATGATGCTGCTGGCGATGATTCATTTTTCGACAGTTTGGATCCCGAAAGAATAATCAGTTTTGTCGGAAGAGACGGGCGTTCAGCCGGCACTACAGTAAAGCAGCTCAAAGATATCAGATATAGCTTTGCCGGTTCGACCCCGACTGAGGTACCCGCACTTATTTCGTACGGGTATTGTAGCGGTAATAATGAAGCGCAACCGGCGGATCTTCCACGCAACTTTATGGGACAAAAAAGTATCAATGACCAAACATCAGGGACTTCGACCAAAGGACTTGAAAAAATTGTAATTGGTACACTTGCAACCAAGCTTCCTGTTCCGACAATAAACCCGCCTGCTGGCTCAGCTGTGATTTACGGAACGCTACTTAGGCTCAGCTCAAGCATATCCGATGCGAAGATTTATTATACTCTCGATGGTACAGAGCCGACAGCGAACAGCAGGTTGTATAATGAAGTCAAGGACAGTTATCTTGCAGATGTTGGTTTTGATGAAAATCCACCAATTGTGGCCACAGCAAAAGGGACACTTACCATTAAAGCAAAAGTGGTGGCATTGGGATATATTGACTCGGATACGGTGACTTTTACCTATACTATTACCGGTGATAAATATCTTGGACAATTAAAAGCAGATGCAATCAATACTCTTGAAAATAATTGGTTTGCAGCGACGACTAAAGCAAAATACGCAGATGTGAATTACATAAAGGTATTATTGCTGCTTAATAAAACAGTAAAAGCGATTCAGGCTGCGGCCGATCAGGATGAGGTTCAGGCAATAATAGATGCAGCGGATAAAGAATTCAAGAAAATTCCCAGAAAGGTCGATACATTTAAGAGTACTAAACCAAAGGTGAAAGCTATAAAAGCCGGTAAGAAAAAAGCAACAGTTACATGGAACACAGTGACCGATGCTGCAGGATATGAGATAACGTATTCGACTACTAAGAATTTCAAAAACAAAAAGATGATTATCGTCAAGAATTCAAAGGCCGCCAAAAAAGTAATTAAAAAGCTGAAAGCCGGTAAAAAGCACCATATTAAAATCAGGGCATATGGGATTTTCGACGGCAAAAAAGAATATACAAAGTACTCAAATATAAAATCGAGTAAGAAGATCAAAAAATAAAAAAACACTAATATCAACATTCATAGTTCTAGCAAAGCCCTGCTGAAATGGCGGGGTTTTGTTCTGTTAATGATGATACATATATTGACATTAATACCATAATACGCTATTATGAGTGGAATGTATAATTAAGCTTTCTATTGCAGTATTGTATAATATAGGATACAATTAAATGGAAATATATTGATCAAGGATTTTTTTATGGAGGAAAATGAATAATGGAGACTATTCGAAAATGGGATGTCGCCGATTATTTAGAAACAGAAGAAGACATAATGCAATATCTTGATGCGGTGCTGGCAGAAAATGATGCTTCATTGTTAGCGGCAGCATTGGGTGATATTGCTCGGGCGAAAGGTATGACAAGTATTGCAAATGAAGCAGGGCTTGGACGAGAATCTTTATATAAGTCATTAAGTAAGACGGGTAACCCTTCTTTTGCTACAGTCCAGAAAGTGTTGACTGGACTGGGTTTAAAGTTCAGTGTTTCATCTAAAACCTGAAAACTATCGAATCAATAAAAAAATGGATAAAAAAGCGGCAAGCATGATGATAGAGAAACTGGAAGCAGGGATTTTTCCCGAAAGATCCGAGCTTATTTCCTTGCTTGAATCAGATACAAACGATGAGGAGTTGTTTGAATGTGCACGCGAGACCGCAAGAAAATATTACGGAAACAAGATATTCATTCGCGGGCTTATCGAATTCAGCAATTACTGCAAAAATAATTGTTATTACTGCGGTATCAGGGCAGGTAATAAAAAGCTTGAGCGCTACCGGCTGTCCGATCAGGAGATCATAGACTGCTGCAGAAAAGGCTACGATCTTGGCTTTCGGACATTTGTGCTGCAAAGCGGAGAAGATCCTTACTATACTGACGATATTCTTTGCGCCCTTATTAAAAAAATCAAGAAATCGCACCCGGACTGCGCGCTGACTTTATCCATAGGTGAGCGAAGCCGAAAAAGCTATAAGGCTCTGTTTAAAGCCGGTGCTGACAGATACCTTCTCAGGCATGAGGCCGCCGATGAAAAGCATTACAGGACTTTACACCCGCAGGAACTGACTCCCGAAAACCGGAAAAAGTGCCTGCGTGAAATAAAAAAAATCGGATTTGAGACAGGCTGCGGGTTTATGGTCGGCACGCCGGGGCAGACTCTTGATCATATTGTCAGCGACCTGGTATTTATTTGTGAGCTTGAACCCGATATGGTAGGTCTTGGCCCATTTATACCGCATGAGGATACGGAATATAAAAATTATCCTGCGGGAAGCTTGGAGCTTTGTATGCGGGTTCTTGCTGTGCTGAGATTGATGCATCCTACTCTTTTGATCCCGGCCACGACCGCACTCAGCACGCTTGATGATGATGCACAGATAATGGGGATAATGGCCGGGGCAAATGTAATCATGCCTAATCTCAGCCCGATTGCTGTCAGAGAAAAATATCTGCTGTATAATAATAAGAAGTATACTGACAGTGAAGCGGCAGAAAGGCTGAATGAAATCAGGGCAAAGCTGACAAGAATCGGATATGAGATCGTGGTGTCAAGAGGAGACAGGATAAACATAAAAAATGTATGACGTAAAATCTATGAAAGCGGAAGAGTTCATAAATCACGATGAGATCATGGACACTCTGAAATGGGCAGAAGAAAATAAATCGAATCAGGCTTTGATAAAAAGCGTGCTGCTGAAAGCTACGGAAATGAAAGGACTGGATCACAGAGAAGCGGCGCTGCTTCTTGTGGCGGATGAAAACCTTGATGATGTTTTTGGGCTCGCGCGCCGAATCAAGGAGAAATTCTACGGAAACAGGATAGTATTGTTCGCACCGCTGTACCTTTCCAATTACTGCATAAATTCATGCTCTTACTGTCCTTATCATGTACAGAATAAAAATATCGACAGGAAAAAACTCACTCAGGATGATATCCGCAATGAGGTCACTGCGCTTCAGGACATGGGGCACAAACGTCTGGCGCTTGAGCTCGGAGAAGACCCTGTCAATAATCCGATAGAATACATGCTGGAATCGATTGAGACCGTCTATAGCGTAAAGCATTGGAATGGGGCTATTCGTCGGGTCAATGTCAACATTGCCGCAACAAGCGCGGATGATTATAAAAAGCTGAAAGACGCAGGGATAGGCACATACATACTTTTTCAGGAAACCTACAAACGCGACAGCTACGAAAAGCTTCATCCGGCAGGCCCTAAGAGCAACTATTCCCGGCAAACAGAGGCGATGGACAGTGCGATGGAAGGAGGGCTTGATGACGTTGGAATCGGCGTTTTATTCGGGCTTGAAGACTACCGTTATGAATATGTTGCGCTTCTTATGCATGCGGAGCATCTGGAAGCCGCGCACGGAGTAGGCCCGCATACCGTCAGCTTCCCCCGGATCAGGGCGGCTGATGACATCGATCCCGGAAAATTCCCGCACGCTGTCTGCGATGATGTATTTGAAAAGCTTGTTGCATGCGTCAGGATAAGCGCTCCATACACCGGAATCATAGTTTCAACGCGAGAAAGCAGGGAGTGCCGCGAAAGGGCTCTTAGTGTAGGTGTATCACAGATAAGCGGTGGCTCAAGGACCAGTGTAGGCGGCTATTTATTACCTTCCAAACTTGCTCAGACGGAAAATACCAAGCAATTTGACATCACTGACAACCGCCCGCTTGAAGAAGTTGTCGCATGGCTGATGGAATGCGGGCATATCCCAAGCTTCTGCACGGCTTGTTACAGGGAAGGTCGGACAGGCGACAGATTCATGGAACTTTGTAAAAGCGGTGAGATACATAACTGCTGTCATCCCAATGCGCTTATGACCCTGGAAGAATATCTGCAGGATTATGCAGGTGAGGATACTAAAGAAATAGGAGAGAAGCTGATCAAAGCCGAGCTCTTAAATATCCCGAATAAAAAAGTACGTGACCTGATAACAGAGCATATCAAAGAAATCAAAAACGGTAGCAGGGATTTCCGGGTCTGAAAAAGTTTTAATTGATTTCGTTGGACATAGAGAATGTCATATTCAACCGGATTGGTTATTGGTATATCGTATAGATAAAGATGTGCTTATCTTGACGCTAACGCGTACTGGCTCGCATAGTGATTTGTTCTGAATTCGCTTTATCCGTATAGATAAAACAAAGAAAAACATTAAGTACTGAATGGCTCAAGGCAGCGAGGCAGTATGCCCTGCATGTGGCTGATAATGACGCCGTAGTTGGTCATATCAGTGCCTGAGGCTTTTGCCGCTCTCGTTCTGTATCTCATTTCTCTTTCGTTCAGCATACATCCGCCGCAGTGTATTACCAGTCGGTATTTTTTCAGGTCATCAGGAAATCCCGTGCCTGAACTGAATTCAAACTGTGGCTTAAATCCTACGAAGTTTTCAATCATTCGCGGGAGTTTGACCGTTCCGATATCATCGCACTGCCGATGATGGCTGCATCCTTCTGAAATCAGTATGGTATCGCTTTCTTTAAGCTCATCCAGCACGTTTGCGCCTGCAACAGAATCAGCCAGAAAGCCTTTATATCGCGCAAATAGTATGGAAAATGTCGTGACCGGAATTTCTTCAGGTGTTATATCTGCGACATAATTGATGACCTGACTGTCTGCAATAATAAGTTTTATTGCTTGTTTTATGATATTACTTCGGTCTTGTTCTGATTTTTGTTCTGCTTTAATCTGTGTTTTTACGACACTCTTGCAGCTATAACCGAATTTCGTCAATAACTCCTGCAGTTCAGTATCGCGGACAGTAAGGGCGGAAGCGCCCGCCTCAAGTATGTCTCTGATCGTTTGCTGTTGTGGCAATATAAGTCTTCCTTTTGGAGCCGCCTTATCCAAAGGTATCACAAGTAAAACTATATCCCCACACTGCAGCATGTCGGCTACTAACTGCTTCTCGCTTGCTGAATCGCCGGCAAGCCTTGCTATTACTTCTTTAAGTTCGTTGATATTATCCCCGGTAGTAGCGCTTACTTCGATCATCGCTCCAAGGGGTTTATCGGTCAAAGCATCAGGAGCATGGCCAGACATAGCAGTTTGAGCATAATCCAGCGGGTCAGCTGCGGTTCGGATTGCCGAATCAGCGCTCAACTGGTCTACCAAATCAATTTTATTGTAAACTACGAGGCTTTTTATACCCATCTCTTCAAATAACTTTATGTATTGCCGGTCTTCTTCATTTAATCCAATGGTTGCATCTATAACAAGCAGGGCGATGTCTGTTTTACGTAATATCTGCCTTGTTTTTTCCAGACGCTTCTCACCGAGCTCGCTCGTATCGTCTATTCCTGCCGTATCGATAAGCATTACCGGCCCTACGGGAAGAAGTTCCATAGCTTTCATCACCGGGTCTGTTGTTGTTCCTTTTTGAGGAGAAACCACAGCCATATCCTGATCGGTAATGGCGTTTAAAAGGCTTGATTTTCCGGAATTGATCCTTCCGAATATGCCTATATGCAGACGTTCTCCTGAGGGGGTCTCGTTCATGCTTGTCATCATATTTTGTATTTTACTTTATTTTATGGTTTTTGGCTATTTTTTCAGCAATTTCAGTCGAATAGAGGTATTATATTGTGGTAGTATGAATATTTGTTTGTACTGTTTTGTACTAGTTGAACTCGCATACGGAGGCGCTTAAATGAACAAGAAAATCAAACTGGTTTGCAGTATTTTGTTAGTCATGATACTTATCATTATGACTGCATGTAACGGGAATGGCGGGGAAAACAAAAATTCAGAGAAAACCGGCCTTAACAAAGAGCAAAAAGAAGCATCTGAATTCACAAAAGAAGAAAACGATAAAATATATGCCTTGTTGGATTTTGAGGATAAACAGGAATTTGAGTTTGCCGAAAAAGGCCTCATAGCATCACCGGATCAGCTTGAGCTCAAAGATGAAGACGGGAAGGTGATATGGACGCAGAAAGCCTATGAATTTCTTGAAGTTGATAAAGCTCCGGATTCTGCCAATCCGAGCCTCTGGCGTAATTCGCAACTAAATCACATCACAGGTCTTTTCGAAGTAACAGACGGTATTTATCAGGTACGTGGATATGATCTGGCAAATATAACATTGGTTGAAGGGGAAACCGGCTGGATAATATTCGATCCGATGCTCAGCGTCGAATGCGCTCAGGCCGCAATGCAGCTTGTCGAGGAAAACCTCGGCAAAAAACCTGTAAAAGGCATAATAATCAGCCATACTCATGTCGATCATTACGGCGGGATCAAAGGTATTGTCAGCGAGGAAGAAGTTCAGAAGAACAATATTCCGATAATCGTGCCTGAAGACTTTGAAGAGCATGTTGTCAGCGAAAACGTTTATGCGGGAACGGCGATGGGAAGAAGAGCAAGCTATCAGTACGGGCCTCTTCTTCCGCCGAGTGATAAAGGCAACGTCGGAATAGGCCTTTCAACAGCTCAGTCGAGAGGTACCATCTCATACATTTCCCCGACAGACGAGATAAAAGAGACCGGCGAAACAAGAGTTATCGACGGCGTGAAAATGGAATTCCAGATGACTCCGGGAACTGAAGCACCGGCGGAAATGAATACATGGTTCCCTGATAAAAATGCTCTTTGGATGGCTGAAAACTGTACTGCGACACTCCATAATCTTTACACGCTCAGAGGTGCGCAGGTCCGGGACGGCAATGCCTGGGCAGGATATATCATGGATGCTATTACATTGTACGGAAAAGATGTTGAAGTGGTCTTTCAGTCACATAACTGGCCTCACTGGGGCAATGATTTCATTCACGAGTATCTTGAAAACACGGCTGCGATGTATAAGTTTATCAACGATCAGTCGCTGATGTATATCAATCAGGGTTATACCTCAGATGAGATCGCCAATATGATCACATTGCCGGAGAGTCTTGAAAAACCATGGTACACCCGTCAGTATTACGGCACGGTCGTACATAATTCCAAGGCTGTTTACCAGAAATATATGGGTTGGTATGACGCAAACCCGATACATTTATTTGCAATGACTCCTGTAGATAAAGCAAAGAAAACAGTCGAATATATGGGCGGAGCTGAGAAAGTTCTTGATAAGGCACTTAAGGATTTCGAAAAAGGAGAATATCAATGGGTCGCCGAAGTCACGAATATGCTGGTATTTGCGGATCCGGAAAATAAAGATGCCAGATATCTGTGCGCAGACGCGCTTGAGCAACTCGGCTACAGGGCCGAGAGTGGTACCTGGAGGAACTGCTATTTGACAGCCGCAATGGAACTTAGAGCGGGCAACGAAGCAGATGCAAATGACAGCAGTAAGGCTAGTTCGGATGTACTGAGGTCGATACAGCCATACATGGTGCTTGACTATCTGGGGATCCACATTGACTCAAATGCCGCAGAAGATCTTAATCTAAAAATCAATTTCAAGTACACGGACGCAAAGCCGATATTTGTCACAGTCAAGGACGGTGTGTTGCTGTATCAAAAGGATGCTGAGGGCAAAGACGTTGATGCAAGCATCATCATGCCCACGCAGGCTATGGCTATGTTGCTTGATCCCGAATCCATTGATCCTGACTTGATAAAAATCGAAGGAGACGACGAAATACTAAATAAATTGACAGAGCATATGGTAAAATTCGATCCCTTCTTTAACATTGTGGAGCCATGATTTATAATTAAGGAAGACTAAAGTTAATGTGCGTACAATGTTTAAAGATATTCTGGATGGTCGGATATTAAAACCAATATCAGAACAAAAAATTATTCGAGCAAAAAAGTTAAAATAAGAATCAAAAATAAGTAGGAGGGAAAGATATAATGCTAAATGATGAACTGATAAAACTTCTGAAAGACAAGGGCGCCGATTTGGTCGGAGTTGGAGATATCACAGAGATTCCATCTGATAAACGCCGGGGCTATCCTCGCGCTGTTAGCATTGCTGCTAAATACCCAAAAGATATAATCCGTGGGATCGCAGAACTGCCGACGCAGGAATATTATGACTGGTACTGCAAACTAAATGACAGACTTGACGAGCTTGCGGATATTGGCGCAGAGTGGCTGGAAAATCAAGGCTTCAAAGCTTACGCCATGAGGCGCGACAGGGTTGGCACGGGCGATGACGGAAACAGGACCCCATTACCAATGAAGACGGTCGCTACAAGGGCAGGACTCGGCTGGATAGGAAAATGCGCACTTTTGGTTACCGAAGAATACGGCTCGATGGTCAGGTTTTGCGCCATCCTGACCGATGCACCCCTTGAATGTGCAGAACCAATCGATGAATCTTCCTGCGGTGACTGTTTCGTTTGCACTGAGGAATGCCCGGGAGACGCTGTGTCCGGCAAACTATGGAAAAAAGGAATGGAACGTGAAGAATTCTACGATGCTGATACCTGCATGAAAACCGCATTTGAACGAACTAAGCGCGGTTTCGGAGGCGACAAGTCGGTGTGCGGTAAATGTATCGAAATCTGCCCATGGACACGTAAGTATCTTGACAGTGAATAGAGAAAACGAGTCATGCAAAACAAGTGGAATCAGCGAAATAAGCGAAATTGTTATGTCGAGGAATAAGCAAAGCAAGTGGAATCAGTGATGAGTGAGGTTAAACCGAATGGGTAATTATGAGAAAAGTATTTCGGATCTGGTAAAGGATTTAAAATCAAATCCTGAAACCGGACTTAAATCCGGCGACATACAAAATATTCAGCAGCTTCACGGAAAGAACCAGTTTGAAGAACAAAAACCGGAAAGCATAGGGATGAAGATCCTGCATAACCTCAAGGATCTGACAACTATCATATTGCTGATCGCTGCTGCGCTTTCGATTGTGCTTGGCGTCATGAAAGATGAGGGCCTGCTTGAATTCTTTGTAATAATGGCCATTGTAATACTGAATATGTTTCTTGCGATCACGCAGGAAAGGAGCGCTGAAAAATCTCTTGCGGCGCTGAAAGAACTAAACAGTCCGACCAGTATAGTACTGAGGGACGGACAGCAGCAGAAAATCGACTCTGTTGATTTAGTTCCGGGGGACATCATAATTTTAAAAACAGGGGACATGGTATCGGCTGACGCGCGCCTTCTTGAGAGCGTGGACTTTACTGTTGACGAAGCTTCACTTACCGGCGAAAGTTTACCGTCTGAGAAAAACGCAAATTCTGTTCTCAGCGGAAAAGTTGCAGTTGCAGATCAGGAGAATATGGTTTTTGCAGGCTGCCTGGTAACAACTGGAAGAGCAAAAGCGATCGTATGCGAAACAGGCATGAATACCCAAATGGGGCATATTGCAAAGTTCCTGAATAACTCCCAGAAGCTTAAAACTCCGTTACAGATCAGGATCGGTAAGATAGGCAAGACAGTCAGTGCCATCGCGATCGTATCAGCTGTTATCATGATAGGTATGGGCATGCTTCGCGGCGAGAACATTCTTGATATGGTCCTGGTCGCAATAAGTTTGGCGGTGGCGGCCGTTCCCGAGACATTGCAGCTGATAGTGACTCTGACTCTTGCCCACGGCGTCACCGAAATGGTCAAGAAAAATGCCTTGATAAGGAAACTTCCCGCAGTCGAGGCTTTGGGCTGCACTTCCGTCATATGTACAGATAAGACCGGTACACTTACCCAGAACAAGATGAAGATAAAGAAGCTATGGTATGAAGGCGGAGATTCATACGAAGACAGCACTGACTTTACTGATAAACAGATGTCTTTACTTCATAAATTTGCGCTCGCTACAAATGCCGTGGCAGAAATACAGTCCGACGGTACGTATAAGGTAATAGGCTCTCCTACCGAAGCCGCGATAATAAGCCTTCTGGTCGATAAAGGCGTGGATAAGTCGGAGATAGAAAAGAAATATCCAAAAGTAGCAGAAATTTCTTTCTCATCTGCAAGAAAAATGGTCACGACTGTCCATGAGGATCCGGACGGTGGGTATCTTGTCATCACGAGCGGTGCATATGACAAGATCCCGTTTACAGTGCCGGATAATGAAAATGCAGATAGGGACATTGAAAAAAGAGACAATATGCTGGAGACTTTTGCGGGTGATGCTCTTCGAATACTTGCCGTAGGAAGTAAACATATCGATAAGCTTCCCGATGAAGATGAGCTTCCCTGTGTAGAAAAAGACCTGAATTTCGAAGGGATCATAGGCATCATCGATCCTCCGAGGGAAGAAGTGGCAGAAGCCATTTCCGTCGCAAAAAATGCAGGGATCCGTACGGTTATGATCACGGGGGATCACGCGGTAACCGCCGCGGCTATCGCGCGGCAAATCGGATTGATAGCGGATGGCGGCAAGGTTCTTACCGGGATAGAGCTTGAAGAAATGAACGACGATGATCTGGTTGAAAATGTATGCCAGTATTCGGTTTACGCACGGGTTTCGCCTGAAGATAAGATCAGGATAGTTGAAGCCTGGCAGGAACACAATGAAGTCGTTTCCATGACAGGTGACGGTGTCAACGACGCTCCGGCGCTAAAGGCAGCGGATGTTGGTGTTGCAATGGGTATCACGGGAACGGAAGTTGCAAAAAGTGCCTCAGATATGGTACTGACCGACGATAATTACAGCACGATCGTGGAATCGGTCAGGCAGGGACGCACGGTATTCGCTAATATCCGAAAGACAGTTTATTTCCTATTATCCGTTAATTTCTCGGAAATCATCATAATGCTCGGGGCAGCTTTCATCGGCTGGGGCCTGCCAATGACTCCGATCATGCTGCTAATGATAAACGTGGTTGGTGACGGCATCCCCGGAATGGCGCTTTCCCTTGAAAAAGCAGAGCCGAGGATAATGCAGAGAGGCCCGATAGGGCGTACGGAAAGTTTATTTTCCGGTATTCAATTTCTGGTAAGCAAGCAGGTCGTATCCTTTGTCCTGGTTGGCTGGGTTGCCTTTTATGTCGGCACATTTGTGCCTCTGTACGAAAACTACCCACCGAGCCTTATACTGGGGCAGACAATGACATTCCTGACCGTGGGCTGGTCATCTATTCTGCATGTTCTAAATGTAAGGAGCAGATACTCCATCTTCAGCAGAAAAGTCGATCCAAACCCCAGGCTGTTTATCAGTGTTATCTCAATGATCATGCTGTTTGCTATCATTGCGCTGGTGCCGCCTTTACATCACATATTTGGTGTTGTATCGATGGGGCTCCGCCACTGGTATCTTGTTATTGCCCTCAGCATCTTCCCGACGATCCCCGCCGAAATAGGCAAGCTGTTCAACAACAGCCTCGAGAAAAGAGCATACAAAAAACGCATCGTAAAACACAACTTTTTCGACTGCGGAGAATAAAAAGAAATAGAATAAGCTCTGAGAAATAGATGCTTCTGTACCATCAAAGGCTTGCGCTAAAGTCTGCGGCTTACACATTACTTGCTTGAATATTAATTTCAAAATATTATTGACAACTAAGTAACGGGATATGATAATAGAAGCAGGGATTGTCGTTGTGCTAGCGACGTCTCATGAAACTAATTTAATAGTTGTGAAGGCGCCGCTTTAACAAAGCGGCGTTACTTCTTATTACTACTAAGAAGCAACACTATAATCAGAGTGATAGCGGCTACGACATCAAATGATATCACATACGTTATTTCTGTCATAATGGGCTCCTTTCCGTCTCAAGAAGGCGACCGCATTACGACAACCTTGCATGAGATATATATCATGAAATGGCAATATATGTCAATGCAAAATTGTTGACACATATATATGAAGCCTATATAATGTTCAAGCTGACTCGATGGGAGACTAACGATGAAAGCAACGGCAGCGCAGTGAAAACGGCGAAGCCAAGCACCTTGAAAACAGCATAGAGAAGAGAAATAGTCAAAACAGAAGACCATGCCGAGAGGCTTTTTTTATGAGGCAGGCAGGCAGGTTTTCAGTGAGACAAAGTACAACAAACCGAAGCTTGAAAAAGCTAAGGTCAACGTACAATTCTTACAATACAATAGACAAAGAAGAGCGCGAATGTGTTCTTTCTGAGTACGGTTTTAGCGCCTTTAAGGCGATAAGATACCATCAAATGAGAGTTTGATCCTGGCTCAGGATGAACGCTGGCGGCGTGCCTAACACATGCAAGTCGAGCGAGAACCTTATCAGCAGCGATTTCG
>Ga0123353_10010039_pt1 | contig 13152 bp, 12 predicted proteins | sample TergutLab28metaG_3_FD_92763 | JGI IMG/M metagenome (GOLD analysis project Ga0123353, IMG submission 92763) | Labiotermes labralis P3 segment gut microbial communities from Petit-Saut dam, French Guiana - Lab288 P3 | ecosystem: Host-associated > Arthropoda: Insects > Digestive system > Gut ...
GAGGCTGAGTGGACCCCGTTCCAGACCCACTACTACTCAGAAAATCTGGTAGCGCCGGGGATCGAACACGGGACCTCTGTATCTGTAGCCAGAAACTCTGACCACTAGACCACAGAGGCGGTCGAAAGCGGGCGATAAAGCATTCGAAAATGCGTAACTAAGGAAGGGAATCAAATTACTTACCGTCAACCTCTGTACATTATTTGCATTTCAAAACAATGGACTTTGGAAGGAACTTTCGTCAAAGAGCTTTTTCTCAGTTTCTTTACTACAAGCACTTGTATCACTTAACGCCTGCAATTTTGCTGTAGATCACAGCGAACGTCATTTATTGGCGGTTTATTTCAGGACGCCGTCATCATGCCGCACTGTGCAGGCTACAGCGTCGAATGGCAGGCTGATCAGTGACTGGTCTGAAAAGCGGCCGCCGTATTATTTGAAACGCTATTACGGAATTTTTCTTGTGGAAGTGATAAAAGTCACATAAAACACTAGTTAGAGTGGTCGACATCCAGATCGAGATTCGAACCGGGCATCATCCGACGAGAAGTCGGAAGCGTTATCGACGCATCCATATTAGTCAGTGGCAAGTTTCAGTGCTATTTACGGCATGTGTTATACCGGACAAAATACCCCAAAAAGAGAAAAACTGGTAAAAATGTTTTCAGACTGACAAAAAAATTATCGGGATTCACCGGTATTTATTTATTTATTTATGGTTAACTCGACGGTATCGTCTGCACCTCGGGATAGGAAGAACAAAAAATGATGAATACGAAAGTACCTGGAAAGAAGCAGTAATGATAATGAGGCACACTGTGTGGAGCAAGTGTCTTTTAAATTTCTATCAATATCGCCAACCGCAAACCCTACATTCCACATTCCAAGTATCCTTGGTTTGAATCACACCAACCCCAATAAAATGGGTTGTTTCAGTGCCATCCAACAGACACAACTGTTAATGGATCTGAAGTCGACGGGGGAGTTTATAAGGTTGATTTAATAATAATGTAATTCATGCGCCAAAAATTAAAAAAAAAAAAAATCATACCTGCAACAAATAAATACGATTCCTACGGCATATGACACTAGGTATACATTTTTGTGTAAACAGCCTACATTAAACATTAAAATGGGATTTTTCAGTCTCCCATGTGGGTGTATTTAGGCCTACAGTAATTTCGCCAAAGGACATGCTTATCAATTAACAGAGGCTTGAAACAAACTAAGTAAAACTGTTTCAGTTTCCTCAAGCAATAATAATCGTGCAATTAGATCAATCCCGCCGCAAACTAAATAATTAGTACTTACTGGTAGAATCACTATAATTCTTACTACAATTCAATAATAATATACTGCAAGAGAGGAAAAAAAAAACTAACATCGAAACTAAATTCAATTACTTTTGGTACTTATTTCATTACATTTTAAGAATTCTTGTACGTCGAGAAGCGATAAAGAAAAACATGGTTCATGGAAGTCCTGGAATCTGCTGAAGCGACATAAACTTGCATTACGTTTCAGATTCAGTTACTTCACACACAAACACACAAAATAAAAGAAATAATGAACATAATTTCTTTATTTTAACTCCATCAGTAGGCCTACAAATTAAGGCATCACGTATATAAGCAAGCGTTCACAAAACGAAAGGGGCAAGAAGAAAGAGGAGGGATAAACTTCATAATAAAAGTACCATGAATACATTTAATACATAGCAGACATCCGCGTGTTGTTTGAAGCGTGAAAATGTATACAGCTATTCTTCTATTCGTTTCAACCATCAAGTTTTCAGTCTGCATCAAGGTTCCGTCCAACCGTCCGAGTGCCCGCCATTGTGTTCCGCGGCCATTCCTCAAGGCATTGTGGGGCCATTCGCCACACAAGAACCGCCTGCATTATCCTAGCCACGCAACGTAGTCGAGTAATCAAATACAGTTTTGCGTCGACGATTTTAAAATACAACTTATAAAGTACGGGCATACGGCAAGGGGAAATAAGGTAATTAGGACAAAACTTGCTTACAGACTGTATTCTGGACAGAGACCCTCGGCGTCATCACCAAGAAAAGTTTTAAAAAAAACACGTACGGCAGAACGTTTCCGACATGTTCGCGCCCTTTTATTTTGAAAACCGGAAAGAAAAAGTTATCCATGTGCACACCATGAAGGCGTACGTTGGGGCAGAGGGCTCCACCCATTTGAACCTCGGCACTAGACAGGGCTGAGTGGTCAGATTCACGCCCCGGCCGCTTAAACCCTGCAGAAAGTGTGTCCGCTAGCCATTAAACAGAAGGCTGGAGGCTTTGGAGATTATATAAAGATCCTGTCCCTGCTGATAATCAAACAACGATTCCTCTGTCGTCAATCTCGTAGCTTTAGGCACAACATCGCCCATGATATCCCGGCTCCGAACTTATGGAAACTGCACACTCGGCATGGAACGTAAGTTACATGACGTTTCTGTCTACAACTTCTGTTCGACTCCCTTTTGTCAGTACAAACATTTCTCGAGTTACGTTCTAAATACGCGAAGACCGCTAGGAGGTCTGCCTGTAAATTATCCCTTAAAAAGTCCGATTTTAACCAAAACTGCAATGTGGCAAGAAAACTTTGCAGAACTGCCCAATGTAAAATTTCACGAAAATTCGCTTAGGGAATGTGGAGTTGAGGACAGACGGACGGACTGTCAGACACTGCAGTACTACTACGGGAATTTGTGAAACTTCTCGTTGCGAACGCACAACAAACTGAACTATTTTTTTTAAAGGACACAAATGCGGTCGGTTTCACGCATGGAATTCCAAACGACGAAGACAAGCGCTGGCTACACCCAACGCAGCTGGTCACTACAATGAGCACGCAATCGATATGAAGTCTAAACTTAACAAACATCATATTCACTGTATACAAGATCGCACTGTATCACTGTTTACCACAAAAATCACTGCTTCAATATCATTAAATAATCGATCAACGATCCACAGTTCGTAACAACAGGTAGCTTTTTATTTAAAAAGCCTTCCCTATTATTAGACTTAACACGTGGTTAAAGTGCAATTCGCAATATTTTAAGGCAAGATTAGATGGCTGCTAGATATGAGAGGAAGTGGAACACGTTTCTTCTTTTTATTTCTTATTCTACTACTACTACTACTACTACTACTACTACTACTACTACTACTACTGTTACTACTACTGCTGCTGCTGCTGCTGCTGCTACTACTACTGCTGCTGCTGCTGCTGCTGCTACTACTACTACTGTTACTACTACTACTACTACTAATAATAATAATAATAATTTGCGCCATATGACAAGTGTAGTATCTTGTCCGTGAGCCAGAGCCAAACCTTGTCACTAGGGAGTCATCATGCTAACAGCCTCACGGAAGGGGCAAGTGAAATTAAACGAGCGCCATCTTTGTGTTTGAAGATGTGTGCTTTTCCCAGAATGGCCGTCTTCTGCAATTCTACGCTGAAGTGTTTACTAGAGATGTCTTGTTATCTAAGCACCTGCGAAACACCGGAGCAATTCCGACCACATTTTAACCGATAAATGTGCAGTGTACAGAGGGTTATGGAGTATTTGTGTGTTATTCTTTAAATATTATCTATTTCTTGTTGTATTATTATTATTATTATGTTTCCACCAAATTCACAGCGGTTGAGCTGGTTTTCAAGAGCACGGAGCCTAAATGACTAACACATCATTCAGCAAAAAACTTCGTTACTGTACGGCATGAGTTAAGTATTACCGCTTTCTGCATTAGAATACACAGCATAGACCAGGACGAAGATTAAGCAGCTTTAAATCTTCGTGCAATCTGTCTTATATAATCGGCGCCATGGATAGTACTAGTGGTATTATATAGCCTGCGTTCAGTTTCCATATTCGTATGGGCTCTTCATTTGGGTCCGTGGGCCTGTACTTCTGGAGCTTCTTAGAGATGGTGCTGTGAAGGCTGTAACTGTTGGGAACTGCTGCATCTATTAAATGTGCTTCTTTGATTGCTTTGTCAAGCGTAACTATATCCGGCCTGTTGTTACGGACAGTTCGATCAGCTGTTATGGACCTGTCACAGCATAGTTTATGAGGTCTCTAACACAGATTGTGGCTCATATGTATAATACCGCGTTGACTTGCCCTTTAACAGTCCACATTTGATAGCCAATTCTTGATAAACGATGTTGGCTACTTCTTTACGACGTGGGTGTAATGGCCTTGAGTTAATCCACGGCATGCACCAGTTATGTGTTGAATGGTATCTGATTTCTCTCGACATTTTCTGCAGGTGTCGTTGGTTAATATTGGAAACATTCAAAATGTAACTTATTATAATTACTGACACTAATCACGTGGTCCTGGATGACTTTAGCAAGTCCAGTCGTTTCTGGAAATAGTTCGCCAACCTTTAGCCATGCATCCAATGCTTACATTATTATTATTATTATTAACATTAATATTAGTATTACAGCCGCTCTAAAGACATTTACTTTCTCAGCTCTATACTGATTCTCCAACAACACAGTGTAGCTCTTACTTATAACATTAAAACCCGTCTTTTGACGTCGCACACTGTACCGTACCCGATAAAACCAACGGTTCTTGTCTCTGATACTAATTCTTCCACATAACGACAGACGTGCGCGAGATTAATCCTATGTCTGACACTACGATTAGTTTAACAGCTCTTTCCGATCTTCACATATCATTAACTCCTTGCATCAAATTCGCATATTTATTAATTTTTTTAACATGCACTTCCCCTCCTCCCCCGCGCTGCTTAATGGGACTGCCATGTCAATCAAGTATAGGTTTTTCTAATTATACTTCGTCCGGTGTTTCCAACAATAATTAGAGGTCTAGCCTTGCTTTCTGTAACACCGTACATGGGTACCTGATTAACTAGCTAACATATAGACAGACAGACAGACAGAATGACTGACAAAGACACAGACGGCGTTACCGTGTTCCCCAGAACACTCCAGTTGTCTCTATCCTCAGCCAGAATAATCCAGTCGCTTTCTTTATGATCTACTACAATAGTATCAACATGCCTAAACCGAAGCGTCCGAAATGGTTTGTCGCCTTTATGTTCTCCGACTAATATTCTATATACGTTTGTAAACTACCTGATGCCAGCTACACGCCCATCTATCTAAACCCTTGAACTGATCGCCCTAAAATATTTGGCGAATAGTAGTAGGTACTGCTCTATATTATTTCATATTTCACATTTTACTGCAAATGGGAGACGAATTTCACCAATATCATTATTAACCATTACCACCTGGCCCTTCAAGAAACTAGTTAACATTCCACAAATAATTTTGCAAAAACAGAAAGTTTCTGGAAAAACTTGTTAAAGACTCATACTGTCCTCTACTTGCTTCTGCTGAATGAAGAGATCAGTGAGTGCCACATCACCACACATTACTTCAGCTACTGCACTGTTCCACAACCTTGCATTTCTGAAGTATATCAACCGCCTGCAGTTTCACAATATCTCCAGATTTCAAAAATAAAATGTATAAAAAAATCCTACAAAGAGCAATGCAAATGAACTAAAACGACAATCTGACATTCAGTTCTCACAATTCTGTCAACATGGTAAACGCTCATTTTTTGCACTCGTAATCTCAATAAACTTTTATTTCCTGCGCGAATCTGGCACATACAAACAAAGGAAAATAGAGCACTTGAGTAAGAACACAATCATTAACGAATACCGAATTCACGAACATAATGGCTTCCAAACAAACATAAAAGCGCAAAACCTCTTGACTCACAATGCCACGCACTCGAGTCATTACTGAAACATGCCGATGTTTTAACGCTACTTCCAATGCTTTAAAGTACACCCAGTGAATAGAACGCCGTCTTCAAAATGGACAGAATACTACGATATAACCAGGCTTCCAACAACGCGATCTCAATTGACGTTAAAAACCTTACGTTTGAATCCTAATTTAAATAATTGATTTTTTACTCATCAGGTAGCACACTCACTACTGAGGAGGTGGTGTTTTAGATGTTACTGAAGCAGAAATATGAACCAACTAAAGAAATCCTGTACACTTTACAATTTTTGAGTTGAAGTTGTGAGAGGGCCATTACGAGGTGAAATGCTGGAACACAAGGACACTTCTTTAGAATTACTACAAAAGCGAGTTATCCTAGTACCACACATGCAAACTTAATTGCACGTTGGCAATGCAATTGTGTGTATCAGACCAAGTCCCATCTCGTCGTGTCGTAGGATCCGGAAGTATAGAACAGACACGTCCCAGTGGCGGCTAGACCGGGAGTTGACCGGGATGATCGCGGGGGAGGTCAAAGCGATCACTCGTGCATGATGCGTATAGCTGGCCAGTTCATCAACGCTTCACTTCACAAGCTTTCGTTACATGATTTCCAAATACTTTGACAATATATATGGTACTCCGCTATTTCCGTTTCAGTTCGCATAGAAGAAAAAACTAATACTTTAAATACCAAGCAAAGGTTCAGAATTATTACCGAAAAAACACGGGCTGTGGGTATTTAATTTTTTATACACACAGCCTGCTCGTAACATTTAGAGTTCTATCATCCCTCTACAGCCATCCAATTATTATTTGCCCGGACAGTGTACTCTCCTGCACCGCTACTAGAAACGAAGAAAGACTTCACACATACACACACACACACCACATACATACATACATATACACACACACACACACCACATACATACACACACATACACCAGACACACACACACGCACACAATACATTTTTAGGTTTTAACGAGGGTGAAAGATTAGGTTGCAACACAGTAGAGAGTTGTGGCTCGCTACCGGTGTTTCGGAAAGAACCTGCTGCTGCCACCTTCACGGTAAAAATTCGGTAACAGCCAACAAGAACAAAGTACGTCGCACATCCGCAGGCCAAAGTCTAAGAAGAAAAATTTGTGTACCTGAACGTGAAAAACGTTTCAGTTTTGTAAACACAATTTTAAACCAACAAAAATCACAAATACCTGTATTTCACTAGGCTTACAGTCTAATATGGAATGACGCACAAAAGTCTCGCTTAAACTCCAGCACTGGTCGTAAGTAGTCGTAAGATGCAACAAGACAGAAGTCCAAGTAATAAATGCCATATTACACGCAAATTACCAACAGAAGCCGTGTAGCAAGAAAACTATTACACGACATCGTCTATTATGTGCGTGTTTAGGCGTGCCAAATGCAAATTTAAAAAAAAACACAAAATCACACATCTCATAACTATATTGCGTGCCTTACCAAACGAGACTTCGATTATAAAAACCCGGCGATCGGAATGAAAAGCACCAGAAGCATCTGCAGGCTCTCGACATATATCAGAAAGAAGTACTCCATAAAATATCGCTTTCTTAAATGAGAATTTCATCGTCTGATTCCAACTTACCCAGATTTATACACACTTCTTTCACACATGACTACAAGCAGACTTACACTATGATCAGCCTTCCTTCGCTTCATTGATTACATGGTCTCTTATCAAGGAGTGCTGCAAAAAGTGGCAGGCGATATTCGCCACACATTTCTTAAACATACTTCAAAATTCACAGCAATTTGTATGCCGAATATATATTGCGGAATTGACACAAATTAGGCGTTTATAAAACAAAAAAAAATGCATACGATATAGGCCTACTTAACTTTCAGTGGACTTCATACTGGAGACGTAATTATGAATACAAATGGCAATTCCTTAAACTCGATCTGCTACAACCTTTCAGGCTTTACTTGAAATGCTCCTAAATGCCGTCTCACCACAGAACAACAACCTACTAGTGCCAGTACAGATCTAGACATAGGCTCGTAGCCGCAAATAGGAGAAATGTTTATTAGACAGGGAACAATAATAACTCCATTATTAACTGTATAACTTCATCTTAAGACGAATACTTCTTGTTAGATCAGCCTTATTATGTGACATACAGAGACGGTACGGCGTTAAATGTACAGAAGTGACATCATGAATGGCGAATCGCGATGAAAGAGGAAGGACCCCAATATTTCTGCTTTATTATTCCAAAGACAGAATGGAAAAAAAACCTTAAAAAAATAGAATACATGGCCCCAGTCGACATATGTGCAGTGTGTGTCTCGAATAGGTCCAGGCGATTACAAGACAATGTTTGACCTTTAAAAGAAAAAGCTAATGAGATCCCACTAATTTAGAATAAGAACTCTTTAAGTTATACGGGACACCAATTAATGTAACGGTGCAGATATGACGAGCGAGACAAGAAATACGTTCAACGTTTTTGTGGGAAAAGTTGGGAAAACTGCCACTTGGAAGACCAAGAGGTGGTAGGATAACATTATGATGGATCTTAGAAATACAAGGTGACAGTATCTTAAAATGGAACTGGCTCAGCATTGTGCCCCATGGCGGGTTCTTCTAACAGGCCTGGGTAGTATTGAAGCTTCCAGCTTCACTACCAGATAAATTCATTACTTGCATCATTTAAATACATGAAAATATTTCTAAAACATTCCAAATGCACTAACTTAAACTAGGTTAAGATGCATGTTGGGCAGTATACGATTAAGATTTGAGGTTCTCACAGCAATGTTGCGTCCAATATTAAGGTCTACTGGGAAGGGAAGCCATGTCGTTGGGTAAATAGTTCCAGGCATTCCGACAGACCGCTTTACCATGAAAACGACGTCATTACAATTCTCCGAAACGTCGTAAATACTGGGGCAGCGACACAGCGGCATGTCCCAGAAGACATAAACATTAAGTATAGGATTTTTTTTTTGTTTACAGGTTTCGGTGATAACAGAGCATAAGCCAACAGCGTGGCAGCAACGTAGTGGCATTAGAAATTTTAAATTACAATAACAAACTTGAAGAAGCAGAATTTCATGTATCATTTGTAGCATATTTGGAAAATATCTCATTATCCTCTAACTTATGTTTCACAAAACGCAACCTTGCTGGGAAGTCGTACACTTGTGTAAACTTAATAAAAATAGGGGAGAGGGACTCCTGAATACATTTACAGAAACGTGACCACGTGCATTACAATTCGTCACGTACAATGCAGGGATACCAACTCCTGAGACCCACATTACACCGCTTGGCAAGTGGACATACTGAACATTAATACACATTCAATCTATTGCTTTCACAATATTGCCAATTCAATTGCTTGTGCACGCCCCAGACAAATGGAATTTCGCGGATTGCAATCAAGCTATACCACTGTAGCCTAGGCTACACTGACTGCATAAAAATTTTTCTAGAAGCGGCGACAGCTTACATTCCGATGAAAACTAGGTTACACACAATCAGTAATTAGCCCAGCAGCACCAATAAATACTACAAGTCTGCAAAACAATCAAACGCAATACAAACCTCGTAGCACGAACATGATTACTTCGATCTCAACGAACGGTGACATGCCAGTTATTCTTACAAGACACTCGGGCTTGTATAATGACACACTGACTGCACTTCCACGTAAAAGAGGACACGGTCTATGTCACAGTATGCAATGAACAACAAAATTCCGCAACCCGGCCACACATTCCGACTACCAATCTCACAGATGTACAATTATATGACACTAACACACACCACACACAACTTGCAGCTTAACAAGAACAACACAGTGCACTGTTCAAGCACCTCAATATGTTAACACACACACACAAAGCGTTCTAATAATCCTCGGTCCTCTTCAAGTGAGCAAACAGATCACCACTGTCCTTTCGGCCAACCAAACAGCAAGAACCATCCCTCCATACCTGGACAGTGAATAATGGGTAACAAGTTTTAACCCTTTCGAAGCATCCAGTGGTCAACCACACGCCATAATGACTAGTACTACGACGACAAGTCACACGCAGGTGCAGTAAATGTCACAGCAACCATAAATAACCACAGGACGCTAAAATATTCTAGAGGATATGAGGCCAAAAATGCTCCCAGGGGCCACTCCAAGCATTAAGGGTAGGACGCGCAGCCTCCACTACCAGGATTCTGTCGTCCACCACCACGCCTGTTTCGCAAACAACGAAGCGACCATTAGAGTGGTCCACCAAACAGAAGAGAAATGCTGTGGGCTAGTCGGGCAATATTCTACCATAAAAGAGGGAGCAACAGCAGTCGGTAAAAAGAGGCAGCTTTATGCGGTCAAAACCCCTTGCTGATGATGCAGAATGTCCCTTTGTCAGAAATATTTTTGTTATTTTCAGCAGAATCACCCTGAGTTTCAAAAAACCTTCTTCCCTTGTTTATATCGTATATACCACACGGGTATAAACCCAGCCAAAAGATTCGTGATTTAGATAAGCCGCCAGTGATTAGTGGTCTAAATACAACCCAAACGGAATTAAACGGACTGGATTTTCATTATCATCTCTACTACTGCCCGTGACGTGTCGAAATCTACTAGAGACGTCATACACTCAAACTTCTAAGTTTGAGTGTGAGTGACAATACAAACATACGAACGCAGTAGACACAGCCGTTTGTTGGTCTCAAAACTAGGGTGGTATAGGCCTGTTAAGAGTAAATGTCAACCACCATTTGCATTAATTTGACGAACTGGGCAGACTCGAAGTGGAATTTTTAACAAGCCAGGTAGCATTTCTAAGATATTTCACTGCTTCGTAACTGTGGGGTATCATCGCTCTCCGTTTTGATCGAAATTTTAAAAACACTGAAACGCTTGTATCATACAGCCATACCAGCAAGCATTCGTATTTTTGCTTACAGGCCCTATACGACTGAAGTGTGGGAACACGATGGCAATGTAGAGTTCGTGTTGCTTTCTCCGACGTTATGTCCAATTACTTGTTACATTAACAAACTAGCATCGGAAAAGAACTGCGCTCTTATACGTTATTACGCAGCGAATAGTGGTAATTCCTTACCGACGTTGCGGGACAACCTATCGGAATTACCACTACTCTCTGTGTAATAATCCAGACGGGGCAAGGCCCATATACTTCGCGGCGGAAGCCTGAAATCGAGCCTATCATAAGGTTCATACACGGTGACGGGGGTTGTGGTGTTTGGTTGGTCCTTGTCACAAGAGGAGGATAAACTGTTTCAGATTCGCGTCTAATAATGGAATTAGATATTAGCGGCATTTAACTTACAGACGGACGGACACACGGACATGACGAAGGTAATAGTCGGTTTTCGCCATTTTGCGAAGGCACCTAAAAAACGTCCAATGAAGTTTTAATATTGCACTACCGTGCATGATGCACAAATTCAATTTATCAAACCAACCTTACACGCACTGAAATGTAAACGCCATAAATAAAAAAAAAATCTCCGACATGTTTCGGTACGTCTTGAGTGCCATCATCAGGTAGTCCTTGCATCGGTTAAAAGTGCCCAAACAGATAGGAGACTGTGTATCTATTGTGTTCACATTTTAGTGCATGTAAGGTAGGACTGATCAATTGAAGTTCAATACAGTGTACAGCACTAGGTAAAATTAGATATTAATAGTTGATTCATAAACTTCAAAACTGCGGTATCAAAACGAGAAGTGAGCTTTATATAAGTATTTTCACAATGCCTGGTGATGGATTACAGTTAAAGCCGAAATATATTGCATAATATATACTTTATCCCTGCTAAGTACAGTTGTGATTAACAGCCCTTATTCTCTCTTCAAGACAATCTCGGGATTTTATTTCTTTCTCTCTTTCTTTCTTCCCTTCTTTCCCTCCTTAATTACTTCCATTCTCCTTTCCTTAGGACCTTCAAATGTTGGCCAAGCAAGCAATATACATATAACAGTCATGCACATTAAGTAAGCCATTTCCGTGCATAATTCACACCAGCTGGTCTACGTATCCTACGTTCTATTTGCCAGATACAACAGCCACAAACGTTTCACACTATCGTTATGTACGCCGATTATCATTTCAAACACACGAACACGTCCTTCTCACATCTGTAGGTACGATCATGATCTACCACAACACAAACCTTTAAACATGATCTCAACAGTGCTTTCTTGTTTTCGATGATCGATTACCACACCAAATTTCAGAATAATTCATTAAGCAGCGTTACTGTAGCTCTCACCTCAGGAGCACAAAATACTGTCACGTGTATATTGTTAATCGTAGAAAATAAACACGCGCAGAAAGGTGGCACGATGTTCGTAACTACTTTTATAAAAAAATCCGTTAACCGGTACAACGGTTGATAACGGACAGAAATATATGAAAAAGAGAAATCTCTCTTTCCTGGCTACACGGGCAATTCGTTTACTGTCCTCCTATGAACCCCATACCCAATTACAAACTTGTACTTCTTTAACACACACGTACATCTTACAGACCTTCCGAAGACACATTTAAGAAACCAGTTTTCCTGTTTCAACACAATTCGTACTCATGGGTGTAACACTTTATCATCTTTGTCAGCTCTCTTGACATTCATTTTTGGAGGCTGCATTGACCTAATCAGACACAATGCTTCAGTCATCAAAACAATCTCGCCTGATTGGGGGGACAGTGACAAGTAAACCGGTAAATGTAAAGACCCACATGTCATACAATGCCTGTTCACTTGGCACGTCAATTTTCAACACCGAATATTAACAAGCTTCCCTCTGTACTGTCACGTAGGGACTGTTCATACTCATAATTCCACAGCATCTTTCAAAATAAGAAAAGCTGTATGTAATTCTTAATGTGCAAAGCGCAAAGAAGAAATGGACAATAAACGTAACTCTCTCTCTATAACTGATTTCTCCTACGTAGGCCATTTACCTGCATGCAACTGTACGCTGTACGATGGCATATTTCAGTGCGTTCTTACGTTCGACCTCTGTCTGTTATATTCATTCGCTTAATAAAAATCCTATAGAATTATAATTGGCCCAATGCTGTTTGACATATGAATGTACAGAGTTCCGGGTAGGTACCGTTTCGTTGCGAATACACCAGTGTTTTGCTGACTGGTTTTGTTTTCCGAACACTGCGTTCCTGGTATACACTCTGGCAACAGATAATGTCCGAAGAATGACACTGTGTTTGGGGGGGGGGGGGGGGGGGGAAAACACGCCTTAATTTTTTTAACAAAAAAAACCCACCCAGAGCGATAAAAAAAAAACACCACCCTCACACCCCCCCC
>Ga0123353_10010040_pt1 | contig 13152 bp, 14 predicted proteins | sample TergutLab28metaG_3_FD_92763 | JGI IMG/M metagenome (GOLD analysis project Ga0123353, IMG submission 92763) | Labiotermes labralis P3 segment gut microbial communities from Petit-Saut dam, French Guiana - Lab288 P3 | ecosystem: Host-associated > Arthropoda: Insects > Digestive system > Gut ...
CTTGGCAATAATTTTATTAGTTTCTTCGACCAAAACTTCGGCGAGCAACATTTTAAATTTCTCATCAGCCTCAACTTTTCCCTCTGATTTTACTGTTTTTTCAGACATGAAAGCCTCCTTTAAAAAGTAGTATATAATACCATCTCACAACTTGCCGTGTCGAGGGTTTTTATGTAACTTCCAGATACTCCGGCAAGTCCTCTTCCACATAAAACCAATTCTCTGGTTCAATCATTTCTTTCGCAATTTGTTCAATCGGCATAATGAAATACCTGCCTGAACCTGTCACGCTGACAACTTGTTTGCCATCATCATCTATATAGAACAATTTCCCTTCTGCATCAAATGCACGCGAAGTGACTTTGGTCAACTTTCCTTCTATATATAAGGGTCTGTCAAGCGGTGTAGGTTTGCGGTATTTGACGGTCAACTCCATCGTTACGCCCCATTCCTGATGCTCAAGCCAAAACGCCCGCCCTATACTTTCATCGATAATTGCCGCCGCTACCCCGCCATGCATGTGGTTGGGATAACTCTGGTGCTCCTGTTTTGGCTGAACGACGCCCAACAAAACACGCTCACCGCTTTCATTCTCGCATTCATAATATTTCATCTGCACACCCGCCGCATTGGACAAGCCGCAAATAAAACACATTGAACTATTATTCTGTTTCTTCAGAATCTTATATCGCATTACGCCCTCGCGGAATAAGTCCCGTCACGCGTGTCAATCTTCACTTTGTCACCACTCACAACAAACATCGGCACCTTTACTTCCAGCCCGCTGTCAAGCTTTGCATTCTTCAAGGCACTTCGCGCGGTATCCCCGGCAACTGCGGCTTCGGTATCTACAACCGTCAAAACCACAAAGTTCGGCGGAGCAATATTATAAAGTTTTCCGTCAGCATATTCAAAAGTAAACTCGGTTGGATTTTCCTCGGAATTATAAACAAGCGCATGTTCACACATATCACGGTCAACAGGCACAAGGTCACAAGTCGCCAAATCCATAAAATAAAACAAGCCGCCATCTTCATAACTAAACTGCATTTGTGTACGTGTCAAATCAACATCAGGGAAAAAATCTCCCATGCCAAAGTTTTCCTCCAACACCTGCCCTGTTTCGATGTTCTTAAATTTTGTACGCATAAACGCCGCAAGCCTAGGTTGCTGAATCGGTGCGGCTGAAATAACTTTGCAAACCTTGCCCTCGTACCTGAACACTGCTCCTGCCTTGAAATCTCCTGCTTTCATGAATTTCTCCTTTAAAGTATAAATAACTCCGAAGTATAGCACCCAAGGTGCTGTTCTGACAATTATTTTCTTAAAACTTGCGAATGTGCCTGAAGTATGTCATTATAACATATGGAGCATACAAAACGTTCAACGCTGGAGCAAAACACTCAGGGAACAAAAACACACACCAAGCAACCCAAATCCAAACAAACAACCCAACCACGCGTCAGCATCGGCAAATTCGCGGTCCTCGCACGGGCTCGCCTCGTCATAAAAAACAACCCGCAAAAGTACAAGGGACTCTACTCGCATGCCAACAGCCAGTTCAATAACTACGCACGCGAAATAGAAAACTCTGGACGATATACACGCGCACAATTACACGATGCATATGACCATGCAAAAACAAATGACGATCCAAACTTCCTAAAGCGTGTAAGGACTCAAATCGAAAGATACAAATTCAGGCAAAAAGCCATCAAAGTGGGAACCGGCATCGCAACAGGTGTCCTTGTCGGCGGTTTGGCATTGTCTACACTGTTTGGGTCCACAAAAGACACCGAGACAGAACTTCCGGACACAACACAGGCATACGAACAGCAATACGAAAATCCGGAATACGAAGATGAACTTGAATTCGAATACGAAGCACAACCGGAACTTTCCGCGGAACAGTTTGCGGAAAACTATCGCACAGGTGCAAGACAACAAACCCTGGATGTCATTTGGTCAATTCAATTCTTCGAAGGCACCCAAGCGCAAGGTCACCAAACCGTCAGCCGCACCGACGGCATGAGTTTTGGCAAAATCCAACACAACTTTGCACCGGGCGCGGAAACCGCTAATGATTTTTTGCGAATATATATCAGAGACCACCGTGCCACCGCACTTGCCGTTTTCGGAGCAAGAGACCTTGCAACACTCGAAGACGTGTTGAAAAAAAGCCCAACAGAAATCCAACAATTCACTATAGACAACTATGATTACTGGATGCCGATTTTCAGGGATAAGCTTTTGACCGAACCGGTTTTCATCGCAATACTGGACGCCGATGCAGAAGTAACACGTATGCTCCAAGCACACGCTTTGTGCGAACGCCACGACCTTAACTCCGCGCTCGCCCTAGAATATGCGTATAACAGCGTCGTCCTAACAGGGCGCAGCGGCGCACGCAACAATTTTGCAATCCTTGACACAGTAAACCGTGAACAGGTCACACCGGAATTTGCGCGCGCATATCTCGAAAACAAATTTGCTACACGATTCGCAAATCGTGATGACATCGACCAATTTATGAACGCAAAGCGCGAACTGATAAACAGCCTAAGCGACATGGCACTATTTGATTACTATTATTTGAATATCATCGAAGACCAAGCCCCAGGTCCGCTGCAAGCCACGCGCAGCAAATCTATCCTAGGACTCGGCGCCAAACATGTAAACGGAACTTACCAACACGGCTATGACGTATATCGCGACACATGGTTCGCACCGGACTTGACAAAACTTGAACAACAACGTATGCCAGAAACCGAACAAGGGCTTGCGCAAGCCCTCTATAACGCCGGCTATTCACTTGACGACAACACACAAATACGGGAACCCGCACAAAATACAAATGATTTAACAACAGGGAATTAAGACATAGTGAAGCTCCGGACCAGACCAATTCGAATTTTTTGGGTTTGAGGCAGCACATTTCTACTCACGATTTGAACTTTTGGATTAAAGGCTTAATCGTTTTATTGTAGGAAAATCGTGGATTGTATTCCAGTTTTATATGTGCTAAATTCTTTAAACAAGAGGAGAACCTGTGAAATTAAAAAAGCTTGATTTTGATGCAAACGAGGTTTTGCCGGCAAATGGTCATACTTTGACACCCGAAGAATTAGATTTGCAATCAAAAATAAGAGAGCTAATTGCTGAGGATTTTCGAGGTGAACACAAAGCAAAAAGAACCAAATTTTTCTGGCGAAGTGTAGACATAGCACTCGTTACTTTTATTGTAAACTTATTTGCAAAATCTATAGCTGATACTTGGGGTCATGATACCAGCACCGATTTAGTTTACAACGAAGCGAAAAAGGGAACTGACTATGAGTACTCTGTCATAGAAGGAAGCCCTTTACACGATTCTTTAAGCAAGCAACTGGCAATATATGGACTTTCAGCCTTGCGTTTTCTTGCAGGACCACTAATGGCTTACAGAAAAATTCGACCTATAATTAAAAATGCTGACAGCGTCACCGAAAAACAAGAAGAGATATTAAAAAGCCACCCCAACAAAGTAAGTTTCAATAATCATGCACTCCAAAAAGTGCAAGACCTTGAAAAAATGCCGTTTATTTGGTAGTTAATTGCGAAATAAAAAAGTTCAAAACTGTATGATTTGGAGCTGCTACCGGGACTTGAACCCGGGACCTCGTCCTTACCAAGGACGTGCTCTACCGACTGAGCCATAGCAGCATATTTGCAATAATACTACACTAAACCCATTTTGTAAAGTCAAAAAAGCCACCGCAGACGGCAGTGGCTTTTAAATGTCGTTAAACTTATGCTTTCTTCGCTGTAGTTGACTTCTTAGCAGCCGGTTTTTTCTTTTTCTTTGCCGGCGGCTTCTTCACAGGAACTTTCGCCACAGGTTCTGCAACCACTTTAGCGGTAGGCTTCGCTACAGGCGTTGAAGCAGGTTCTTCCATAGGCTCTGCAACAACTACCGGCGCAACAGTTTTTGCAACCAGCACCGCTGGTGCAACCGCTGCTACGGACTGGCCAGTCTCAACCACTTTTTTTTCTTTAAACAATATACACGCACATGCTGCTGCAAGTGACGCACCTACCAGTGGTGCAACAATAAACAACCAAAGCTGTTCAAGTGCCTCACATCCTGCAAAGACGGCGGAACCAATACTTCTTGCAGGGTTAACCGACGTGCCGGTGATTCCGATACCAATCAAGTGTACAAGAACAAGTGTAAGACCTATAACCATGCCGGCAATCTTGCTGTAATCTTCACTTATAATTCTCTTGCTTTCTGCCTTGCGTGTAACACCAAGAATCGTGAACACGAACACAAATGTCAAGAAAACTTCAACAACAAACGCAAGGATAATCTTGTTCAAAAGTGTCGGAGCAGTAATGCCTTCGTAAAGATTCTCCGCCATGTGTCCATACCCATGAACTCCACCGGCAATATCACCATGCAAATGTGCCAACCCAAACAGAATCGCACCACCCGCAATCGCACCGATGATTTGTGCTACTACGTACAAGCTAAAGTCCTTCCATCCCATCTTTCTACTGATAAATACAGCAAGCGACACTGCGGGGTTGATGTGTGCCCCACTGATGCTTCCGATGCTGTACGCCATTGCAACGACAACAAGACCAAACGCAAACGCCGTAGCAACAACATTGCCTGTGTAAACCCAAGTACCACAAGCCACAGCAACAAGAATTGCTGTCCCAAGAAACTCGGCCAAGTATTTTTTCCAATTAGCCATTTTCTTTCTCCTTTTTATGATATATAAAAGTATAACAACTTAATATATTGTTGTCAAAATGTTTATTAACGATATTTGCTTACAATTTCCTCATATTTACTGGCGTAATCGGTAAATCACTTGACGTAATACGCTCTTCCGTTTAAATTAAATTTGTATGGTGGGGGAAGTTTTAAAGCGCATAATCGAAGCCGAGACCGAAGCGGCAAATTTTTTAAAGGACGCTGAAAAACAAGTGCGTAAAATAGAAGAGCGCAACTATGCAGACATCCAAAAAATGCGCGATGACATGAACATGGACACGAACAAAATAATCAAGGCGCTTGAACAGGAAGCACTCGGTTCTGGCGCTAATATAACCGCCTCCGTTGCTACACCATCAAATCAAAAAATGCGCGAGGCAAAAGACTTCATAGTGAACTCAATCATCGGAGGTGCATCATGATAATTCCGATGAAAAAAGTCTCGATTCGCGGTCCGCGTGTTGAACTCAAAAATACAATTGACGTACTTAAAAGCAGCAGCGCATTCGAAATGAGCAACTTGCGAAGAACCCAAGCCGAAGTCGACACTGTCGACGCACGCAAAGAAACCCTTTCGGATTCGCTGGCACGTACAAAAACCGCACTGGATTTTATTAAAACCAGTCTGCAAGAAATTGCCTCGGATTCAAACGATGCAACCGTAAAAAAGCAAGCCAGAATTCGCACCGCCGTACTTAACACCATCCACGAGGTTGCATATACAGAACTTAAAAGTATTGTCGAAGCAGAAGCAAGAGCCATCGAAATCATCAACACAATCGAAGCAACATCCGCAAAACACTTTGAAATCGGAAACACACTAAAGCGCAATAAAGCGGCAATAAAAGAACTGGCACAATACCACGCGCTTGATACCCCTTTCAATGCTTTGGTTGATACCGAACATACCTTTGTTCTTGCAGGCGTTATCACTTCCGAAAACTTCGAACAATTCAAAAGCGATTACGACCTTTCCCATATCAAATACATGGAATACCCAAGTACCGGCAAAAAAATAACAGCAATACTTATTGGCCACAAGGAAGACCTGGTTGTTGCACGAGAAATATTCTCATACGGATTTGAACGCTGCAAACTTAACTACAATTCGACTGCCAAGCAAAAAACAAAAGAATACGAGGAACTAAACAAAGACCTGGTAATCCAAAAAATTACCAACCTAAGCAAATGCTTCGTCTCAACTGAAGATTTAAAGTTACTTAAAACTTACTATGATTATCTTGGCAATGAACTTGATACAGAAGAAATTTCAAGCCACACACTTCAAAGCGAAAAATTCTTCGTAATAAACGGCTGGATAGTCGGGCACGAAGAAGACCGCATCATCACCCTGCTTAAAAAAGTATCCGCAAAAATCAAAGTCAAAATCGGCTCGGCAACAGAACAAGATATCCCGCCCACACTCGTCATAAACAACCCTGTCATTGCACCTTACGGAAGCATCACAAAACTGTACAGTCAACCCGGGCCAAAAGACATCGACCCAAACGTGTTCGTCGCAATATTCTATTTCCTTTTCTTTGGCATAATGGTCGGTGACATCGGATACGGCATCTTGATGTCCGTAGTTGCGTTCGCGGTAATTTTCTTTTTAAAACCAAAAAAGCGCGGTATCCGCGACCTGATACTGCTTATCGGAATGGGTGGCATAAGCACTGTTTTGTGGGGGCTGTTTTTTGGAAGTTTCTTTGGCTTTTCAACATCAAGCGGCTTTCTTGGCAAAATCTTCCCAAGCGGGGTTTTGGACCCTGTAGACAACGCAATTGTATTCCTTGGACTGTCCATGGGTCTTGGTGTTGCTCACATCGTATTCGGTCTATGGCTTAAGTTCTATAACTTACTGCGCCAAAGAAAAGTTATGGACGCAATATTTACTGCATTTTCAAGAATAATGTTTTTCATCGGTGCGGGCATGGTTGTATGCGGCATGTTCCTTGACGACCACGCATGGGTCAGTGAAGTTGGCATCTGGGTTGTGGTCGCGGCGATAATTCTTATCGTCATCGGCGGTATGCGAAAGAAAAAAGGAATCATGGGAAAACTTTCCGGCGGATTCGCCGCCCTTTACAGCCTCGTAAATTATTTCAGCGATATTCTTTCCTACGCCCGCCTTTTTGGGCTTGGTTTGGTTGGCGCGGTTATCGCAACCGTTGCGAACTCTATGGGCGCTATGCTGCTTCCTATGCCAATCTTGGGGATCCCTCTCGCGATTCTGGTTGCGGTTATGTTCCACGCGTTCAACCTTGCCATTGGGTTGCTAAGTGCCTATGTGCATAACGCTCGCTTGCAATTTATCGAGTTCTTTAGTAAATTCTATCAAGGTGGCGGTAAACAGTTCGTTCCAATGGGAAGCGAACTTCGATATACAAAAATTAGGGGGGTAAAATAAGTATGGTATTGGCAAACGCAATAGCAATACTGGGGGCGGCACTTGCAGTGTGTTTAACAGGGGTAGGCGCATCAATAGGCATGAGCTGGGTCCAACAAGCCGCTGCAGGCGTGGTGGCAGAGGAGCCTGAAAAGTACGGCAAGACAATGGTTCTCCAACTTATTCCATCGTCGAACGCTTTGTACGGTTTCGTTGTCGGCTTTTTGGTGGCACAAGCCGTGTTGTTCGGCGACGGGTTTGCAACAGTCGCGGACGGTCTCCTTGCCGCTGCATTTTGCTTGCCCATTGCAATTGTCGGCATGGTGGCGTGCCTTGGACAAGCCAAAGTCTGCGTTGCCGGTGTAAACATGATTGCCAAAAAAGGTGAACTGTCCGGAACTGCGGTTGTCATGGCAGTCTTCATCGAACTCTTCGCACTACTCGGGTTTATCATTTCGGTACTTGGTATTTTGTCGGTCACGGGAGTCATATAACTATGGACGCCGAAACTTACGTTGTAGAAAAGATTCTAAGCGACGCACAAGAAACGGCGAATTTTTTGGTGACCGAAGTAAAAAAGCGCGCAGCAGACAAACTGCGTACAGCAAGAAAAGAAGCAGAAAAACAACAAGAAGCCGAGCTTATCAAAGCCAAAAGCAACACAAAAGACCTAAAAGCGCGAAGCTTACAACTCGTAGTAGTAGAACAACGCAAAGCCGATCTGGTCACAAAACACACAATTCTCGACACTGTTTTCAAGGACGCACGTGCTGAAACCTTGGCATCAAAGCATTATAAAGACTTGATTAAAAACCTGATAACAAAATTCTGCAAAAGCGATGCATGCATAGTCATAAGCAAACATGACGAAAAAATCTTGACAGCCGAGTTCATCAGAACCTGCGCAACCAAAATAAAGTATAAACTGACACGCCGAGTAGAAAGCAGTTTCGAAGGCGGAATAATAATTGAAAGCAGCAAATACGATATCAACTTAACACTAGACGCATTATTAGATTCCGCACGCAAACGAATCGAGGTAAAAGTCGCGCAGATTTTGTGGGGGTAAGCTATGAGCCCTAGTATAATCTACGCAAATACAACACTTGCCACACGCGAAAAAATTAAATTCGATAAAACCATCGCACGAAGAATGTTTTCCGCACCATCAGCAGAAGAAGCTGCAAAACTTTTGGTCCCACTTGGATATGACATCGAACACGAAGACCACATCGTCGCAAAAAAACTTATAGATGTTCTGGAAACTTTTTCCGAACTTTGCCCCGATGAAAATTTAAAAAAGTTTGTACTGACAGCCGCCAAAATCGACAATCCAAACAGGGCTGCGGATTTGAACAGCTTACGACCAAAACTAAAACACCTGTGCCCCACAAGCATCCTATATATAGAAGAATATTTCGAAAAAGGCGTTACCGCCATACCTCAATTACCGCAATCAACAACGTTTGACTTGGAAAAGTTTTTGGATTGGTTTATCATGAAATTGGAAGAGTTGCGAGTCGTAAAAGCCATATTAATCGGTAAAAAGCTGGGAATCCCACGAGAACAACTCCAGTCAATGATGCGAGGTGGCAAATGAAAAAACCACTGAACGAAGGTGAACGGCTGCTGGACGCCAGCGTCGTCGCAGGCAACTGGGACTTTTCTGCAAAACCTAAAGGTCACGCACATGATTCGTTTAATGCGCGTGTTGCAGTTATTGGCGACAAAGACGTTGTATCCGCTTTCACCGCACTTGGTTTTGAAATATTTCCATACACGCGCGAGCATAAAGTACGCGAAACCATCAAAGACCTTGCCTCAAAAAACTACACACTCATTCTCATTACAGAATCCTGCGTCGAAAATCTTAATGATTTCTTGGCAGCCTATACCTCACAGCCTTACCCAATAATACTGCCAATTCCTGACGGAGTCAGCCCAAAAGGAATAGGCACTGCACGAGTCATCGCAAGCACAAGAAAAGTTACAGGTGGAAAGGGAGAAAGTTAATATATGAGCGCCACAACAAGAAAAACCAAAAAAACAACGCAACCGCTTCCTACAGACGGAGCCTGCCACATCGTCGGTAAGATAACCAAAGTCTCGGGACCGCTAATCGTCGCCGACGGTATGCGCGATGTCAGAATGTTTGACGTTGTATACGTTTCTGACATGCGATTGATTGGCGAAATTATCGAACTTCGTGGTGCATTGGCATCCATCCAAGTTTACGAAGAGACCTCGGGCTTGCGTGTCGGTGACCCTGTTTATGACAGTGGCTCCCCCTTATCCGTTGAACTCGGACCAGGACTCATTGAAGGTATCTTTGACGGTATCGGCAGACCCCTAACTACACTCCGGGAACTTACAGGCGACCGTATTGCACGCGGCGCATTTGTCGAAGCACTTGACCGAAACAAAAAGTGGACGTTCACAGCAAAAGTAAAAATCGGCGACGACGTGCGCACTGGTGACATTCTAGGCGTAATACAGGAAAACGAAGTCATCGAACACCGCGTACTTGTCCCGCACAGGGTAAAAGGCAAAATCACACAAATCAAAGACGGCGACTTCACAATACTTGAAAGTATCGCACAAATCGACGGCATGGATATACGAATGCTCTCCAAATGGCCTGTACGAAAAGGACGACCGTATAAAAACAAGCTTGCACCCTCTGCCCCACTTGTTACCGGTCAACGCGTTATCGACACTTTCTTCCCTGTTGCAAAAGGCGGTGTCGCCGCTATCCCGGGTCCGTTCGGAAGCGGTAAAACGGTCATCCAACACCAACTCGCAAAATGGGCGGACGCCGACATAGTCGTTTATATCGGCTGTGGCGAACGCGGCAATGAAATGACAGACGTATTGAACGAGTTTCCAAAGTTGCTTGACGCAAAGAACAACCAACCTTTGATGAAGCGCACAATATTGGTCGCCAACACTTCGGACATGCCTGTTGCCGCACGCGAGGCAAGTATATATACAGGAATAACAATTGCCGAATATTTCCGTGACCAAGGCTACAACGTTGCAATTATGGCAGACAGCACGTCAAGATGGGCAGAAGCCCTGCGTGAAATGAGCGGCAGATTGGAAGAAATGCCGGGCGAAGAAGGCTACCCAGCATACCTGTCAAGCCGGCTGGCTGAATTCTACGAACGCGCAGGCATCGTACAGACACTTGGCAACAAACGGATTGGAAGCATCACCGCAATCGGTGCTGTAAGCCCCCCTGGCGGCGACCTAAGTGAACCTGTTGCCCAAGCAACTCTCCGTATCGTCAAAGTCTTTTGGGGACTCTCTGCAGCTCTCGCATATAAACGCCATCTGCCGGCGGTCGACTGGCTCATAAGTTATTCGCTATACGCCGAAAAAATGTCGGACTGGTATAACGAGAACCTCTCCCCAGACTTTTTGCGCCTTCGTGGCACGGCAATAAAACTTCTTCAAGAGGACGCCAGTCTGGAAGAAATCGCAAGGCTTGTCGGTGTTGACAGTCTTTCGGACAAAGAAAAACTGACCATGGAAACAGCACGTTCCATACGTGAAGATTTTTTACAACAGAATGCGTTTAACGAAAATGATACTTACTCATCGATGAAAAAACAGTATAAAATTCTAAAAATTATTCTTGGGTATCACAGCGCTGCGGGAGTAGCTCTCGACAAAGGTGTAGATTTCTATGACCTTGCCAAACCCGCAATCAAAGAAAAAATCGCACGGCTTAAATTTTTGCCTGAAGATAATTTGGATGCCATTGATAAACTTGCACAAGAAATCGGAGGTGGGCTGTGATTAAATCATATAAAACAATAAGACAAGTTGTAGGGCCATTGATGTTTGTTACCGATGTCGAAAGCGCCGCGTATAACGAGCTTGTCGAAATCGAACAAGCAAACGGAGAAATCAGATACGGCAAAGTTCTTGAAATCAACGGCACCAATGCCCTTGTGCAACTTTTCACAGCGTCTCACGGACTTGAAATTTCCACAGCAAAAGCAAGATTTCTTGGGCGCAGCTTAACACTCTCGGTGTCCCCAGATATAATCGGGCGAGTATTCACAGGAATGGGCAAAACTAAATCAGGAAGCGCAAATATAATCCCCGAAAAGAATCTTGACATAAACGGAGCACCAATTAACCCCACCGCCCGTGACTATCCAAACGAATTTATTCAAACAGGCGTCAGCGCCATTGATGGTCTTAATACACTTGTTCGTGGTCAAAAACTTCCGATATTCTCGATGTCTGGTTTACCGCACGCACAACTCGCCGCCCAAATCGCAAGACAAGCACGTGTGCGAGACGCAAGTGACAATTTTGCAATTGTCTTCTGCGCAATAGGTATAACGCACGAAGAAGCGGACTTTTTCGTAAACGATTTCAAAAAGGCAGGCAGCCTCGACCACTCGGTTCTATTCATAAACCTCGCCTCTGACCCCGCGCTTGAACGTATCGCTGCACCGCGTATGGCACTAACCGCCGCCGAATACATTGCTTTTGACCTTGATATGCACGTCCTCGTTATTATTACAGATATGACCAACTATTGTGAAGCCATGCGGGAAATCTCGGCGGCACGAAAAGAAGTCCCGGGGCGCCGTGGATATCCTGGTTATCTTTACACTGACCTTGCCTCGCTTTATGAACGGGCAGGGCGAATCCAAGGTCGTGTCGGTTCAATAACTCAAATCCCTATTCTCACAATGCCTGAGGATGACAAAACTCACCCCATCCCAGACTTAACGGGATACATTACCGAAGGTCAAATAATCCTTTCCCGTGAACTCGCTCGAAAAGGCATCTCTCCGCCAATTGACGTATTGCCGTCACTGTCACGCCTCAAAGACAAAGGCATCGGCGCAAACAAAACCAGAGTGGACCACAGTGACACAATGAACCAACTTTTCGCGGCTTATGCAAAAGGCAAGGAAAGCAAAGAACTTGCAACCGTTCTCGGGGAAAGCGCATTGTCACCCGTTGACAAACTCTACGCAAGGTTTTCTGATGAATTCGAACGACGTTACCTTAACCAAGGCTTCGAGACAAACCGAAACATCGACGAAACACTTGACCTTGGCTGGCAACTGCTAAGAATCCTACCGCGTACCGAACTCAAACGAATCAAAGACCATCTGCTCGACAAGTACTACAACTAATAATTAAGGAGAGTCATGGCACGACTAAACGTAAACCCAACACGTATGGAGATGGCGCGCCTCAGGAACAAATTGCGCATCGCCATAAAGGGTCACAAGTTGCTCAAAGACAAATCTGACGAAATGACGCGGCAGTTTTTAATATTGATAAAACAAAACCGCGAATTACGTGCCAGTGTCGAAGCCAAACTTATGGACGCGCTTGGAAAATTCCTGTGGGCAAACGTCACCATGACTAACAAAGCACTTGCATCCGCCGTCACAACAGACTTCCGCCCGCAAATTAACGCATCAACCGCAAACATCATGGGCTTGACTGTACCAAAACTGGAATATATTGAAAACCCTGGCGTAGTGCCGCCAAAACACCCAAATCAAAACATGCAAAAAAGCCTTACAGCACTTTACAAAACATTGCCGGAACTTATACAACTTGCCGAAGTCGAAAAAGCATGTGAATCACTTGCCGTTGACATCGAAAAGAACCGCAGGAGAATAAACGCCCTTGAATATATTATGATTCCTGACACACGGGAAACAATTAAATATATTCAAATGAAGCTTGGTGAAAACGAACGACAAAGCATCGCGCGCATTATGAAACTTGACCTTAAAGACAACGACCACTAATTATTCAGACTTGGCCGCCGCCAACATCAATTTAATCCTGTTAATCTGATTTACTTCGCTGGCACCTGGATCATAGTCAATCGGAACTATGCTACAGTGTGGATAGCGATTTTTTAATTCTTTTATAACGCCCTTGCCGGTAATATGATTCGGAAGACACGCAAACGGTTGTGCACAAACAATATTTGGCACACCGTTTTCAATAA
>Ga0123353_10010041_pt1 | contig 13151 bp, 11 predicted proteins | sample TergutLab28metaG_3_FD_92763 | JGI IMG/M metagenome (GOLD analysis project Ga0123353, IMG submission 92763) | Labiotermes labralis P3 segment gut microbial communities from Petit-Saut dam, French Guiana - Lab288 P3 | ecosystem: Host-associated > Arthropoda: Insects > Digestive system > Gut ...
GCTGGAAAGCGGCGACGCGCTGGGCGACTTCGACGTGCTGGCGTTCACGCTGCAATATGAGCTGTCCTACACGAACGTCCTCAATATGCTGGATTTGTCCGGCTTGCCGCTCCGGGCGGAGGATCGGCGTCAAGGGTCCCCGTGGGTCATCGCGGGTGGACCTTGCGCCTTCAACCCGGAGCCCATGACGCCTTTTGTGGATTTGTTTGCCATAGGGGAAGGCGAGGAAGTCGTCGGGGAACTGCTGGAACTCTTCCTCGAAGCCAAGCGAAAAGGGTATGAAAAGGCCGAAGCCCTGCGGCTGGCCGCCATGATCCCCGGCGTCTATGTGCCGTCGCTGTACGATTTCGCCTATGAAACCGACGGGCGCGTGAAGGCGATCGCCACCCGCGAGGGCGCCCCTTGCCCCGTGCGCAAGCGTATTGTCCAAGACCTGGACGGCGCCTATTTCCCGACAGCGCCGCTCGTGCCCAACACCGAGGCGGTACACGACCGGGTCATGCTGGAACTGTTTCGCGGGTGTATTCGCGGCTGTCGGTTCTGCCAGGCAGGGTACGTCTCCCGCCCGGTACGCGCGCGATCGCCCGGGACCTTGACCCGCCAGGGCATCGATTCCCTCGCGAACACGGGCTACGAGGAGGTCGCCCTGACCTCGCTGTCCACCAGCGACTACCGCCAGCTGGAGACATTATGCGGCGATCTGCTGAAGACTTGCGCGCCCCTGCGGGTGGGGCTGTCGTTGCCCTCCCTCCGCGCCGATTCTTTCTCCCGGGCGCTGATGGAGCGGGTGCAGTCCGTGCGGAAAAGCGGGTTGACCTTCGCGCCGGAAGCCGGCAGCGCGCGCCTGCGGGATGTCATCAACAAAAACCTCACCGAAGAGGATCTTCTCGGCGCCTGCGGGCTGGCTTTCGAGGGCGGTTGGAACAGCGTAAAGCTCTATTTCATGTGCGGCCTGCCCACCGAGACCGACGACGACATCCTGAGCATCGCCGCGCTGGCCAGCCGGGTGCGCCAAACTTGGCGTGAGAGGACGCGAAACAGCGCGCGCGGCGTGAGAATCACGGTCAGCATGTCCTGTTTCGTCCCCAAACCGCACACGCCCTTCCAGTGGGAGGCGCAAGACACGATGGAGGAATTCGCCCGCAAGCGGGAACTGCTGATATCGGCGTTGCCAAAGCGGATAAACTTCCGGTGGCACTCCGCCGATGCCAGCTACTTGGAAGCGGCGTTGTCGCGGGGCGACCGCCGGGTGGCGGACGCCATAGAGACAGCTTTTCGAAGCGGTTGCCGCATGGATTCGTGGAGCGAACATTTTTCCCTGGCAACCTGGCGTTCTGCTTTTGAAGCCGCCGGCTTGTACATGCCGTTTTACGCCCGGCGGGTCCGGGCGCGGGACGAGTGCTTGCCTTGGGCGCATATTGCAACCGGCGTGGACGCCGCCCACCTTTGGCGGGAGAGGGAGAGGGCCTATGAGGGAATCCCCTCGCCCGATTGCCGGCAGAACTGCCTGACATGCGGCGCGTCGGCATTGCTGGGGGGAGGCGCCTGCGATGTTTAAGGTGAGGCTTCGGTATGAAAAGACCAGCCATGCCCGGTATATTTCCCATCTCGATCTGATTCGCACGATGCAACGCGCCTTCGCCCGGGCCAGATTGCCCCTGGCCTACAGCGAGGGGTTCAACCCCCACCCCTATCTGTCCATTGCGCGCCCACTGCCGGTGGGCGTGAGCAGCGTGTGCGAACTGCTGGATTTTGGGCTGGCCACATCGGTGGCGCCTTCCACGCTGCCCGGGCGCATAAGCCGCGTGCTACCGCCCGGCTTGTGCGTGACAGACGCTTGGCCGGCCGCGCGGAAGTTCCTGGAGATTGCCATCGCGTGCTACGACATCGATCTGACTTGGGAAGAGCCCCCGCCGGACGGCAACGCGGATACTCTCCGGGCCGTGTTTGACGGGCGGCCGTTGCCGGTGGCCAAAAAGGGCAAGGCGGGCAAAACGGGTAAAACGGGCGCGACAGGTAAAACGGGTACGTCGGGCATGACGGACAAGACGGTCACGGCAGGTAAAACGGGCGCGACGGAGATCAATGCCGCCGCGCTGATCGGGAAGGTTTCGCTCTCCTCCCCCGAGGAGTGTCGTATCGCCGTGCATGCATGGCTCGCGGCGGGAGGCTCCTCCCTTAGCCCCGGGCAATTGCTCGAAGCTGTGCGGCAAGCCGCAGGGGAGGGGTTCCTTCCCTGGACAAATGCCCATATCACGCGCACGGCGTTGCTGGACAGCGCGGGGTGCCTCTTTCGGTAGCCGCATGTGGATCGGGCGGGGTACGCGAGGAACCACCCAGGGGGAACCACCCAGGGGGAAACCACTAGGGATTCCTGTAGGGGTTCTCTGGCGGGGTTTCGTCGGTGGGCGGCGGCGTGGTGTCGTCCGCGGTCGTCGGCGGGGGATCGTCGGTGGGCGGCGGCGTGGTGTTTCCTGTGGGGGGGATGTCCGCCGTTTCCGTTGGCGTAGGCGTTACCGCGGCGGTCGGCGATGGGCTGGGGCTGGGGCTAGGGCTGGGGGGACTCGGCGCCGTCGTGATGCGTGTCGGCGTATAGGGCGGCGCAACAGAGGGCGCGTATGAGGGATTTGGCGCCGGCGGGTTCGGCACTGGCGGATTCGGCGCCGGTGGGTTAGGTGCCGGCGCTTGTGTTGGCGTTGGTGATAGCGGCGTGGGCGACAATTCTGGCGTCAGCGTGGGCGACGGCGCCGATGGCTGCTCTGGTGTGGGCGTAGGCTCTGGCGACTCCACAACGATAGGGTCGTTGTGCTCATCGGTTGACAGTGGCTCCGGCGGCGACGCGGGGATTTGGCTCGCTGGCCCATCTGGATCTGGGGAGGGCATAGGCGGTGAACCCGAGAGGGCGCCCGTCGTGTACAAGGCAATTGTTATCGCCAAGGCCAACGCCGATATGGCAGAGGTAACCAGGGCAATTAGCGTTGCTTTGCGCCGGGCGGCAAACCGCGCGGGCGTCTGCCCGGTCTCCTCAGACTGCAGTACCGCCGCGAAGGCAGACGCATTTTGCGTTCTGTCCTGGAGCCTTAGGCAAAGCGCCGACATGATGGCGTCCTCGGCGCCCTTCGGCAGATCGGCGCCCAGCTTGGACGGCCGGCGCAACCTGTCCTTTACCGTACGCGCCTGCGCATCCGGCGGTTTCACCCCGGTGATCATGAAGTACAGGACAGCCGCCACGGCGTAAACATCCGACCAAGGCCCCCGGCCGCCGCGCGCGCCCCGCACGCCGTACTGTTCCGGCGCCGCGTACCCTGCATGCAACCGCTTGTTTGGCCCTATCGCCCAGCTGGCATCTTCCAAGCCGAGCAACTCCACATCGCCTTCGTCGGTGATAAATACTTTGCCTGGCGAAATCCCGCCATGTATGGTGCCCACCTTGTGCATGGGCGCCAGCACTCTCAATATACGCAAGGCGACCTCTTTGGCCTGCTCGTAGCGTAGTACGCAATCGCCACCTAAAATCGTCTGAATGGAACGGCCTTCCATATGGTCGGACCCCCCTGTTCGTGTCGGGTGATTTCGCCACCATGATATCATTGCTAGCCGCCTAATATCAATATATTTCATTTATTTGGATGTTAATGTGTTATATCCCCCTTATCCCCCTTCGTTGACAATCCTGGGCCATGCAGTGTATAATAAAGCCGTTATTAAAGACGTTGCACCGCATTCCCAGGAGAACGTCAAGAGGGGGTATTCCCTTGCGTTTTGCGTTGGGTGATATCTTGCTGATGAAAAAAAACCACCCCTGCGGGGGTGATCGTTTGGCCGTCCTGCGCACAGGCGTAGATGTGCGTTTGCGTTGCGCGCGTTGCGGCCACGAGGTGATGCTGCCTCGTGCCAAAGTAGAGAAAATGGTCGTGCGAATCGAAAGTCGCGAACCGTGAATCGTGCACAACTTTATTGGAGGATCCCCTTTGAAAAGTCGTCTTGTTGCGTTAATCTATGCGCTGCTTGTCGCTGTTTTGTTTTTTTTCCGCCCGGGTCCCCCTGTGGCGCCCCGTGGGATGCGCCCGTTTCCCTGCCCGTATTCCACCATGCTGGCGATTTGTTCCGACATCGACGGCACGACGCCCGACGAATTCGAGGCGTATCACAAGTACCTCAACACGGAGAGGGACACCCAAATGGGTCAGGGCCTAGGCTTGGATGTGGGCGATTCCTTCTGGATGTACATGGGCGGCGATAGCGGCGCGGACGCCGATTCGAAGGGACGCGGCCAGGACGCGGTCATGACTTGGTTTGAGGGGGTCTCCGATACGCCCAAAAACGCCAAGCTCATCGCCTATTATTTCAAGCGGGGCTGGATCGACGCCATCCACAGCTATGGGGACTTCTCCCGGGATGACACAACGGATACGCGCTTTTCACGGGCGTTGGCGGAACAGGCGGCGACGGCCCTCAGCGCGAGAGACGTCTTCCCCACCGTGTGGATCAACCATGGCAACGAGGCCAACACGCAAAATTTTGAAATCGGAAGCCGCGTCAGCTACCGCCAGGGCGCCCGCCCCGGCACGCCCTTCTACCACGCCGACATCACCATCCCGGCGGGCATCAAGTTCATCTGGTTCTCCGACAACGACAAACGCTTTGGGCGGCACAACATCCTCTACCCGGTGACGCTGGCCGACGGCAGGAAGGTATGGGGCTTTCGCCGCTACACGGCGGACTGGAGCACGCACGGGCTCCACATGCAGCTCTGCGACGCCAACTTGGACTATTGCACGGCCATCGGGGCGCCTGTCATCGTGACCCAGCATTTGGGGGGCGGCAGTACGTACCACCCCCTGGGAACCGCGGCACGGCAGGCCCTTCTTGGCTTGGCCGCGCGTCAAGGGCGCGGGGAGATCCTGGTGGCGCGCACCTCGCGGCTACTGGAATACTTGCGCGTGCGCGACCATCTGGTTTTTGCGGTGTCCCACGGGCAAACGGTGGACATCTTGGGGGTGGACGACCCGCAGCTGGGGTACGACCCGTCCCCCACCCTGGACATGTTGCGCGGGATGACCTTCTACGTGCAGGACAAGGACACGGCGTCTATCCGCGTGGGAGGGGAACCGGTAGACGAGGCGTTGTTGGTGAGGGCCGGGGACGAAACCGGCAGGGACACCATCGGCATCGCATGGTTCGCGCCGGACGTCCGCAACTACCTCTGGGGCGCCCGGGACTTCCGGCACTAGCTAACCATCTTGCTATCTCTTGCTGTAATCGACGAAACTGAGGTTCATGTCCACATTCCACGGAATGCCGTCCACCTTGCCGCTTTCGGTGTACTGCCAGATCTTAAAGTCGTAAACGTAACCCGGTATGTCCTTATACTCAGCCAGCCAAAAATCCAAACCTTCCAGCCGGCCAATCTCGTACAGCCTCATGCTGATGTAGATGTTGAAGTAGACCATGGGGATATAGCCCGCCCTCTCCACAATGCTGCAATAGGCGAGGGCGCAGTCGGTCACCGTCTTGGCCGAGACCTTGTCAGTCCTGGCTGTGGCATTTGCGATATTCTCCCAGTCGAAAACCACGGGGAAGCTGATGTCGTACCCTTTGATTTGGGAGAGCACAAAGTTGGCCTCCTCCTGCGCCTCCTTCACCGAGATGGCTTGGGAGAAAAAGTACACGCCTACCTTGATACCGTTGTCCAAGGCGCCTTGGACGTTACTCTTGAAATAGGCATCGGCGATAATTTTCCCACCGGTCGTCACGCCATACCCTCGGTAACCCACGCGGATCATGGCAAACTCGACGCCGGCGGCGCGCGCTTTGGCCCAGTTGATGGTGGCCTGGTGGGAGGAAACGTCCACGCCCTGCATGGAGACCACGTTTTCATCCTGATAAGAGCGGAAACTGCCATTTTTCTTAAAGTTTGCCGCGATGTAATTGTTGAGGGGCAGGCGCGGGTCGGTCTTGATGTATTCGCTGAAGATATAGTATAGCTTGGTGTCGCCGATGTAGCGCTCGCATAGCGTATGGATCAGGGTGACGGCCTCCGCGCGGGTGATTTTATCCAGCGGGCGCAACAGGCCTTCCTCTTTGCCGATGACCAGCCCGGCGGCGATGGCACGCTTCACGGCCGCCTCCGCCCAAGAGCTGACGAGGTGGCGGTCGGCAAAGACAGTTTTGTCGGAGGAATCCAGTTTGAACCCGAGTCTGTCGGCGAACTGGACGATAAGCATCGACGCTTCCTGCCGGGTCATTTCACGGGAAGGCAGGAACGTGGTCGCGGTGACGCCTTCCACAATCTTGGTGGACGCTGCCCAACCCACGTATCGTTCGTAAAAGCTGCCGGGGGGGACATCCGTGAAGGGGGATTTGTACCCATCGGTTTTGAGTTTCAGGTAGTTCGCCACGCGCCCTAACAGCGTGACGACCTCAGCCCGCTGGAATATCCCGTTTGGCACAAAACGGGTGGGGGTCACCCCTTTCACAATGTCATTCGCATAACAGAACGCGACGGCGTCATAGTAGGGGGCGTCTTGGGGCACGTCTTCAAAGGGAATGCCCTGCGCGGATGCCCGCACAGGGGCTAAACATGCCAGCATGACAGCGGCGGCTGCCAGCAGGGCAAGGGATTGCCTCTTTTTCCTTAGATGCAGCATAAAAACCTCCTTGTTTTTCCTTCTCCTTAGTTGCCCATCTTATCTTTCCTTCTTCTCTCTTGCTCTCTTCTTTTGCTCTCCCCTCTTTATCTCCCCTCTCCCTTTATCAAATTTTTTGCTTTTCCTTCTACCCGGCTGGCCTCCTGCCCTGGCTTATGGCAACCTCTTGAACAAAACCCCCAGCGTCTTGGGGCCGCAGTGGCTGGAGATGGTGCAACCGGCGCGGGTTTCGATGATTTCTTCGAAGGTTGCCAGTTTCGCGACGACCTCCCTCACCCGCGCCACGGTCTCCGGGGAACAGGCCGGATGGGTGATAAACAGGCGGCTTTTGTCTATGCTGTCGCCTTCGCGCAAGCGCAAGCGATCCTCGACATATCTTTCCAGGCAGAGCTCAAAGCTGCCCCGATACTTCTTCCCCACCCGCATTTTGCCATCCGCGACCTCGATACACGGTTTGATGCTCAAAAGCCGCGCGCCGATGGCTTCCAAGCCCGAACAGCGGCCGCCCTTGTACAAGTAGTCCAGCCGGTCTATCACGAAGCTGGCGTCGACGAGGGGCGCCTCCTCTTGTATCCGGCGGCAGATCTCCTGCGCGCCCACCCCATCGCGGGCCATCAGCGCGGCGTCGTAGACCAGGTGCCCGCTACCGGAGGAGAGGTTTTGCGAGTCCAACACATACACGTTGGTAAACTCCCGGGCCGCCACGCAGGCGTTTTGATGGCAGATGGAAAAATGCTGGCCGATGTTGATATGGATGACGGATTCGTACCGAGAGGCCAACGGGGCGAAGAAATCCTTGTATTCTTCGGAATTCAAGGCACCCGTCCGGCACAGCTTCCCATGGGTCTCCGCGAAGCGGAACACTTCCTCCGGCGTAATGTCGACACCGTCGCGAAAAACCTGATCGCCCGCGTGGATATACAGGGGAACAAGCGTGATATCCAGCTCTTCCAGAATGGCTGGCGTCAGATCGCAAACGCTATCGGCTGTGATTTTTATCATAGCAACGTGTCCTCCTTTGTATCGTGTGTTCTCCCCCACATCATGAGGCGTAAAAAACTTTTTGGAACAAATCCACATACCCCTGAAACCCAGCCATCACATGCTCCAAGCAAGCCATCACATGATCCGCCCCCTTGCCATGGAGCGCCTCCACATCAAGGCGATCCATCTCCTCCTGCAGGCGGGCGGACAGGGCGAGGCGTATGGCGGAGACGGCGGTTTCGAGGTCGATGCCGTCCCGGAAGCGGCGATGGCAGACCCCGGCTATGAGGCGATCGTCGTCCAGGGAGGCGGCCCCCATATTCTCCCTGAGCCACGCCGCGGCGTCAGCCATCTCGGGTTCGCCGCCGCGCGTCACCCCGGCGAGGAAAGCAAAGATGCGCGGGCACTCAAAAGACAGCTCCAGCTTGGCATAGGCCGCCTGAAGCATCCGACGGAACAGGTCGCCCTCCTGGAGGTTGATGGCGGAGGCAAACCCGTTATTGACTGCCGACGCGGCGCGGTGTACCAAGTGCCAAAACAATGCATGCTTGGTGTTGAAGTAGTGGAACAAAAGCCCCTTGGAGATGCCGGCGCCCCTAGCGATGACGGCGGTGGAGGCCGATTTGTATCCGTCGCGGAACTCGGCGAACCCCGCGTCGACAATGCGTTTTTCCCGGGCGGGATCCAACCGGGCAAGCCTGTCGTTTGTGCCGCTCGTGCCGCTTGTATCGCTTGTGTCGTTTGTGTCGCCTATCATGAGGGCTAGTAAATCTGGAAATCGGCGTCGTCGTAGTCCCGGCGTAGCTTGACCGGCTTGGGCGGCACCCTTTTGATGGGATCGTAACGGAAATGGCGGCAGTGATAGGATGGATCCACAACGCCGTGTTGCGCACATCCCACCTCGTTGTGCCGGGGCAGCGGCACGCCGTGCTCGCAATAGGCGCAGCGCGGGTCGATGTTTTTATTGAACAAGGGCATATGTCGTTCCTCCATCGAGTGCGTTTGTTGTGATAGTCATTAGTATTATCCATGATATTGCCTGTTTTGTCAATAACAAAGGACAGGGAATAACTGGGAGCTTGCATTCCAGAGCTTGCATTCCACGGCGCGGCGGTGTATAATTATGTGCGATATGGATGGCCTGGTTGGCATGGCTGGCACGGATGGCATGATGGCATGGTTAGCACGGTTGGCACGGTTGGCATGGGGATATAATGTGTTGCCCGGGGCATTGGGGAAGGGGTGTTGCATGAAAGCGGCACGGGAAAAGGATGGCACCCGGATGCGGCGGTTGCTGGATCGCCTGCCCGCGTGGGCGCAGGCGCCGGAGTTTTTGCGTTTTGTGCGGTATGCCGCGATGGGGGGGTTGACCACGGCGGTCAACCTTGGTGTGTTCGTGTTGCTGCGCGAGGCGCTGCGCTGGGATCAAAACCTCTCCAATATCATCGCGGTCGTGGTCGCCGTGCTGTTTGCCTATTTCACGAACAAGTGGTTCGTCTTCAAGACGCGGTGCCAAAACAAGCGGGATCTTCTACGGGAGGCGGCTTCCTTTTTTTCGGGCCGCGCCGTCACGATGGCTATGGAAGCCGGCGGGTTTTTACTGCTAGATATGCTGACGGGCCTTCCGGACTTCTGGAAGAAGGCACCCGTGACTGTGGTCGCCATACTTCTCAATTATCTCTTTTCCAAAAGGTTCGTCTTTCGGAAACATTGAAAAAACGTATTGATATTCTTGCCTTGATGGTGTATAATGGGAAGACAGTAAATTATTTGGAGGAGGTTCCTGTATGAAACACCCTGTCAAGTTTTTCGCCGTCCTGTTTTTGGTTCTCGCAGCTGTAGCCGCCGCCATCCTAATGACCATGCGTTATATGGACGTCTTGCAGAAACAATTTGATTTCCTACGCGGCCTGTTGGCGCGCCGGCACGGAGGCGCCACCCGCGATGGCGACTTTAGCGACGAATACGGCGATGCCAGCGAGGAAGAATCGGTGGAAGATTTCGTAGGCAACGAGTTTTCCGACGAAGAAGCAGACGACGAGGAAGAGCTGAAATTCTGACAGAGGCTTACCGCATAGGGGGTTAAAAAGTGTCCTAAGGGGCGCCCAAAAGTCGCCGCCGGGGTGCGGATCCTCGACTGGGTACGATTGCTAAGTCACTCGCGGTGGTATCTGCAAGGCCATCGCGGGTGGTTTTTCCTTTTCGGGCCGCTATTATCGGGCCGCAATACTAAAGTCGTAATTTTATGCCGCAATTATCGGGTTGCAATTATCGTAGGAGGCAGAACGTGAAAAAAACAACCCTATACGACAACGAGAGCATCTCCGCCCTCAAAGGCGCCGACCGCGTGCGCCGCCGCCCCGGCGTCATCTTCGGTTCGGATGGGCTGGAGGGTTGCCAGCACGCGGTGTTTGAGATACTGTCCAACGCGATAGACGAGGCCCGGGAAGGCTATGGTACGCTCATCACGGTCAACCGCTACCCCGACGGATCCATGGAAGTGGAAGATTTCGGGCGCGGATGCCCGGTGGACTACAACGCCGTGGAAGGGCGTTACAATTGGGAGCTGGTATTTTGCGAGCTGTACGCCGGGGGCAAGTACCACAACGCCGCGGATGAAAACTATGAATACTCATTGGGGCTCAACGGCTTGGGCGCCTGCGCCACCCAGTACGCCTCGGAATACATGGATGTATCGGTCTGGCGCGACGGGTTCGCCTATAGCCTCCGCTTCGAAAAGGGCGAAAATGTCGGGGGGATGAAGAAGGAGGCGACCACCCGCAGGAAGACCGGTTCTCGCATCCGCTGGAAGCCGGATCGGGAGGTCTTTACCGATATCGAAATCCCGCTGTCCTTTTTCACGGATATGCTCAAACGCCAAGCCGTGGTCAACGCCGGGGTGACTTTCCGCTTGAAATATCAAACGGACCAAGGCGCGCACACACAGGATTTTCTGTACGCCGACGGGATCATGGATTATATCCGCGAGTTGGCGGGTCCGGACGCTTTCACCCAGCCGCGCCGTTGGCAAGCCGAGAGGCGGGGGCGCGACCGTTCCGACAAGCCTGCGTACAAGGTGCGTTTATCTATGGCCTTTTGCTTTTCTAACCAAAGCAATCTCATTGAGCACTACCACAACTCCTCTTTGCTGGAGCACGGCGGTAGCCCGGAAAAGGCTTTGCGCCAGGCAATCACCTCGTCGATGGATGCCCATGTTAAGAACACCGGGAAATACCAAAAAGGGGAAAGCAAGATCACCTTCCAGGATATTGCTGACTGCCTGATTTTCGTGTCCAACAACTTTTCCACGGCCACATCCTATGAAAACCAGACCAAAAAGGCTGTCAGCAACAAGTTTATCCAGGAAGCCATGGCCGATTTCCTCAAAGAGCAGTTTACGGTCTTTTGCATCGAAAACAAAGCGGAAGCCGACCGGGCCGCTACCCAGATCCTCATCAACAAGCGCAGCCGCGAGTCCGCCGAGAAAGCCCGCCAGGGGTTCAAAAAGAAATTGACCGGAGGTATGGACATTGCCTCGCGGGTGCAGAAGTTTGTCGACTGCCGGACACGCGATATAGGGCGACGCGAGCTGTATATCGTGGAGGGCGATAGTGCGCTGGGCGCCTGCAAGCTGGCGCGGGACGCCGAATTCCAGGCCATCATCCCGGTGCGCGGCAAGATTCTCAATTGTTTGAAGGCCGAGTATGGAAAGATATTGAAAAACGACATCATCGTCGATCTGATCAAGGTGCTGGGATGCGGCGTGGAAGCCGGCGGGCGCAACAAGGAAATGGGCACGTTCGACCTGGGCGCCCTGCGCTGGAGCAAGGTTATCATCTGCACGGACGCCGATGTGGACGGGTTCCAGATCCGTGCGCTGATCCTGGCCATGCTGTATCGCCTGACGCCCGCGCTCATTGAGCAAGGCTTGTGCTACATCGCCGAGAGCCCGCTGTACGAGATCAACGCGCGAGGCAAAACTTGGTTCGCCTATTCCAATCGGGAGAAGGACGACGTTATTGGGAGGCTGTCTGGCGCCAAGGCGACTGTCAACCGATCCAAGGGTTTGGGCGAAAACGAGCCGGATATGATGTGGCTGACCACCATGAACCCGGAGACGAGGCGTCTCATCCAGGTGCTGCCCGACGAAAAACAGCGCACCGCGCAATACTTCGACACGCTTTTAGGCGACAACTTAGCCGGGCGTAAGGCATTTATTGCCGAGCGGGGGGCCGCCTACCTCGATTTGGCCGATATTAGTTGAAAGGATTGTCCGTATGCGAGATGTTGCTATCATCACCGACAGCAACAGTGGGATTACACAAAAGCAAGCGCAAGAAGCGCAAATTCATGTATTGCCAATGCCAATTATGTTGGACGGCGATCTGTTCTTCGAGGGGATCAACCTGACACAGGCGGAATTCTACCAGAAATTGCTGACAGAGGATGTGGAAGTCTCCACCTCCCAACCGTCGGTCGGCGCCACTACGCATCTATGGGACGAATTGCTGGAGGAATACCGGGAAATCGTGCACATCCCCATGTCCAGCGGCCTCAGTTCCGCCTACGAGACCAAAGAGTATCTATCGCGGGAGTACGGCGGGCGGGTGCAGGTGGTCAACAACCAGCGCATCTCGGTGACACTGAGGCAATCAGTCATGGATGCCGTCACGTTGGCGCAAAACGGTTGGGGCGCTGCCCGGATCAAGGAACACTTGGAACGTGAAAAATTCTGCTCAAGTATCTATATCATGCTCAGCATGCTCAAATACCTCAAAAGGGGCGGGCGTATCACGCCGGCCGCCGCCGCCATCGGCTCCCTGTTGCGCATCAGCCCTGTGTTGCAGATTCAGGGCGAAAAGCTGGATTCATACGCCAAGGCGCGCAGTGTCAAACAAGCCCGTGAGATCATGATCGAGGCGATGCGGCGCGATTTCGCCAGCCGGTTCCAGGGCTTTTCCGACCCCGATCACATGTGGCTGCAGATGGCATACACCTACGACCAACAGGCCGCGCTGGACTTCAAAGCGGAGGTGGAGCGGGCCTTCCCCGGCTTTGACATCCACATGGATCCGTTGCCGCTCAGCGTTTCCTGCCACATCGGCCCGGGCGCCCTTGCCATATCGTGCGCCAAAAAGCTGGACTGCCTGTAAGGCGCCTTTAGCGGATCTTTAGGGTGCCTTTAGGGGTCCCTTTAGGGGTTGCCTTTCGGGTGTCTTTCGGGTGCCAGCGGTGGGCAAAATGAATATTTGCCCTTGACACGATGGGTGTGCTGTGTTATAACCTGAGTTTTGCAAAGCGAGAGCGCGACAGCCATTACGAGAGAGGACTTCGCGCTCTTTACTAACGTCAAAAAGACATAGTGTATTTATTATTTTTTGGTGGAAGCCAGGATTTTTTTATCTCGCCAAGCCCCCTGACCCTCTTGGTGAAATCGATGCCAAATGTTTCGCCGATATCTTTCAGGACGTCGTCGCAGTAGTCAAAGAGGTAGTAGTTCTGTTGCAGGTAGGTGCA
>Ga0123353_10010042_pt1 | contig 13151 bp, 10 predicted proteins | sample TergutLab28metaG_3_FD_92763 | JGI IMG/M metagenome (GOLD analysis project Ga0123353, IMG submission 92763) | Labiotermes labralis P3 segment gut microbial communities from Petit-Saut dam, French Guiana - Lab288 P3 | ecosystem: Host-associated > Arthropoda: Insects > Digestive system > Gut ...
ATAACGAAACCAGCTTGTGCTTTACCAACAATATCCCGAACCGCGACGGCGGAACGCACTTGGCCGGATTCCGCGCCGGGCTGACACGCGCGCTGAACAAATACATCGCCGAAAAGAACACGAAAAAAGATATCGCTCTGACAGGCGAAGATTTCCGCGAAGGCCTTACCAACATCATATCGGTCAAGATTCCGGATCCTAAATTCTCGTCCCAGACCAAGGACAAGCTGGTATCAAGCGAAGTACGCCCGGTCGTGGAATCCGCGGTATCGGACGGGCTGTACGAATACTTGGATGAAAACCCGGGTGTCGGCAAAATCATCATAGATAAAATTATCGAAGCCGCCGCCGCGCGCGAAGCCGCGCGCAAGGCGCGCGAGCTGTCGCGCAAGAAAAACGGGCCGGACCTGAACGTCATTTCCGGCAAGCTGGCCCAATGCTCTGAACGCGACCCGGCAAAATCCGAACTGTTCATAGTCGAAGGAGATTCGGCCGGCGGTACTGCAAAGCAAGGCCGCGATCGGAAATTCCAGGCCATCCTGCCGCTGCGCGGAAAGATCCTGAACGTCGAACGCGTGCGGTTCGACCGCATGCTGGGGTCTGAAACAATCGGCACAATGATAAGCGCGCTGGGCGCAGGCATAGGGGCGGACGATTTCGATGTCGAAAAAATGCGATATCACAAAGTCATCATAATGACCGACGCGGACGTCGACGGGTCGCACATACAGACGCTTTTGCTGACCTTCTTTTTCCGCCACATGCCGGAAGCCATCAACAAGGGATACGTATATGTCGCAAAGCCGCCGCTGTACCGCGTGTCGCGCGGAAAACAGGAACGCTATCTGCAGAATCAGCGCGAATTCGACGACTATATGATGGAAGCGGTCGCAGATGGCGGCACGCTGTCATTGGCTGATGGGACCCAGATTGCGGGCAACGACATGAAGCGCATTTTGGGATTGTGCATGAATGCGCGAAATGTTCTGAACCCGCTGTCGTCCGTCATGCCGCTGCGCTTTGTCGAAGCGCTGGCGCTGAACGGCGCATTGAGTCACGGCGACTGGTCTACGGAAAAGGTTGAAAAACTATTGGATTCCCAGGAAATGGAATTCGAACGCGGCTGGAAGGTCAAGCACGACGGCAACGGAATCGAGATTTCACGAACGCTGCGTTCCGTCGCGGAATCATATTATCTGTCCGCGGACAAGCTGGATTCGCCCGAAGTCCACGCGTGGGAACGCATGGCGGGCCGCGAAGAACTGATTTCCATGTTCGCGGCGCCGGCAATCTTGCGCGTAAAAAGCAAGGAACAGAAAATCACGACCGCAACGCAGTTGCTGGTCACTGCTTTCGAATACGCCAAATCCGGCCTTTCCATCCAGCGGTACAAGGGGCTTGGCGAAATGAACGCAGAACAGCTGTGGGAAACGACGATGGACCCGAACAACCGCGCACTGTTCCAGGTCAGGATTTCTGACGCGGGACGTGCTGACGAAGTGTTTTCCATGCTGATGGGCGACGTCGTCGAACCGCGCCGCGATTTCATAGTCAACAACGCGCTGAACGCGAACATAGATATATAATCGTGTCGGTGGGGCGTGTCGGTGATTCGTGGTTCGGCAATTGCCAAAGCTTTATCTTGTTATTACAGATATTGTTTCGGCATATGTCTTACTAACGAACACGAATCACCGTCACGAATCACGAACCACGACTTGCGACTGAAAGGAGCAAATTATGAAATTCAAACTTTTATACTTTGGCGAATTGCGGACCAACCCAAAAAAGCGCGCGCAGCATGTGACAGACATACGCATGCAGTTCCATCCCCAGCTGAAAAAACTGGTCGAACATTCGCCGTGGAACAATCTGCGCAAATACATGATGCCAAACCCGACGAAATCGCCGGTATCGACAAAACATATAGGCGGGGTGGACTTCAACCCCATCATAACCCCGAACCTGAAGCTTATCGCGGAACTGGAAATCCAGCTGATGCATCCGGAAATAGTCGGCGTGGCGCGCGCGGATATCGACAACAGGGTCAAGACTTTGCTGGACGCGCTGCGCTGTCCGCAGAACGAGCATGAAATCGGCGAAAACCAACCAAAGAACATCGGGCCGATATATACGCTTCTTGACGATGACCATCTGGTGACGCGTCTGTCGGTTAATACCAGCCACTTTCTGGCGCCGGATATGTTTGATCACAAAGAATGCGCACAACCGGCCCAGACCGAGGAAGAACGACTGTTCCTGATGATAGACGTTAATGTGAGGGTGGGTGAGGGTACTATTGAAAACCTTCCCTTCATGGTATGATAAAATTGCCAAAACGCACCATCTGCCTTGCGTTTTGGCAATTTTATCATAGGTTCACATCAAACAATGAACTTGAATAAAGAATTCTTTTTTGAGTTAGAGCGGCGGTTGAAAAAAGCCGGGCTTGATTCGGATGCGGAAAGTTTTGATGTCATAAAAGAACGTTTGTCGCGCCCCGCGCAACTATCGCCGGATGATTTTGCAGCGCAGGCCATATATGTGATTCTGGCCGGCGGGTTTTCCCAAAAAACAGCCAAAACCAAACATGCTGAAATCATAAAATACATCAAAAAAGCCGGTAAATTGGCAAATCTGGACGATTTGTTACAGCTGTTCAATAACCGTAATAAAATGTCCGCGGTGCTGCGAATCTGGCAAAATCGGGAAAAATATCGGGATGGGTATTATGCAATCGATCGTGTCATTCCGGGGCGCGAAGCGAACCCGGAATCGGGAAAGGACCAGGGAGTAGAAAATATATCAAATTGTGAAAATTTTGCAATTCCATCGCCTTTCCAGATCCCGGATAATGCGCCTGCGGCGCATTTCCGGGATGACACATTAAATAAAAAACTCTCGTATCTTTCAACATTACCGCATATCGGACGCATTACCGCCGGCCATTTCGCGCGGAACTTGGGCGAGAATGTCGTAAAGTACGATATATGGATACAAAGATTGGGCGTTGCTTTCGCAGGGCGCGATGATTTGAAACCAAAAATAGATAACGGCAAACTGGATTCGGATATTAAAACCGTATGTGATGAAATGTTTTCGCATCTTGAGTACGAAACCGGTCTGCCGCGCGGGTATATTGATGTAGTTTTATTCAGGGCATGCCAAAACCATATGATAGAAGGAGTATAAAATGAACGTGAAAATCGAGGACTCTTGGAAAGCGGCGCTGTCCGGCGAATTCGAAAAGCCGTATTTTGCAGCGCTGACCGATTTCGTACGGGATGCGTACAATAAATGGGCGGCGGGCGGCCCCGCGATATACCCCAAGCCGGCAGAAATTTTTAATGCATTCAATCTTTGTCCGCTGGACAAGGTGAAGGTCGTCATAATCGGCCAGGATCCCTATCACCAGCCGGGCCAGGCGCACGGGTTGTGCTTTTCAGTGCGCGAAGGCGTTCCGTTGCCACCAAGTTTACAGAATATTTATAAAGAATTGCAGGATGATGTAGGGGCGTGCCGCGCACGCCCAGAGTCGGGCGTGCGCGGCACGCCCCTACAACAGCATGGCGATCTGACACGGTGGGCCGAGCAGGGGGTGCTGCTGCTCAATTCATCTTTGACCGTCCAGGCGAATGTCGCCGCAAGCCATGCAGGCAAAGGGTGGGAACAATTTACGGATGCGGCGATCCGCGCATTGTCCGCTAGAGCCGGCATAGTATATATCCTGTGGGGAAGTTATGCGCAAGCAAAAGCGGAAATCGTCAATCCCCATGAAAACCTGGTCTTGAAGTCCGTTCACCCGTCGCCGCTGTCCGCGCATCGTGGCTTTTTCGGCAACCGTCATTTTTCCAAAGCTAACGAATATCTTGTAAACAAAGGGGCCGAACCGATAGAGTGGTGATCTTTCTATGAGCGATTAGAAAGGTCATCATTGTATTGGGCGCGTTTCGCTCGCCGCTATGCGGCTGTGCGTATCCTCGTAATGGCAATAAATTGCCAACTCGGATTCCACGCGCCCCTACTTTTATTGGTATAATAAAAAACACTTGACAAATTATGGGGGGGGGGTAGAATATGGTTGTTCAACTAACAAAAGGGGGTGGATATGTCCAAGAATACTAATGAATTGCAAGCTGCCGAGCATTTGTTGGCAAAAGTGAAGCAGGTCGGAGATAAGCTCCTAGCAGAACAGAAGGCTCGCAATGACGAACAACTTCAAACGCTGCAAGATAACATCAACAAAGATACGATTAAAAGATTGTTAGCAAGTGTCAAGGGGTCGTGCGAAAGTCATGTAGAGATGATGAAAGAGTTAGAAAAGCAAGGCGGCTCGATAGCTTATGAGATGCTTCGGAAACGCCTGCTTGGAAACTTATCCAGAGATATAAGATTTGATTTAAAGCTCTATAAAGTCGGCGTTGAAATAAAACATACGTTTTTAGAACAACTGCTGGCATTAACAGAAAATAAAAATGGTCTTGATGACGAGGCCCTTGCAAATGCCATTATGGAAACTTGCAAGAATTATTTTTCCCAAGGGGGCCCGACCGGGCCGGCAATCCCGGTCGGCAAAGGAAGCCGATAACAAAAACCCCGCCTCGGCGGGGTTTTCGGCAACCGTCATTTTTCCAAGACGAACGAATATCTGACCGGCCAGGGCAAAGAGCCGATAGATTGGTAATGTTTGTAATCCAGATTGGAAATATGGTATAATGCGGGGTAAGAGAGGGAAATTAACATAACCCATATAAAAAGGAAATTAAAATGCTTACAGCGAAATATCCTAAACAAAAAATATTTAACAACAACAAACTGTTGTATCCAAGCCGCAAACCAATACTGGATTTTTTGGGAAAAATGAAACTGAGCAAGGATGATTTCGATGAGCTTTCGATAGCAAATCAAAAGCAAATACGGGATGTTGTTATCAATGCCCTTGATACGATTAAGCGGATCGAGCAATCTGCAGATATACTGGTAATGTATAGCCAGGATAAAAAAGCCGTTAATAAATGGATCAAGGATAAATCCAAAGAAATTATGGACGAAGCGAAAACCAAGGTCGAAAAAATAATGAACGGTCTTGTGGAAAGTCAGCGCGTAACGGCCCTGAATAAGTTCAAAAAAGCCGCTGACAAAGTAAAGACAAAAAAAGATGCCAACAAGCTTGTAAAAGTTTTGGAAGCATCGAAAAAGAGAATAACAGAACTTCAAGCGGTGATCGATACGCTGAACGCCAAGACATTCGGCTGATGGGTCATTGTAAATTATTATAAAAAACCGGCCTTTTGGCCGGTTTTTAATTATTTCGCACGTATACCAATTTCCTGTAAACAGTGCAGCCACTGATAGTCTGGGCGTTTCGCTTGCCTTGCTTTCTTCAGTTCGGCGTTTATCAGTTCAAGTTTCCGGTCTTTGTCCGCGATACAAGAAATCTTGTTCGATATCAAGGTTTGTCGAACCCACTTGTTTTTTGCCTTTTTTATTTCGATATCAAATTGTTCCATCCGCTGTTCCGTGTTCAAGATGGCATAAATTCTGTTCAATATGGAAAAACCGGTTGCCGTTTCCGCGATTATTTTTTCGTTGGCCTGATAAAGTTTTTTGAATTCGGAATCCATTTTATAGAGCGACCCATTGGGTTCGGACAATCCATGTTCGTTTTGAACATAATGGGCAAGGGCTGTAATAGATACTTCGCCGCAAATTCCGTATTTATCACCCAGAACGCGCAAATAGCCCAGCGCCCGCGGCGGAAGTTGGCCCATCCGCATCCTGGACATTACCGATATAATTTCTGTTGCCGGGTATTCTTTATTTTCGTTGATAATATTGATTGTATTCATTTCGGTTTCCTTTGCGTTTATCTGTATTCTATCGTTGCGCTGGGTTTGCGCGTCATGTCGAACAATATCGTTCTGTTGCGACCGTATTCGCACATCAGCTTTATCTGCCTGTTGGTGCCCAGATATGTCGGCACGGCTTCGTCAAAGTTGATCGTGTCGACCGACCGGACGATGAAATTATAGTCGCTGTAATCCGCAGGCATGTCCCAGGCGTACATCACGCGGCCGACCGGCAGCTCGGCGCAGATTCTGTCCGATATCTCGCGCTGGATTTCATACAGGGCGCGGTCGGGCGCCAGCCGGGCGTTGACATTGCCGATTTGTATTATATTGTTGTTTATGATCATTATCGGCTCTTCGGCGCGTTCGTTATTCCTGATTCCCGTGACCTTGATTCCGGGCGTGATCTTTATATCGTTCCAAAAATAAGACGCGGCCGAGGTGACGCTTTTGACGATTTTCCGGGCTTGCGGGATATATTCCGGCGCATCCGCAGCATACCTGGCGTTTTTTACCATCGCGCCGAAGTATTGCTTGGCGTCCGGCAGATTCGCCGCGTCGATGTGTTTGCGGACAGTCGCGTCGAACTGGGCAACCATTTTCAGATCCTGGGCCGTAATATCGCCGCCGATAACGCGCAGATAGTTGCCAGGCCCCGGAAACGGTTGGCGGTTAAGATGAGCATCTGGAATATCCAGCCAGCTGCCGACCGTGCGGACATCCTGTTTGCGCAGGCGCTTTAACGGTTCGACCAAAGCCCAGCCTTTTTCTTTTACGAATTCGTCTATGCCGACATTATGGTGGGTTTTGATATGTTTTTTTCCATCGGCCCCGCTTTCGTTCAGATCGGTCAGGATGGTTCCCTGGGCAAAGTATTTTATGTTATCAAATTTGCCGACGGCCTGTTTGAATACGTCTATGAATTTTTGGCCGATGATTTTGCGCAAGACTTCGGAATCGGTCACGCCCCTGACATCTTTCAGATATTCGGCGCCGGCATCCACTGCGATGAAGCTTGGTCCGAATTGCGCGCTGAACCTTTGCCGTATCTCGTCCGCTTCACCCAGACGCATTCCGCCGTGGTCGACGAATACGCAGACAAGGCGATCGCCTATGGCCCGGTGCAGCATGCTGGCGACAACAGCGGAATCCACGCCGCCGGAAAGCGCGCAGAGCACCCGTTCCCCCGACTTTACAGTCGCCTTTACGCTGGCGATTTCTTCGTTCATAATGGCGGAAAGGTCAGGACGTTCGGATTGAGCGGGGTATGACATGGCGCGGTTCCTTTTGGTTGTTCTCTCCCCCCTCCAAGATCCCAGATTTGAAATTGTGGCGCACGGCGAAGTTATGGTGCCTCCAGCAAGAATCGAACTTGCGTCTCGTCCTTACCAAGGACGTGTTCTACCATTATACTATGGAGGCCAAGGGCGCTCCGTGCCCGCGCATTATAACAATCGGAATTTAAAAATCAACTTGATTTTTGGAAAATGTCATCTATAATCAAGCCGTCTAACTGGGCCGGCGATGACGCGCCTGACAAACGAGAGAGCCGGACGGATAGGACAAAAGAGACCAAATCAGGGTGGCACCGCGATAAAAATCAATCGCCCCTGTTTGCTGATTAGATATAAAGAGGTGCTTGAATGCTTACACTTAAATCAATATATCGCACGCATACTTGCGGCGAGTTAAAAAAATCGGATGTCGGGTCGGCCGTTACGCTGTCCGGCTGGGTCCATCGCAAGCGCGATCACGGGTCGCTTTTGTTCATCGATCTGCGCGACAATTATGGAATTACCCAGTGCGTTTTGGATATTACGACTTCGGCTTTGGCGGGTGCGGAAAACATACGCCCGGAATCTGTAATTACAATTGTTGGCGAAGTAGTCGCGCGCGACGCGGGCGCCGTCAACGATAAAATCCCGACCGGCCAGATAGAAGTCAAAGTCAGGGAATACAAGATTATCACAGAGGCCGAAGTTCTGCCGTTCCAGGTATTTGGCGACGAAGAAACAAGCGAAGAATTGCGCATGAAGCATCGCTATTTGGATTTGCGTCGGACACGGATGCATGACAATATTTTGTTCCGAAACCGCGTAATAAAATCCATGCGCGACCGGATGTGGGATATGGGTTTTTCAGAATTCCAGACGCCGATACTGGGCGCGACAAGTCCCGAAGGCGCGCGCGATTTCATCGTGCCGTCGCGCCTTCATCACGGGATGGTCTATGCGCTGCCGCAATCGCCGCAGCAATGGAAGCAGCTGACCCAGAATTCCGGGTTCGACCGCTATTTCCAGATTGCGCCATGTTTCCGCGACGAGGACCTGCGCGCCGACCGCATGCTGGAATTCTATCAGCTGGACATTGAAATGTCGTTCGTCGAACAAGAGGACGTGATGGCGGTCTGTGAAGACCTGTTGGTCGGAATGGTCAAGGAATTTGCCCCGGACGGAAAATTGGATCCTGATATTCCACGCATTACTTATGAAGAGGCTATGTTGAAATATGGGTCCGACAAGCCGGACTTGCGCATCCCAATCGTTATTTCCGATGTGTCGGACATTTTCCGCGAATCCGATTTTTCGATTTTTGCTGACGCCGTGAAAGGCGGCGCCGTCGTGCGCGCCGTACCGGCACCTGCGTCGGCGGGCAACCCGCGGTCCTGGTTCGACAAGACTGAAGAATTCGCCAAAACCGAATTGGGGTTGGCGGGACTCGGCTATATCGCGTTTGCCGAAGACGGACCGAAAGGCCCGGTGGCGAAGAAATTAACGGAAGTCCAGATAGAAGAAATACGAGCCAAGGCCAACGTATCAAAGGGCGACACGGTTTTCTTCATATGCGAGGCCCCGTCGGTTGCGGCCAAGGCCGCGGGCCGCCTGCGCCTGCGTTTTGGTTGCGAGGCCGGACTGGATCCGAAAGAATTCAAGATATGCTGGGTTGTTGACTTTCCATTCTTTGAAGCAGATGAAGAATCACCAACCGGCATAGCATTCAGCCACAACCCATTCGGCCGGCCCCAGGGCGATCTGCAGAATCTGGATTTGTCCGATCCCTTGAAATTGAAGGCATACCAGTACGACATGGTCATGAACGGCGAAGAAGCCGGCGGCGGGGGGCTGCGCAACTATGACCAAAAAGTCATGCTGCAACTATTCGAAGCGACCGGGTATGGCGAAGACATTGTAAAGGAAAAATTCGGCGGACTGTACAATTCGTTCGCATACGGCGCGCCGCCGACCGGCGGCATAGCGTTCGGAATCGAACGCATAATATGCATGCTGCTGGGCGAAGAAAACTTGCGCGAAGTGACGGCATTCCCGACGAACCAGCGCGGACAAGATCTGATGATGGGCAGTCCCAACGCGCCGTTCGAACAGCAGTTACGCGACGTCCATATCCAGTTCCGCAAGAAGAATTAATTTACCTGCCGGTCCGCGGTGGGCGCTAAAAAGGCCCCTCATGTACTATTTGTACACTACGGGGATTTTTTAGCGCCCAGTCGGCATAACATAGAAAAATCATTCAGTCTTTTTGTGCTGTATTAATTTGACTTTTTGCCTATGAAGTCGTTCTTATCGAAAATGCTTTTGTTTCGTTTATAATTTGATTATGAACAGGACGCAGTTAGAACATATTTCACACCGCTTGCGGCTGAGCCCTTACCAGGCATATATCCTGTTGATCAATGGGCACAAGTACAGGCTGGATTCCCTGATGAAGCGCGGGGATGTCCTGTATGCCCCGTATCTTTGCGATTGGGCCAGGGACATCAGGGATTATTTCGAAAAAATCATATCCGGGCCGCGCGCCGATTTAATTGGGTCCGACAAGATGCTGGTCATCGGACAGCGCGGGGTGAAGCTGTATGCGACCGGGCTCTATCGGGCGTTCGACAATACCGGGCGCCAATATTATGCCGATTCCCAAGGCCACAGAGTGGCAAGGTCGGTTTTTAATAATGTATTGGGGTTATAGATACTAGATAGTAGATACTAGATAGCAGATAAAAAGTTGCAGGAATAATTCCAGAACACTATATCTACTATCTAGTATCTACTATCTGTTATCTACCTAGAACCTTGGATGCATCCGTGTGAATTCCCGCATGAAATCCGGATCGAAGGTCCTCATTATTTCACCCAGCGAATATTCGCGCGCGCCCCCGTGTGTTATGCTTACCGACATCGGCGATGGAGCGGGCGATGTTCCGCGCAGCAGAATCCGCAGCTGCGCCGCAGGCGCCCCGCGCCGCACCTGGAGATCGCCGGTATATTCAGTATGGCGGGTAGATGCCGAAAGCGGCATGGTTGTCGTGAAATTCCCGTTTTCATAATGCCCGGCGATGTGCAGTGACCGAAGTTGTGATTGGCCGCCGGAAAGAGCATTGCCCAGCACGAATTCGGCGTTCATTCTGGTCACGTTAGCGGCATTGTCATAGAATCTGTCGAAATCAAAGCCCATCAGTATCCCGCCTTCGAAAGACATGTCGATTTCGCCGGCCATGTTGCGCCAGAAATCGTTCGCCGTAAAGCCGTTCGTAGAAAGCGCCGCACGCGCAGTCAGCGTCGTATCCGCGATGTTCAGGCGCGACGACAGCGGCAGCACCGGGCCCCTGATTTCGAAATTGTTGGCCTGGACCAAAAGGTTGTAGCTGTTCGCGCCGCGCCGATCCATCGACATCAGCAGGCTGCCGCGCGCGCTGTCGGCCACCGACATCCGCTGTCTTTCCGGGGTCAGGGAATAGACGAACCTTTCGTAGGTTTCGCCGTCGAACCTTACCCTGTCCGCGGTCAGCGCCAGCGACATGTTCAGCATGAACGGAAATGTCAGCGGTTCCGCCGACACGAATTTCACGGAATCATAATTTTCGATATAATTCCGACTGATCAGCGCGTCCAGATCCAGCAGTTCGCCATGCAGGTCGAACGAGCGGCCGTTGAATTTTCCTGCAAAAGTTCCGCCTATGGTGGATATTTCGAGATCCGATATGAACGGGGATTCGAATTTGCCGCGGACGGCGACTGGCGAATTCGGATTCAGGAACTGCAGATCCGCAGCAGGCCGATATGCGCGCACAAGCGTCGCAAGGTTGCCAATCCATCCGAAATTTCCGTCGGCGTCAATCGATAATTCCCAGGCGGGGGCCTTGAAGCTTAACGACAGATTACCGTCCGCCATACGCAAGCTTTGCATTTCTCCGGTTGCGTTCAAAAATGCGGCGGGCAGGGGCGGAAGTCCGGACATGCTGGCGGGCAGCGCGCCCAGGGTCGTGTTCTTGTGGCCTTGATATGCGATTGAAAAATTCCCGTTATCAAATTCGGCGGACCCGTGCAGCCCGTCGGCCAGCCGGAACCGGACAGTGCCCTTGTCCCGTCCGAGAATGGAACGGAGGGCTGAAAACTGGGCGCCGATAGCCATCCCGGTTGGGTCGTAGTTTTCGGAATTAAATTCCAGGTCGAACGAATCCGCCCCGACTGTGACCGCGCCGCTGGCCGAAAATTCCGCAGACCTGTAGTTCCAGCGGCTGCAGGACCAGGCGGCCCTGTTTCCGGACAGGACGCAGTGCTTGCTGGCCGATGCGTTCTGCAGCACGACTTCCAAATCTTCCGCAGCCATATCCCGGACGCGCCCGCGCGCAGATACGGACATGCCGTCGCCGCTGGCCGAAAGCCCGCGGATGGTTATGGTCTCGTTATCGGCGACGGATGAAAGCCGGATATTGTCGAACCCGCGGTCTGCTATTTTAAAACGGCCGTTGCCGGCGAACCTGATATCGGAATCAAGCAAAAAGGCCGGGTTTTTCTGCAAAAACGACAAATCCATATCAATGTTGTTCGCGACAAGATTTATCTTTTTGCGGCCGCCTGTGACCGATATTTCACCGGTGAAGTCGCCGCTTCTTGTCTCGCCAGTGATGTTATGGAACCGCATGATGTTGTCGATACTCCATTCGAAATCGGATTTGAACCGCACACGGCCGGAGATTTTCGGAACATCGAATTCGAAGAAACGGTTTGCGTTGGATGTCTCCAGACTCATGCTTCCGGTCGCCGTTATGTTGCCGGATGCATCCTTGGCAAGCAGGCCGCGCATGTTCAGCCGGACATTGGGGTTCGTTATAATGAAATAGTTTCCGTCCGTTTTAAAAGTATACTTGTGCTCGTCCGTTCTGATCGTACCGCTGAACGTGTTGTTCCTGAAGACGCCGTTTATGTTTTTATAGGTCTTGTCCTTGAACGTTATCGAGCCGTTGTTGAACACTATGCGGCCCGGGATGGACGGCGGCGACAGGCTGTGTATCGTCAGGCGGGGGTTGTCCAGCACGACCGTGCCAGAGATGGCTGCTGGGTTTATGTTTAATATCGAACGGAACGGGATACTGAAAGACACCGCTTCGACAGAGCCGTTGTAAGCCGGAATCTGTACGTCGCGCGCGCCTATGGCCGTACGGCCCAAAAGGGACAGGCGGATGGGGCCGTTGATTTTTATAGCGATGCCGGTCTGTCTTTTGACTTCTCTTTCTATCGCGGGGGCCATGCGGTCCAGACTGATGAAAGGCGGCACGGCAATCGCCGCGGCGGCGACGGACAGCCCCAGGGCGACGAATGTCCAGAAAAGTTTGCGTTTGGTCCGGGCTTTCATGAATTCTCTCTCAAAAACTCTTTCTTGTAATCCGATTATAATGTGCTTATATAGGGATAGCAATGAAAAATACAGTCTTTGACCTTGTCAGCGATTACAAACCGACCGGCGACCAGCCGGTTGCTATTGGCGAATTAGTAGCAGGTCTGGGGGCAGGCGAAAGGAATCAGGTCCTGCTTGGCGTCACGGGTTCCGGCAAGACTTTCACCATGGCGAACATAATCGCAGAAACCGGCCGGCCGGCATTAATCATGGCGCACAACAAAATCCTGGCCGCCCAGCTTTATGCGGAAATGAAACAATTTTTTCCAAACAATCATGTCGAATATTTTGTGTCGTATTATGATTATTATCAGCCAGAAGCCTATGTTCCCACAACCGACACATACATAGACAAAGACGCGTCCATAAACGACCAATTGGACCGAATGCGTCATGCGGCGACGCGGGCTATGCTGGATTATCGCGATACAATCGTCATATCCAGCGTATCGTCAATTTATGGATTGGGTTCGCCGGAAACATATTCCGACATGAAAATGGTTGTAAATGTCGGTGATAAAATCCCGGTAAAATCGGTTATCGACGAACTGGTCCGATTGCAATACAAACGGAACGATATCGGGTTCAACCGCGGCGAGTTCCGCGTGCGCG